>ERZ772926.954-NODE-954-length-14814-cov-11.233281_pt1 | contig 14814 bp, 11 predicted proteins | sample MGYA00511136_ERZ772926 | MGnify/ENA primary metagenome ERZ772926 (study PRJEB29015, sample SAMEA2737917) | human oral metagenome | biome: human oral; feature: human-associated habitat; material: dental | place: China | collected 2153 ... | reverse complement strand
ACGGTGCGGACTATCTCCAGACGCAGGAGGGGCAGAAACTGCCCGTCGAGCACTGCATTCGCGGCACGGCCGGCTGGCAGATTGCAGATGCGCTCCAACCCTTTGTGCGCGGGGCGCAGATCGTTGAGAAGCCTGCCTTCGGTGCGACAGATCTGCCCGCGCTGCTCGGAGAATATGACGAAATCGAACTGGTCGGACTCTGCACCGATATCTGTGTCATATCCAACGCGCTGCTCCTCAAGGCATTCTACCCAGAGAAGCCCATCTCCGTCGATGCCTCCTGCTGCGCCGGCGTCACCCCGGAGAGCCACGCGAACGCCCTCGCTGCGATGCGGATGTGCCAGGTGGAGATTCGATAGGCTAGAGAAGGCTGCACGAAGGGGATTTTGCTTTTGTGCGGTTCTTTTTTATTTTTAAGATTGTGCTATAATAGGAGCAAAAATAATCGGAGGAAAAGACGATGGCAAAGCCAAAAACGAGCAGCGCAAAAATCGGCTTTGAAAAACAAATATGGGAGGCCGCGTGTGTGTTATGGGGACATATCCCAGCGGCAGACTATCGGAAGGTGATTGTTGGTCTGATATTTTTACGCTATATTTCCAGCGTGTTTGAGAAACGGTATGATGAACTTGTGGCGGAGGGGGAAGGATTTGAGAACGATCCCGATGCCTATGAGGAGAATCATATATTCTTTGTCCCTGAAAATGCTCGTTGGAAAAAGATTGCGGACGAGGCGCATACTCCAGAGATAGGTACCGTGATTGATGCTGCTATGCGTGCGATTGAAACAGATAATAAGACGCTTAAAAATGTTCTTCCGAAGAACTACGCAAGCCCTGATCTTGATAAGCGCGTACTGGGTGAGGTCGTAGATCTTTTCACGAATATGGATATGGGCGATACGGAAGAGAGCAAAGACCTCCTTGGCCGTACCTATGAGTATTGTATCGCACAATTTGCGGCGCATGAGGGAGTTAAGGGTGGGGAGTTCTATACACCTGCGAGTGTTGTCAAGACGATTGTTGCTGTTTTGCGGCCTTTCCAAAATTGTCGTATTTATGATCCATGCTGTGGAAGTGGGGGGATGTTCGTCCAGAGCGCAAAATTTATTCAAGCGCATAGTAGAAGACGCGGCTCCGCTGTGGTATATGGGCAAGAATCCAATGCCGATACATGGAAAATGGCAAAAATGAATATGGCAATACGTGGAATTGATGCAGATTTTGGTCCATATCAATCGGATACTTTCTTTAATGATTTGCATCCAGGACTTAAAGCGGACTTTATTATGGCAAATCCGCCGTTTAACCTATCTGGTTGGGGACAGGATAAACTCAAGGAGGATGTACGTTGGAAATATGGAGTCCCTCCTGCAGGAAATGCAAACTATGCATGGATTCAGCATATGATCCATCACCTTGCACCGAATGGAAAAATCGGTCTCGTGCTCGCAAATGGAGCACTTTCTACGCAGTCTGGTGGTGAGGGTGAGATTCGTCGCAAGATTATTGAGGATGACTTGGTGGAGGGTATCGTCGCTCTGCCGACCCAGCTTTTTTACAGTGTAACGATTCCCGTTACGTTGTGGTTTATCACGCGGAACAAGCAGCAGAAGGGAAAGACGCTCTTCATCGACGCGCGCAAGATGGGTTATATGGTCGATCGGAAACATCGCGACTTCACGGATGAGGATATTGATAAGATTGCAGATACCTTTGCCGCATTTCAAGAGGGGGAATGTGAGGATGTGAAGGGCTTCTGTGCGATTGCCTCCACTGAGGACATCGCTGCGCAGGACTATATTCTGACACCTGGGCGCTATGTCGGCATTGAGGAGCAGGAGGACGACGGCGAGCCATTTGAAGATAAGATGAAGCGGCTTACAGGCGAGCTCTCGGAACTCTTTGCCAAGTCCCATGAACTCGAGGAAAAGATCCGCAAGAATCTGGGGGCGATTGGGTATGAAATATAATCTGGCTGATATTATGGATATTATAGGTGGAGGAACTCCAAAGACGAATGTTGAAGAGTATTGGGATGGGGAGATTCCGTGGCTGTCGGTAAAAGATTTTAATAATGACAATCGTTATGTGTATAGAGCAGAAAAAACTATTACAAAACTTGGCTTAGAAAATAGTTCTACAAAACTGCTCCGCTATGACGATATAATTATTTCAGCTCGAGGAACTGTGGGCGAAGTTGCTATGATCCCATATCCGATGGCGTTTAATCAGTCTTGTTATGGGCTGCGCGCAAAAGATGAAATTGTTGATAGTACATACCTTTACTATTTAATACGATATAATATCCGTGAACTTCGAAGAAAAAGTCACGGTTCAGTTTTTGATACAATTACAAGAGATACATTTACCAATATTGAGATTGATCTGCCCAATATGACAATACAACGAAAAGTTGCTATCATATTGAAAGAAATAGACGATAAAATTGAGTGTAATCATGCAATAAATAAGAATTTAGAAGAGGAACGCATCGCCGCCTAGAGCGCAATGTCCGACACGTCGATCTCGCCCGACATCAGACGGGGGAGAAGAGCGTCACGAAGTTCTGTAAGACGAAGATTCCCTACTGTATTTACGCGAATATTTTCCATCATAGGAGAAATACGACTTAAAAGTTGCGATGCATCGTCCTCTGGAATTCTGTGTAGCAGTTCAGATTCAAAGTCTGATGTAACGATTGCGTCAAAAACGGCACCCGTTGCTTTATGCTGCAACGCCTTTACTGTATGCAACGTATAAAAATAGGTCATAAACGGATGTAACGCATCACTCATCAGTGCATAGCAAGATTGATTCATAGCCATAGGAATACCTGCAAGGCTTACTTTTCCAACTGTTCCACGCGCTGTGACAAAAGTTGTGTTGACTGGATAGAGGCGGCTGTTACAATTTGTCAAACCAAGTTCAGTAACGTACTTTTCAGTTTGCAATACGTACGGATTTCCCACATCTTTCGGAGTAAAGAACGGAATTTGCCCACACCAAAACGCTCTTTCCGTCGTTTTTGGTGTACCGCCACCTAAAATTTTAATCATTTGCGTGAACGGAACTTTATTTTTTGATTTTAGATAAAATGAATCAAAAATTGCCCGTGCTTGTTCCTCTAAATTCTTATTTATATTGTTAAGATGTCTCGCGAGCGGCGAGTTTTCAGGAGAACTCCGCTCCCCGTTATTCTCTGAGGTTCGGAGGTATCGGATGAAAGAGATTTTGATTGACGAGGTACTACATGCGATGTATGACCATCTCGACCGTGGACAGCGAAAGACATTGCGCGCAACTATGGAAAAGGCACTGCATCTCTACGAAGTGACGGTACGTGATACAGATGAGGTGCGTTATGAGAGTGATCTCCTCGTGACGAAGTTCATCGAGGCGAAACGTATAGAGGGCTGTTCATCCAAGACACTGCATTACTATGAGAAATCCATTCGGACGATGCTCGCCCATGTGCAAAAGGAAGTCGTTCATACAACGACGGAGGATCTGCGTTCCTATCTGACGAGCTATCAGGAGCGTGGCCGACTGAGTCGCGTCACGGTGGACAACGTGCGGCGGATTCTATCGAGCTTCTTTGCGTGGTTGGAGGATGAGGACTATATTGTGAAGAGCCCCGTGCGCCGCATTCATCGGGTTAAGACGGCAGAGAATATCAAGGAGACCTATAGCGATGAGGAACTTGAGGAGATGCGGGATAGTTGTCATGAGCTGCGAGATTTAGCAATGATCGATATGCTCGCCTCTACCGGGATGCGTGTCGGTGAGATGGTGCGTCTGAATCGCAGCGATGTGGACTTTAACGAGCGCGAATGTGTTGTACTGGGCAAGGGGAATAAGGAACGCATTGTATATTTCGATGCACGGACGAAGATTCATTTACAGGCATATTTGGAGAGTCGTACCGATGGAGAAGCGGCGCTCTTTGTGGGACTGCGCTCCCCTCGTGCCCGTCTGAGCATCAGTGGTATTGAGTCCAGACTGCGTATGTTGGGGCGCTGGCTTGGAATGGAGAAGGTGCATCCGCACAAGTTTCGCCGTACCCTTGCCACGCGGGCGATCGACAAGGGGATGCCGATCGAGCAGCTACAACAACTGCTCGGACATAAACGTATTGATACGACGCTTCACTATGCGATGGTGAAGCAAAGCAATGTAAAGGCGGCACATAGGAAGTTTATTGGGTGAGGAGAAGTCATGGAAATGTGGAAGAACTGCACCCTTGCTGATCTTGGCGAGGTTGTTGGAGGGGCTACACCATCAACTAAGGTCAAGGAGAATTATGATGGGGGTACAATCCCTTGGATTACGCCCAAGGATTTAGCTGGATTTCAAGGGCGATTTATTTCGCGAGGAGAGCGAAATATAACGGAGCAGGGGTTGCGTAGCTGTTCGACGCAAATTATGCCAAAAGATACAGTGTTGTTTTCATCACGTGCTCCTATTGGTTATGTGGCTATAGCGAAAACTGAATTATGTACGAATCAGGGATTTAAGAGTATTGTGCCAAATGCAAATACCGATCCTTTGTTTTTATATTATCTTTTGGTATACAATAAAGATCGCATCGAAAACATGGGGGTGGGTACGACCTTTAAGGAAGTGTCTGCAACAACCATGCGAGGAATTCCTGTTAGAGTGCCAACATCTGTTTCTCATCAAAAACACATTGCGAATACGCTATCTATGCTAGATGAGAGGATAGAATGTAATCTCGCAATAAATAAGAATTTACTTCAGCAATTGAACGCAATTTTCAAGTATTGGTTTACTGATAACCCTCAACTCGAGGCTATGACGCAAGTTCCACTTGATGACTTATGCCTGATTGTTACAAAAGGAACAACTCCTACCACTCTTGGTAAATCGTTTGTTTCTGCAGGTATCAACTTTATTAAAGCCGAATCCATATTAAACAGTCATGCTATTGATAGAAACAAGTTTACATTCATCGATGAAGAAACAAACGACTTATTAAAGCGGTCAATTATCTGTCCAAGAGACATAGTCTTTACCATTGCTGGTACGCTTGGCCGATTTGCACTTATCGATGATAGTGTTTTACCAGCCAATACGAATCAAGCTGTTGCGATAATTCGCGCGAACCCTAAAAAGGTTATGCCCGAATATCTGTACAGTTTCTTTTTAGGAAACTGGCACAATGATTATTATACAAAATGTATTCAGCAAGCCGTTCAAGCCAACTTAAGCCTCGGCACTATAAAATCATTGCCAATCCCAGTTCTCACGAATAGGTTTATGACAGAGTACTTAGAGATTATACGCCCTATAATCACAATGACTAAGTCAAATGAACTCGAAATAACGCGACTTGAAACCATGCGGGATTCTTTGCTTCCACAACTAATATCTGGACAGCTTGATGTTTCTGACCTTTAAGCTACTAAATTCTTATTTATCATTGCTTTCTAGGAGATGATTGAGATGGAATCATATGAAAATGCAGAGAGTGGTTATCCAGACGATAGAATAGTCATAGAATCTGTTGGTGATTTTATTCATAAGATAAGGGGGATAGATGACGAATCCGAGAAATTAGGGAGTAATCATGTTTTTGTGTTTAGAGGGCAAAGAACCAGTGACTGGACCGTTGAACCCAGTATTTTTAGGGATCAATATTTAAGTATAGAGCATGATTTGCTGCAGCAACCACTGCTACAAAATCCAAATGAGTTTAATTATAGCATGGATGCTTTTGAAATTATGACAAAATATCAGCATTATGGCATGTGTACTCGATTACTTGATCTCACAACCAATCCGTTAGTGGCTTTGTATTTTGCATGTGAGTCACATGAATCTGACAAGCTTGATGGTATTAGTGCTATAAATAGTGACGAGGTAGAAGAAAATTCATATGGTGTTGTCTATTATAAAAGTGATTATGTAGTAGCAGCTACAGATCAAAAAGTCAAAATTGTATCCGCATTGGCTCAGATGAATCTTAATCAAATGAGCAGCATAGAATCTGTGTTGGATGAATTGAACAGAAGAAATGTCATATCTGTCGAAGAAAAGAAAAAATGGATCTCACACGATGGGGTTAAAGAATTTATCGGGATTCTCCAAGAAAATTATCTTGTACGACCTGTATACAGTAATAATCGACTAATCAGGCAAAGCGGAATGTTCATGTTGGCTAGTTGTTTTACCGTGAAAGGAAATGACATTAATGATTTTATTATCGAGAAAAGTAAAGATAATTTTCAAAGAATATTTGATGGACGGTTCTATATAGCTGAAGAAAATAAAAATGCTATTTTACAGGAACTAGACAGATGCAATATAAATGAAGCTACGCTGTTTCCTGAGTTGGATCATCAGCTCAGGTATATAAAATCTAGTGTTAAAGGTAAAAAAGCGGCATCGGACTTTGTAAAATATGAACCAAGCGCTTCTAAACTCCAAGGACTAAAGATATACGATGAGGTTGCATCTACCCAAGAGTTCAAAAGTGCCACGAAAAAATATCTGAGTAATAAATATGAAAATAAGATAGTAGATGAACTTTGGCGTATTATATTTGAGTGCACACAAGAGATTGACTGGTATAAAGAGAGCAATAAAAGTAAAATCGTAATGAAAATAACAAGATTTTTAAAGGGACAAGGAAATACAATGGGAGATTCGAAGCAGGCTGCACAAAGAACATATGAATTCGTTATACATAAAGCACAAGAACTGTCAGTATAGGCATGGAATACATTGTATTGAGAAGGAGTAAAGGGCATGTCCAATTCGTACACCGAAGCCGACTATGAGAAGTCCGTAATGGAGCTATTCGCTGGGCTGGGTTACGCGTGTGTCTATGGACCCGATGTGGAGCGTGATGTGCGCAGCCCTCTTTATGATACGGTGCTTGAGGAGCACCTTTGGCGACTTAATCCTTCTCTTCCAAATGCCGCGTTGACGGAGGCCCTAGGGCAGCTTCGGACAATTGAGAACGGAGCACTTGCACAGCGCAACGAGATTTTTATGGACTATCTTCAGAATGGTGTTCCTGTGCGCTACTTTGCGGATGGAGAGGAACGTTCTGCACTTGTCTATTTGGTGGATTATGAAAACCTCACGAACAATTCGTTCATTGCGGCGAATCAGTGGACGGTGGTTGAAAACAGTGAGAAACGTCCCGACATTATCCTCTTCCTCAACGGTCTTCCTGTTGTCGTGATTGAGTTGAAATCCCCTGCGCGCGAGGAGACAGATGCGAGTGAGGCATATCTCCAACTACGCAACTATATGCAGGAGATTCCATCTCTCTTTGTTTACAATGCAATCTGTGTGATGAGCGACATGGGTACGTCCAAAGCCGGAACGATTACGTCCGATGAGGAGCGTTTCATGGCATGGAAAACTGTGGACGGCAGTTATGAAAATACGGCATATGCTCAGTTTGATACATTTTTTGAGGGAATTTTTCAGCGCGAGCGCTTGCTTGACATCATTCGAAACTTTATTTGCTTTTCCAATGAGGGGCAAAAAACATTCAAGATTTTAGCGGGCTATCATCAATATTTTGCTGTGCGGCGCGCCATCACATCAACTGTGCGTGCTGCCGGAAGTGATGGGAAGAATGGTGACGGAAAGGGTGGAGTATTCTGGCATACGCAGGGAAGCGGCAAGTCTCTCTCGATGGTCTTCTATGCACATTTACTGCAAACGGCACTTGAGAGCCCGACGATTGTTGTGCTGACAGATCGAAATGATTTGGACGACCAGCTCTATGGGCAGTTTGCAAGGTGTAAGGCATTCCTCCGGCAAGATCCTGTGCATGCAACGAGCCGTGCCCACCTGAGGGAGCTTCTGGCGGGGCGGCAGGCGAACGGCATCATATTTACGACGATGCAGAAGTTTGAGGAGTCGGATGACGCACTCTCGGAGCGGCGCAATATTGTCGTGATGGCGGATGAGGCGCACCGTGGGCAGTATGGGCTAACGGAGCGAATTCGTCTCACACATAACGAGGAGGGTGAGGAGGTCGCAAAGCGTGTGGTCGGTACAGCGCGTATCATTCGGAACAGTCTGCCGAACGCAACGTATATTGGTTTTACGGGTACTCCGATTGCGGCGAAGGATCGCAGTACGCGTGAGGTGTTCGGGGACTATATCGATGTCTACGATATGACGCAGGCGGTGGAAGACGGCGCGACGCGTCCGGTCTACTATGAGAGCCGGGTCATGCAGCTGAAACTGGATGCGGAGACGTTGGCTTTGATCGATGCTGAGTATGACCGGATGGCGCAGGAAGCCGATGCAGAGGTGATCGAAAAGAGCAAGCGTACACTCGGTCAGATGGAGGCGGTGCTCGGGAATGATGTGACGATTGACTCTCTCGTGCGAGATATTCTCTATCACTACGAGAATTACCGTGCAGATCTCCTCACGGGCAAGGCGATGATTGTGGCGTATTCTCGTGCGATTGCGATGAAGATATACGAGTGTATTCTTGCACTGCGTCCTTCATGGACGGAGAAGGTCGCCGTTGTGATGACGGAGAGCAACAAGGATCCCGAGGAGTGGCGCAGGATCATCGGGAACAAGCATCGGCGCGACGAGCTGGCGAAGATTTTCAAGGACAATGAGAGTCCGATGAAGATCGCGATCGTTGTGGATATGTGGCTGACGGGCTTCGATGTGCCGTCACTCGCGACGATGTACGTCTACAAGCCGATGAGCGGGCATAATCTGATGCAGGCAATCGCACGTGTGAATCGTGTGTTCCGCGATAAGGAGGGCGGTCTTGTCATCGACTATGTGGGGATTGCCTCCGCACTTAAACAGGCGATGAATGACTATACGGTACGTGACCGCAAGCACTATGGCGATACGGATATTACAAAGGTCGCCTATCCGAAGTTTGTCGAAAAACTGGAAGTTGTTCGCGATCTTTTCCATGGGTATGATTATGCTGCATTCCGGACGGGCAGTGATCTCGCACGTGCAAAAACAATCAGCGGGGCGGTGAATTTTATCCTTGCTCCGTCAAAGGAGGAGAAGAAGAGCCGTTTTGTAAAGGAGGCACTTCTCCTGCGTCAGGCGCTCTCGCTCTGTGCCTCGCTTGCACCTGAGAATCTGCGCTTTGAGGCGGCATTCTTTGAGGCGATTCGTGTCCTCCTCGCGCACCTGATGAATGCGGGTGGTGAACAGCGACTCTCTTTGCCGGATATGAACGCGCGCATCAACGAACTGTTAAAGCAGAGTATCAAGAGTGAGGGGGTTATCAATCTCTTTTCGGATGTGGATCGGGAGTTCTCACTGTTCGATCCAAAGTTCCTCGAGGAGATCGCTAAGATGAAGGAGAAGAATCTCGCGATTGAGCTTTTGAAACGTCTGATTGCAGAGCAGGTACAAGTCTACCGACGGACGAATATTGTGAAATCGGAAAAGTTCAGTGAGATTATCCAACGCGCGATGAATGCCTATTTGAATGGAATGCTGACGAATGAGCAGGTGATTGAGGAGCTGCTGAATCTGGCAAAACAGATTTCGGAGGCCAATGCGGAAGGTGCAGCGCTTGGGCTGACGGCAGACGAGCTTGCCTTTTATGATGCACTGACGAAGCCACAGGCAATCAAGGATTTTTATGAGAACGAGGAATTGATCGCTATCACAAAGGAGCTGGCGGATACGCTGCGGAAGAATCGGACGATCAATTGGCAGCTGCGCCAGAGTGCACGCGCAAAGATGCGAATGCTGATCAAGCGGCTTCTCAAAAAACATAAATATCCGCCGGAGGGTGTGGATGACGCTGTTCAGACGGTGATGGAGCAGTGCGAGCTGTGGGCGGATAATGCGGATGTGAATGTTTCTGCATTTTCCCCCATACAGGGGTATGGATATGTACCTGCTACGGATTTGATGGCCGCTGAGGAGAATCGTATACCGTACGGAAAAAAGTAGTTTGAGATGAGGAGTGAACTCCGCGTATATAATAAGAGCTGGCATGCGAAGTCGTAATGGTGCACACCAGCCTATATTATTTCCTTACGCCATATTCTCCTTCGCTTCACTCACACATAGGCCTCCATAGAGGTGCGGCGTCTGATGGGATGATCAGTCCTCTTCTTTCTGTTGCTCGAAGGAAAATGAAATAAAGAGGGGCACCGCGTAAGAAACAACTCATCCGATTGGATGAGCTGTTTCTTTTGTCGCGAGGCGGCATGCTATAATGCTGTTCCACTACGGTTTTCGACTAGCGCCGCAGATGCTCGTCGAGAGAACCTGCGGCACTGTCCCCGTCACTGCGTTTAGTTGTAGCGCTGAGCGAATATGAAATGGTAGACGTCGATGCCGGGGATGCGCATGCTGCCGAGATCGCTGACGTTGCCGATGTCCTTCAGGTAGTTGAAGAGGATCTTGTTCGAGGTGTATGCCTCGACGCTGTCGGAGCCCAGCGTGTCGGCGATCTCCTGCGCTGCGGCTTTGCCCGAGAGGCTGGAGCGGTACTCGGTGTAGCTGCTGCCATTCTTGACGTAAATGGAGCAGCGCGCCTGGTCGGTGCATTTCGTCTTCATTGTGGACTCGCTGACGGTCTCCGTCGATACGGAGGCGAGGCAGATGCTCGATGTGAGCAGCATCGCCGCAAACGTCGCAGAAAGGATTTTCCTCAGTTTCATAACAATTTCTCCTTCAAATAAGCCTGCATTCAATCCATGCGTCCAATCCAACGGAGCGCAGGATTCTTGTTTCTTATTATAGCATCGGCCGAATCCGAGGTGTCCTGTAACAAATGACAGGCAGACGAGATTTTGTCACGCTGCGCTGCCGCGTGGAAACGGCGTGGACAGCGCAGGAAAAAGGGAAGCCGAAACCCGCGCGAGGAAAACCAAATGCAATGAGGTGCGGGAGGCCGCTCATGGACGATGCTTCACGTTGACAGGCAGGCTGTCGGCCGATATAGTGAGAGCGTCGGATTTTATGGGAAGACAGGAGGATTCAGATGAGAGGATTTTCATTTCTGTGTGCGGCTGTGCTTGCCGCTGCGTGTTTTGTGTGGGGCAGCGCGGCTTCGGCAGCGGTGCCGCATGTGCTCATTGTGTCGGGGCATCCGCGCTCGAGTGCTCGCTAGCCAACCGCACGATCATCGAGACGGTGTGCAGGGAGCTGCCGGATGCGGAGATCATTGATCTCGAGCAGATGTATCCGAACTACACGTTCGACGTGCCGCGCGAGCAGGAGCGCGTGCGCAATGCGGACATTATCGTCATGCAGTATCCCGCGTACTGGTATGTCGCACCTGCGCTGATGAAAAAGTGGCAGGAGGATGTGCTCACCTTCGGCTTCGCGCACAATGCAGAGGGCGGACTGCTGGGCGGGCGGACGCTCATCGTGTCGGTGACCTCAGGCGCGCCGGAGTCGGACTACGCACCGGGCGCGCGTATGAACCGCCCGATGGAGGAGTATCAGTACCCGGTCATGCAGATGGCGGCACTCTCGGGGATTGACTTCGGCGGTATGGTGTACTCCGGCGGCTATCGCGTGACGGCAGATGCCTCGGAGCATGACGCGCTCGTTCGCCACGCCGAGGAGCATGGGATGCGGCTGGTCGCTGCGATTCGGCAGGCTGCCGAAGACCGTCGCTGATCTTTACAAGGGCTGCTGCCAATGTGCAGCGGCTCTTTTTATATGGGCTTTTCCGCACAAAAAAGAGCCGTCATCTCTGACGGCTCGTGCACTCTCATATGGAGCGGGCAATGGGAATCGAACCCACCTCTAAAGCTTGGGAAGCTTTCATTCTACCGATGAACTATGCCCGCAATCTTGAGTATAATAGCAGATTCGGCGCGGTTTGTCAAACGCACGGAGGGGCTCACTCCTCCGGGAGGAGCATGGCAAGATCGGGCATGAGCTTCGTGATGTCGCGGATGAAAACGCGCAGGACACTCGTCATGACATCGGGATCGAATGCCTCGGGGTTGTGCGGGACGACGACGTCGGCGAGGATGGTCGTGTCGGAGGTGAGGTAGAACTTGATGAGGCGGCTGTCCTGGTTCTGCCGCATGAGCCAGCCGGTGAGGAGCATGGCATTCGTATCGTCGACAGCATTCTGCGCGAGGCGGATGCGGATGGTGGCGTAGGCGGTTGCGTCAATGAGGACGACGATGGGCAGACGGCGCCCCTCGATCTCAACCTCGCTCTCAAAGATCGCCGTATCGCGGTCGTCGCCTGCCTCGCGGACCTGAAAGCCCGAGATGTTTTCCTTCTTGAGATACTCCTCGAATGTCTTGGCCGCTTCGATCACGACCAATCACCTCCTCGTCTTTGCACGCATCGTTCTAATAATGTTTTATTATAGCATAGCGGAGTGAAAAGGGGAAGAAAAAAGAAGCTGTCGCATTGGGGGCGGCAGCTCCGTGGGGGATGATGTTATTTAAAATCGGTAATTGCTCCGAAACCAGAGGGTGCGCCCCGGCTCGGAGATATGACCGCCGGCGGGGATGCCGAGACCGACGATGGCGGCCTCGCTGTAATTGACGAACTCGGCATAGGTCTTGTTGAACAGATTGTCGACGCCGAGGGAGAACGTCAGATTCTCATCGGGACGGTAGGCAATGCTGAGTCCAAGCGTGCCGAATCCGCCCGTGGGACCGTAGTCCGTGCCCGTGACGCTGCCGTAGCCCCTATGATAGCGGTTTTGACGGCTGACGAGGCGCCAGACGGCGTTTGCCTCGACTTTTTTGTGGCTGTATTTCGCCGTGAGGTTTGCCTCGAGCGGTGCGATCTGCGGGAGAGGCGTACCGTTTGTGCGGTCCTCGCCGCGCGTGTAGGCGAGCGAGGCGCCAAGCGTCCAGCGCGGCGAGAGTTTGCGCGTGATCTCCGCCTCGAACCCGTAGAGGCGCGCATTTACATTTCCGTAGGGCGTGCGCGCGTTCATGCCCATCCCGATCTGCGGCAGGCGCAGGATGTAGTCGTGGATGTGCGCGTAATAGAGCGAGAGGTTTGCGCTCGTCTTCTTGCCCTTGTAGACCCATCCGAGGTCGAGCTGTGTGTTCTTCTCACGGCGCGGACGGTGGGCGGCGGGGTCGGCGTGCATGCCGAGCCGGCGATTGCTGTAAGCGAGCCAGGTATGATAGGCCTCCCAGTAGTCCGCGGGACGCTCCGCATGGCCGACGCCGACGTAGAACGTGAGCGGCTGCTTCTTTGCCGTGCGTTCCCAGCGAACGAAGCCGCTGACGGCACGGTCGCTCGCGCTGCCGGGGACGAGATCGCGCGTGAGCATCCCCATCGGATTCCGGAAGCGTGCGTTATGATAGTCCGTGTCGATCTTGTCGTAGCGCAGACCCGTGAGGAGACGGCTGTGCGCGGCGAGATCGCGGTTGTACTCGAGGAATATGCCGAAATTCTTGATGTCCATGTCGTTGCTGAACGATCCCTTGAGCATCCGATGTGCCTCGGCGAAGAAATGCGCGTCATGCCGCATCTCGATGCCGACGGCACCGGTGCTCTTTGGCGAGAAACGCAGATCAAGGGCGGCGCGCGCACCGTACTGCACGCGTTTCACATCTGTGCCCATCGCCATTCCTCCTGCGGGGCGCAGGGTGTAGTTGTCCATGATGTGGTCAATCGTGTTGTGGTTGAGCTGAACCGTGAGCTTCTCGACCACAGGCGAGAGGTGTGCGTGCTCGAATTTCATACCGTAGCTGTCGCGGTCGAACTGCGGACCGTCCATCATGCCGTGTGCGTATTTTGCCCAGCCGCGGCTGCGGTCGTAGGAGACCTCGAAGAGGGTATCGGGATCGGGCGTCAGACCGACGATGCCCGTGAGGCTGTGGCGGCCGTAGCCCGAGTGGATGCGGTGCCCGCCGCCGTCCTTGTAGTCCTGCGCATAATTGCGCGTCTGGATGAGGCGCAGGTAGCCTTCTTTGCCGCCCGCCGTGATGTCGATGAGATCATCGAACCGGTGACTGCTCGCGCCGAGCACGGAGATGTTTCCGCGCACGCCGGGGGCTTCAAAACGCTCTGTTGTACGCTCAAAGACGACATTGCCCGCAATGCTTGCACCGTAGCGGACGCTCTGCGGTCCCTTGTTCACCACGATGCGGCTGAATGTCTCGGGAAAGGCATAGGTCGCGGTCGGATCCATGCGGTTCGGACAGCCGCCGCCCATCATGCCGCCGTTCATCTACATCATGAGGCGCGAGCCGCCCATACCGCGCATCAGTGGGTCGGCACTGACGCCGCCCTTGCGGACGACGGAGAACCCGGGGATCGTTTTGAGATAGCCCGCACCATCGGCGGCGGGGACAGGCTGGCGCGGGTCGCGCGGGTCGGTGCTGAGCGTGAGCGGCGTACGTGCGTGGTAACCGGTCACGATGATCGCATCGGTGAACGTGTTGCGCGCATCTGCAGCAGATGCATCCGTGCCGACCGTGTTGGCGGCGTAGGCAGGCGCACCGAGAAGCACGGCAGGGATGGTGAGGGCGAGTGCGCGGCGCAGTTGGCACGCGGTGATATGGGACATGCGAAGTACCTCCTTTGTGTTGTGGATCAGTAAATATACAAATGAAACTCATTCTCTGGTATGGAATCATACCATAATTCGGATAATGAGTGCAAGGACAAGTATTAATTCATTTGTAATTTTATCACATATAAAAAGGGGTACTGCATGAAGTTTTCCGACTTCATGCAGTACCCTTTCTTTGTGCTCCTTCCACCGCTTGCGTGTCTCAATGATGGAAGAGGCGGATGTGGGTCATCGCCATTGCGATGCCGTACTTGTCGCAGGTCGCGATGACGTTGTCGTCGCGGATCGAGCCGCCGCTCTGCGCGA
>ERZ772926.952-NODE-952-length-14825-cov-12.049695_pt1 | contig 14825 bp, 15 predicted proteins | sample MGYA00511136_ERZ772926 | MGnify/ENA primary metagenome ERZ772926 (study PRJEB29015, sample SAMEA2737917) | human oral metagenome | biome: human oral; feature: human-associated habitat; material: dental | place: China | collected 2153 ... | reverse complement strand
TTACCTTTTCTTTCTATAATTTTTTCTTTTTCACTTTTAAAATCTAATTTATTATACAATATTCGAGAAAAATAAAAAAGTCTTTTTTTATTAATTCCTTTTTTTTGCATAAAAAAAGGCAACCGGAAATTCTGGTTGCCTTTTGGTTTTTGGTATTTAATTTTATATTTTTACCTATTTACAGGTTTTTGATGGAATTTCTATCTTAATATTTTTCTTGCAAAGTTTTTGTGGTTATTTCATATAAGCTTCATAGACTGGGATTTGCCAAATCGGTTAAAGTGGATATTTCCTTGTTTTATTGCTTGAAAAAAGATAATATTTCTATCGTGTATTTTCAACTATTCCCCATAAATATTTTTCAATTTACTCACCACTCTATCATTCAATGCTATTGCATGTTTACTAGAATCTATCTTTTGAAACTCCTCAAAGCTCTTTTGTTCATAAAAATATTGAAACAAACTGTAAATTACAATTGGAATATCTGAATAAATACCAACTTGGGTAGTCCAATACATATTAGTTCGTCTATAAAAAAATTCACCTATGGTTTTATAACAGTTAAAAGCATCCTCGCTAAGTTCAAACCATTTCCCACCCAATAGAACCATATCATCAAATTTTTTCGTTCTTTCAAATTCATTTTTTTTACTATTGCATTCTAAATCTATCACCCTAATTAATCTACCCATCATATTAGAAATAAAGTCGGATATTCTTATTCCTATATTTTTTTTTGATTCACACCTATTTATATCAGCATTTGGGAAAAGTTCTTTTGCTGCTTGATATATTTTATCTGTCCTATAGCCTATACCATCCAAATCTAAGTGCATATCATAATCTTTTATTTTCAGCTCCTCCATTAACTTACTTAATCCGTCTAAACTCCATTTATAGTTCCACTCATACGTTTTTTTAATATTCAAATCACTACTTATATTTGATAACATACAATCTAAAACCTTAGCGATTTTTACTTCGGATTCCTTTAATTTATATCCAGAGCGTGTTTCAATTACATTCTTAATAATAGCTCTAATCTCGCTAATAATTTCATCTGTTTTAGAAGTATCTGAATATATTAGTACTATCAGTTGTTCTGTTTTATGTTGATCAATAAATTTAACAAATGAATAGATTAATGAATTAATTAATTCTTTAGGCACTTTACTATAGCCATAGTTTGCACTGAATATTTCATGTAAAACATATTCAAACTTACATATTGTAGATATTTGAAGAATAACAGAAGAATCATTTAGTATTTTGAATAGCTCAGTATAAAAATTCAAATACAATTTTTTCATTGTTGAAAAACCATACTTATAATTATTTATTTTTATGGTAGTCCCCTTAAACTCATCCATTTCTTTGATCCCAATTTTTTTCTTATATTCCCCCTCTATTTCAGTGAATTTTTTAAAAATTTTATTTACATGTTCTTTTCTTGCTCCTACCCAAGAGACCACAAAATATGCAGATGCATCACTTTTATCAATATTCTGAATTCCATTTTTTTGCGTTATAGCCAAATCATGATAAGCTTCATCATAATAAAAAGCAAAACCTTGCTTACTCATTTTTTCATTCAATTTAATTACTCCCATCTTTTATGCACTATACTTGTAAATGTGGGCGTTTTTTATAATCATTAAGCAAACCTCATTATCAAATTCTAATTTGTTGAATACTTGTATCAAATATAAGCCACATGTTAACCCCTCCCACTTTATACTTCTTTATCCGTATATATCATACTATATGTGAATAAAAAAGACACTATATTATTTATACTTTTCTACTCATCATCATCCTCCTCATAGGCATCTATTGCCATATCATCAACTTCTTCCTGCTTCGCTTCCTCCTGTATTTCTTCCGGTTCTTCTATATTGTCCTCGCTCTCATAATCATCCTCAAGCTCATTATAGTCTCCATCATCCTCACTTTCTTCCTGATTTTTCTTATAAATCTTAAAATAATATCCTGCTCCGATAACTGCCATGACAAGCAATCCTAAAAATATATAAAGCCCTCCTCCTTTACTTTCTTCCTTCTTTTTAGGCTCCTCCTTTACCGGTTCTTCTTTTGTTGCTTCTGTTGGTAGCGGTACCTCTTCTATCTTTTTTACTTCCTCTTTAGGTTTTTCTTTTGCTTCAACCATATTTAGTAAATCATCTTCGGAAACTTCGGTAAGGAGCATGACATTTTCTCCCTGTTCATCGTGATTGATAATCAGATGAAAGGTCTTTCCATTCTTTGTCTTAAAGGTAATAAACTGCCTTGCATCGGCTGAATATTTGTCTGTTTCTTTATTGTCCTTATCGCTGTTATGATGAATCGGATAATCTTGATTGGCATTATCCTTGTTTTCCGTAACGGAAGCCCTTGCTTTTGAGGGAGCGGAAGCCACTCCCTTATTGGTATTTACCTTTTCACCGTTTGAAGTCGTATTGCTTTGCTTTAAGTTCTCAGGTTCTTTGGCATTTAGCTTATTGGGATAGCGAATTTCTTTTTCTTTTTCCTTTTTAATAACTGTAATTTCAGGTTTTTTCGGTTCTTCCTTTACTGTTTCCTTTGCTGCTTCTTTTTCATCAACTTGTGCATAGGCTACCGATGGGTAAGCTGCCAAAATGACCGTAACAGCAAGAAGTAATGCTGTCATTAACCTTGTAAATACCTTATTTTTCATAACTGTTCTCATTTGTTTTCTCCTTTTTCATTTCCGTTTGTTCCTTTTTAACCTTTGCCATTAAATCTGTAATTGTGATATTGTTTTTTCTGCAAATGGCAATAATCTCCTCATTTTCAAGTTCTTCTTCACGAATCAATAAAGGCTCCAATTCTTCATCAATCAGAGCCTTTTTATCCTTTAACTTTTGAATTTTGTTTTTCACTGCTGTAAGTTCTTTTTTCACATTTTACCGTCCTTTCTTTACTTGACTCTGCCGAAGCCGTAGAAATGCTCCCTCCAGTAAGGTGTATTGATACTGACAAAGCGAATCGGATCGCCTGCATGAATCATCATACCGTTTCCTGCATAAATGCCGACATGAGAAATAGGGGAGCCGCTGTCATAGGTGTTCTTAAAGAAGATAATATCTCCCGCCTTTGCTTCACTTGGAGATACGGGATTGCAGTAAGTTTTGTATATTCCCCAAGCGGTTGTTCGTGGCATATTCTTGACACCCGAATGGGTAAAACTCCAGCACACAAAGGACGAACAGTCGAAGTTATTCGGCCCGTTCGCCCCAAATACATATCTCTTTCCGATATGCTTTTCCGCTTCGTTAAACAGTGCCTTCACCGTTACATCGTCAAAGGCAATTCCCGGATTTGAAAAGTCGGGATTGTCTACAATCTCCGATAAATTTCCGTTTCCGCTTCCAAAGACAGTTTCCATGTTTCCCTTAGAGGCAAGCAAGGCTTCATAGTGAAGAACATTATCGGGATACTCTGCGAAGATTTCTCTTACGATACTGTCCATTTCCCTTTTCTTCAGTGTTACTATGAGCTTCTTATACTCATAAGCTTCTTCATGACTTTCGGTATGCTCATTGCCATCTTCATCGGTATATGTTTCCGTAACCGTCCTGTATCTGATTTCAATTTCTTCTCGATAAGATAAATCATACATCTTTGTAAAAATGTCATGGATGATACTTTGAACTTCCTTTGAATCCTTAATTTCTCCACATCTTGAAGTGATGTAGGATAAAAGCTCATGGGTGTTGTGTCCGATTTCTCCCTCTTTTTCTATGAGATATTCATCATAGCCGGGATAATTTTCTTCTACGGAACTGATTTCATCTTGCAGACCTTCTTCCAATCCCGAAAACTGTTGATTGATTTCACTTAGTACATTTTGGTCGGAAAGATAGGTTGTAGTTAATACGCCGCTTGTAGAGTTTATCATTCCGGTCATGGAGGTGCCTGCAAATTGAATGATAAAAGTCCCCAAAATAATAAGACCTATGACAATCATCATAAGTCCCTTTGCTTTTCGTATCAGCATTTCTTTGGAGCTTTTCAGTGTTCCGATCAGACTTTCTTTGATACGATCTCTAAGCCTTGATTTATTTCGTTTCCCAATAGCGGATTTCATCTGCTTTTTCTTTTGAAACTTCTTAAAAGCATTTGCTTGCTTATATTCCTTTGTTTTCTTTAATTCCTCTTTGGCTTCCCGAAACTCCAATTTTGATTTACGCTTTCGTATCTTGTAATCTTTTTTGCTTAGGTTATAGCTTTTTTTAGCCTTTTTCTTATCGGCATAGTTTTTTATCCCATGAAGTAATTTTGAATTGCCGTCTGCAATCTTTTCTCCGGTTTCCACACCCTGATTTTCATCACTGCCATGGGATAGGTAATCCCTTACCGCTTCACTTCCTTTTGCTAAACCTGACAGAACAGATCCCTTTGCAGACTTTTTCTTTTCTCTGCCCTGAATCATCTCTTTGGAAGACTTTTTCCCTTCCGTCTTATCGTCTGCGTGATTGTCTTCCTTTTTCCTTGTATAGACCTTATCCGAATAGTTTTTTCGTTTATACAGCTTCTTTTGAGCATTGTGCTTTTTGTTAGAGTGTTCCGTTATACCTTCTTTGGTATGAAGATTATCTTCCACATCATAAGTCGATTCAAAATAGTCGCTGTCTCTAAAGTCATTGTCATACCTGTCGATGATACCATCATTATCAAGGTCTTTTCCCAAAGGATCGTAGATTTCTTCATTTTGACTGTACTTTCCTTCCGTTCTTAACTCTTTTCTGACTTTTTCAGCCATTTTTCTTTTCTTTAAAAGCTCGGCTTTTTGTTCTTCAAAGGAGATTTCCTTTTCTGTTTTTATGCTTTTCGGTGCAGAAACTATCTCATCGGCTATTGTTTCATCATTTGCAAGGGAAGTAAAAACACTGTTTTCATCGCCGGAGACAAGAGGGGATTTATTATCTTCTTTTGAGGTATCTGTTTCCTTGTCTTTTACAACATTTTTAAGCTGTTTCACCTTTCTTTTGGAACTTCCTTGCAAAAGCTCATTCTTGGAATTTCTTTTGCTTTCCTTTTCGTGGATCTTATCCTGAAATCGGTCTTTCTCGTGAATAATTTTCCCTCGGTAATCATCGCCATGCTTTAATTTACCGGCTTCATCCGCATCCATATATTCTTTCCCTAACAGTTTTGCTTCCTCTTTGATTTTCTGCCTTTCCTTAAAATCTCGCCTTAATTTCTTTTCCACAAGCTATCACCTCACTTCTTCCGGTTTCGTTGTCATCTTCTGGTAAAGAATGGTATCTTTCGGGAACTTATCAATAAAGGGAACGATGGTGTTTCCGAAGAATAACAGTCCTTCTCCCGCATTGGAATTGGTAACATATTTAAGCTGCGGTTTGGAAATTTTCAGTTTTCTTGCCAAGATTTCCCGATCTCCTGACGCTTGATTGAGCATTAAGACAAAGTCCGTATTATCAAAGATATTTTCTATCTCCTTACTCATCAGTAGGTCTTTGACATTCTGCGTGATGCCGGTCGGAATTCCTCCCCATTTTCTGAAACGCTTCCATATTTCTACGGAGTAGGAAGCGGTCTGTTCTTCTTTTAGAAGCAAGTGAAACTCATCGATGTAATACCTTGTTGCCTTATTTCCTCTATTTTGAGATACCTTATTCCAAACCTGATCCTGAATCACAAGCATTCCGATTTTTTTAAGCTGACTGCCCAGTTCCTTGATGTCAAAACAAAGGAGCTGCTTATTTAAGTCCACATTGGACTGATGGTTAAATACATTAAGAGAGCCTGTTACATAGATCTCCATCTCCGTTGCCAGTTTTTTTCCGACCTTTTCTTCTTGATTTTTTAACATATCGTATAGATCTTGTAAGATAGGCATGTTTTTCGGTTCAGGTTCGTTAAAATACTTCTCATAAATCTTAGGTAAGCACCTGTCTATAACCGACTTTTCCTCTGCTGTCAGTCCGCTTCCTCCAACGACAAGTTCAAGCATAGACATGATGAAGTTTGCCTTGTCTTTTAACGGTGTATCTCCATCGCCGTAGTTCATATTGATGTCAAGGGGATTGAGGTAATCCTTTGATTTACTGCTAACCTTAATGACTTCTCCGTTAAACTGACGCACAAGATTGCCATATTCGCCCTCCGGATCGCAGATGATGACATCATCATCCGTTACCAAAATCGCATTTGCCATTTCACGCTTTGCACTAAAGGACTTACCGCTTCCGGGTGTTCCTAAGATTAACCCATTGGGATTCTTTAATTTCTTTCGATCCGCCATAATCAGGTTATGGCTTAGTGCATTCAGTCCGTAGTATAAGCTGTTGCTTGAATTTATGAAAAGCTCCTCTGTGGTAAACGGTATAAAGACGGCTGTTGATGAGGAAGTTAAGCCTCTGTTAATCTCCAGCTTATTCACGCCAAGAGGAAGTACGCTTACAAGTCCCTGTTCCTGTGCATGATCAAGTCTTTTTAATTTGCAGTTGTGCTTATTGGCAATAGAGCTGATTTGTGCAATGGCGTTTTCCAGTTTCTGTACTGTCCTTGCAAAGTTCATAAAGATAATGGTTACGACAAACATACGCTCATCTCTTGTCTGCAAGTCTTTGAGTAGGCTTTTCACATCTTCACCATAGGTAATTAGGTCTGAGGGTAAAATGTCCATATCATAACCCGCTCTTACCGCCTTTTTGTTTTCCTCAATTCGCATTTTGTCGATGTCGGTATTTTTTCGTTTTACCATCTTAATGGCTTCCGACTGCTCGATCGCCTTGATATGAAAGGAAATATTGATGTTATCATCAATATCCAAAAACTCGGCAAGCATACGGTCTGAAAGTTCACTGGCAAGGATTTGAAAATGGCTTATCGCTCCGATAAACTTCCCGAACTTAAAGTATCTACTCGGTGTAAAGTTAAATTCATCAGGCGTAATGTAGCTTTTGGTGCTTTCTTTTTTCTTTAGGTCTTTGTAGGAAAACTCAAAGGTCTTGCCCGGATTTAATACATCGTGAAGGATTTTCAGCCTTTCTTCTCCATTTAGGCTTTCTGCACGCACGCCCATACTTTTTAGGGAAGATAAGATGTCAATCTCCAGTCTTTCCAGTTTTGAGATTGCCTGCTCCATATTGTCCGCTTCGACGGTAAAAGTAATATACTTTGATTTTCTAAGCCCGTTATTTCCCTTTACAATCTGATTTTTTAGCATCTCTCGAAACTCAAGGCGTATCTCGTCAAAGCCGTCTTTTTTATCCGGTATCTGAATTGCCGACTGCATTTCTTCGTTTCTGCCAAGCTGATTGATATACGAAAGCTCAATCTTGACACTCGGATCAAAGGAATTTAAGAAGTTGGCAAACTGATTAAAAATAAGGTCTCGATCTTCCTCTAAGGCAAGCTGATAGTTAATATCTTCAAAGGCTATGCTTTTACTGAAGTGTTTTTCATCACTCTGGCATATCCCGCTTTTCAACATTCTAAGATAGGGAAGGGTATCTTCTACAGTATGGCGTTTCGGCTCTTTCTTAAAGATAAGGCTCAAAAATCCGTCTTTCTTTTTTTTCATCTTTGTTTTATCTTGCTTTAATTCCTGTTTCTCCTTTCTTAACGCCTTTTCGTTTTGCATGAGCTTTAGCTGCTGAATTTTTCTTTTGCTGTTCAAGGTAAACCTCCTTTCTCACACGCTTTTGCGGTTGGTAAAACTTGTGTAAATAGATATACTTAAAATATTTTTCAAAGGTCAGTCCGTCTTTTTCAAACAGTGTAATGAAAAAAATGGGAAGTGTAGACACGATGAGAAATAGAATCGCTATATCATTTGCTACAAACTTTCTCATAAATAAATAGACCGGTATTCCTACCAGCCCTGCGAGAGTAAATCCGATCAGCTGTCTTTTGGTTAAGTTAAAAGCGACCTTCGTTTTTACTTTCTTTAAGTCTTTCGGGATTGGTACATACGCCATGATTTACCTCCCATCTTCTTTTTCCTTTGACAGCTCCTCCATGTGTTCATATACGGAGCCGATTTCTTCCTGAATAATTGCAAGCTGTTCCTCTGTGCTTTGATTGATTCTTCCCTGCATCAGACAAAAATCATTATGACAATGTCCAACCTTGGTGATTCTTTTGTTTAGCTCTTTCATTTTTTTATGAACTCTGATTCTATCCATCACAAAGGCAATGCCTGTTACAAGAAGTGCTGCTTTCCATATTGTTTTTCTTTTCTTCATACTATCTTTCCTTTCTTTTTTAGTGTGCGTTTAATACACTTTTTGCCAGTGTTCCGCTTTTTAACATCATCAGTCCCAGCAAAATTGCATACCCGAGTATCGTAAAGGTACCGGTATGAATGTCTGTAATCTGTATTGTCTTAACTAATACTGCGTAAATTCCAAGGCAAACCATTAAAAAGAGTCCTTGCAGTCCAAGGGCAAATAGTCCTTTAATGTAGTTTGTTCCGATCTGTCCCCATTCTTTGTTTCCCATTGTCGCAAACGGTATGGCTGAAACCGATGAGTAAACATAGATTTCAAACATTCTTCCGTAAACAACAAGCATGATAACAATGGAGATTCCCTGTATGGCAACTTTAATGAGTGAGGTCTCAAAGAGAATCATAATGAGTTCTCCAAGCCCCTTGTCTTTTAAAGCTTCTACCATCTGAACAATTTGATCTCCAGAAACAACAGCAGAGGTGTTAATCACCCCCGCCGCTTTGTTTACCATACTTTGTGCCACATCAAAGACCGCCATTGAAAATTCAAAGGCATGAGATACTAACCATACAGCAATCCACATCTTGATGATGTATTTGAAAAAGTCAAAGGTGTCCGTATCGTGCATATTGTTCTTTTGCATGACCATATTGATGAGCTCAATACAAAGGACTGCCGTTATGATTAGTCCTGCAATGGGAATAATGACGGAGTCGTTAATACTCTTGATAAAGTTAAATACTTCTCCGTTCCATCCCATAGGAGTTTTTCCTACATCTGCTGCCACTTTCCCAACCTGATTGTTGATGTCAAGAAACATGGACTCTAAGTTTGCTTGGATACCGCCCAGTAGAAGCTCCTTGAAAAATTCTTCTATCTTGTCGAATATCCCAAACATTTCATCGCTCCTTTTCTTCCTACTTTAGTACATTGGCAAGAAGCGGAATGAGTTTTAAGCCGATAAGGACGATACCGCCTCCCGCCATCAATTGCTTCACGCCTTGGCTCTTTGCGCCGGATAGTGATAGGTAATCCTTTGATGTTATCTCCAGATTTTCCCCCACTTCACACCGTGCATGCGACTTTCACCGCACACGGCGTTCCATCACAAGAAAGATTTTCACGTTTTAACTAAGACTTACACACTTCGTAACAAATTATTTTTTCTCTAAATTAGTGGCAATTCTGCCATTTTTCTAAGCTTATTACATTTCTCAATCTGCTTGACTGTTAACCCAAGCTCTTTTATATATTTTTGGATTGTATCTTCTTTTGTTGCATGGATGAGTATATGAACTGCTTCTGTAACAAGAATTAAGTTGCTGTAACTGTCTGTACCACCTTGTTCAAGCGGTATCTTGTGATGGCAATGTATGTCGTTTGGTATAAGTTTTACACCTGTCACTCCACATCTGCCATATTGAGCTGCAAAAAGCGAGATTCTGTTGTCCGCAAACTCTATGCTTTTATCAAGCACTGGGTGTTTCATCAGCCAGATAAGAGTGTCTACATCAATCTGTAAATTTTTATGAATGAGAACTCTGCCCTTTACAGTGTATTTATTTACAGCCTTTTTCTTATGTTTTGCGTCCTTTGTCCTTACATATCCCACCGGAATTAGCGGATGTCCATTAAGGAAGCGAAGCTGTTTACTTTTTCTATATTTTTCTTTGATAAATCCTTTGTTTAGTGTTCCACCGGTTTTAATATCCAGTCTGTTGTTCATCTGTTTTTTAATGTGAAAGGCTATTTTAGCAAAGTCCAAACTCACATTTGTTGCTATTTGGTAATAATTGTGCAAGCCTGAAACAGTGGCATTATACTTGGCTATTGCTTTGTACTGTTCCTTTTCGTTTGCAGGTCTTTTTATATCTGCAACACTTTTAGAAATATTTTCTTTTGCATTTTTCAGTGCCTTATCACTTATATGCGACTGTACAACAAACTTTTTGCCTTTTGGTTTAACCTTAAGCTTGAAGCCTAAGAACTCCGAGTACCTTTGTTTTAGATTTGTTATTTTAGATTTTTCTTCACTTACATTTAGTTTTAATCTGTCTTGCAACCATTTTGTAACTGCCTGATAGGTTCTTTTTGCATCGTAGTAATTACGGCAAAATATCTTGAAATCATCGGCATACCTTACAATGTATATTTCTTTTAGGTTGCTTGTTCTTAAAGCTCTGTAGGTATGGCTTTTTATCTCTGTTCCTTGACTGTTCGTTCTCTGTTTATATGGATAATGCGTGGGCATTGTCAGCCATTGAGAAGAAACCCACCAATCTAATTCGTTCAAGACTACATTAGATAGTAGCGGTGATAATATTCCGCCTTGTGGTGTTCCCTTTGTTGGTGTAATTACCTCTTTATCAGGCATAACTATATCTGCTTTCAGCATTTCCTTAATGATACAAAGTAACTTTTTGTCTTGGATTCCCAAATTCCAAAGCTGCCTTATGAGCTTTGCATGATATACATTGTCGAAAAATCCCTGTATATCAATATCAACCACATAATGTAAGTGCTGTATCTGCATTAGTCTTGCACATTCTGCTATAGCGTGTTCCGTACTCCTGTTGGGTCGAAACCCATAGGAGCTGTCATGAAACTTGGCTTCACATATCGGCTCTAGTATTTGCAGGATACATTGCTGTACAATTCTGTCTACAATAGTCGGTATTCCTAAAGGTCTTATTTTTCCGTTAGGCTTTCGCATTTCCACTCTCTTTACAGGGCGTGGTTTATACCAATGGAACTGTTTTTGTATGAGAGAAATGTATTCTTCTTCATTTAGCCTTGATAAATGTTTTATTGTTCTGCCATCTACCCCAGCCGTATGACTTCCTTTGTTCCCTTTGATACTCCGATAGGCAAGTTTGATATTTTCTCTTGAAGTTATTAGCTCCATTAAATTTGAAAATACTTTATTCTTACTGCTATCTTCATATAAATCATCAAGGACTTTCTGCAAGTCATAATATTCCGTATAACGGATTTTGCTTTGTTTCAGTGTTTGTTTCGAAGCGGACACAGTCACCATCTCCTTTCGGATTTGATTTTCTTTGTCATACTCGAAGCTGTGTTTGTCTTAATTTCAGTTCTTGTACTTTCCTGTGACTGGTGGCTATCCCTCCACGAACTTATTATTTTCGCTTCATAGGTACTGTGCCACCGCTTTCACCAAGATAAAGAACGGTTATATGCTGTTTTTTCAGTCATTTTCCCATTCAACACTTCATTAGCATTAGACTGCTTCCGTGTTCCTGGCTTACCACGTTCCGACAATCTTATCATTGAATACGTTTAGGTTCTTCCTCTAAGCCTGTGTTTAGTTTTCACCATATCGCCTGTAACGATATATGGATTTTCATAACAACCATTCTTACTCATTCCACAAACACCCCATCTTTGATGGGAATTGCCGTTAGGCAAATTCAAACGTTTAGACTTGTACATTCGGAAGTACGTCAGTGCTTTGGTATACACATTCTCACCATGCGTATTCGACACCCGGCATATAGGTAGCACCGTCCACCTCTGAACAGCTTTCGTGTCTGATGTTAATATCAGTCTTACGGCTACTCTCTGCCGACTTTACCGAGCTTTTGACAATGAAATAGTCTAATATTCATTGCCAATCGGAGTATCAGTGTAGGCATTTCAGGGCGTTACCCCGTCATTCTACCTATTAGATTGTCAGTTCTCCTAAGTTTTGAACTTTTAGTCCTTCGACTTAGTGCATAAGCTTTTCACTTATGAACGTGTCGCACGGTTGTCGTTCCCGTAACCTTCCATCAGGTTGATCACGCCCCACGCACCGAGTCCTGCTCCTACCGCCATTACCAATACTTTCAGTACATCTACTGCCTGTGTAAAAAATTCCATTTTATTCTTCCTCCTTGTTTTCTTTCTTTTCAATTTTGTTGTATGACTTTACTAAAAAGTTTTTGTAAGTCTTACCGTCTTTTTCACGCTCTTTGAAATATCCAAAGATATGAATGAGATCGCCTTTTACAAAGTCTTTCGCTGTTTCCACCTTTTCACCGTAAGCGGCACAGTTGATATATTCCTTGCCTTTCCCGTACTTCTTTACAAGTGCAAAATTAACGACTTCTACCGTTTCTCCGTCTTTTTCAAAACTTGAGAAAATAGGCTCTGCAACCAAGTTGGCATTGATGTTCATCATTTCCTGCTTCATATTTTTAATTTCTCCTTTTCTTTTCAATAAAAAAAGCGACTGAAAGTTTTATTTTCCAATCGCTGATGCTTTTGCTATTTAGTTTTTCCTTAGTGGGACTTCTTATCCTTATCATATTTCCTCCTGATTTTGAGTAATAAAAAAGCAGCAAATCTATTTTTTAGACTTACTGCATTCTTGTAATAACCGTATCTCTATTCAGTTTTGCTTTTCCTTTTCGCTTCATGTAGCTTTCAATATCAAACAAATTCTTCTTGTCATAGTCCTCCAAGAGCTTATAGTTCTTGTGTTTTGTAATGTCGAATTTATCCGATAGAAAAGGGCGGACGCCTCTAAGCTGAAAGATACATTTACCGCCGTCCATAACGGTTATTTCATCTTGGCTCATCAGCTCTTTACCGGTCTTTTGATAATTCAGCCCAAAACTCTTTTGATTCGATCTTGTTTCCGATGTGTTATATAGGTCGATGGTTTCTTTTCCCAGTGTTTCCGAAAGTTCTTTTAATGTTGTTTTCTCTTTTCCACCAAGAAACAAGGTACTATCACAGTTACCTACAATCGTGTCGGCATTATCTTTGTAGATTGCCTTTAACTGAGATTGTGCCTGCAATATAATACTTGCTGAAATCTCTCGGCTTCGGATTGTGGCAATCAGCTTTTCAAACTTTGGAATTAAGCCGATATTTGCAAACTCATCAAGTAGGCATCTTACATGAACTGGCAATCTTCCACCATATACATCATCGGCTTTATCACATAAAAGATTAAATAGCTGTGAGTACATAATTGATACCACAAAGTTAAAGGTATCATCGGTATCGGAGATAATAACAAAGAGGGCAGTCTTTCTATCTCCGAGTGTATCAAGCTCCAGTTCATCTTCTTTCATCAAGTCCCTAAGTTCCTGAATATCAAAGGGAGCAAGCCTTGCACCACAGCTAATCAATATACTTTTCGCTGTTTTTCCTGTTGCTACTTGTCAAGGACTTTTTAATCAAAATCATCTTTTTTTTCGTCCGATTTTCTCCGAAATTCCCTCAACATTATCCTTTTTAATTTATCTTGCATAGTTTCAGTCGCATTCTCATTAAAATGGACTACAACCTCATAAGTTGCCTTTCCAATCTTCTTTATGGTCTTTGTTCCTGTATTATGTTCATTTCTGTTTTCGTGCATATAGTTTCCCTCCTGTTTGTTGCAATCAAAAAAGCGATTAGAATTTTTAGCTTTTCTAATCGCCTTAAATAGTTTTATTCTTTTAAATTTTTATTCTTACAGCATTGTTCCCTCTGAAAGAATATCTACATATTTTTTATATACATATTGTCTGTACCTTTTTTTATCTTCTACAAGCTCTATTATTTCCATATCCATTAAATTATCTAAAAGTTTATTGACAGTAGGTTTACTGACATTCACTAAATTTTTAATATCCTCCGCCTCTACAAAAGGGTGTTTCAATAGATATTCGTATACCAAAAGAAGATTTGAAATATTACCGCTTGAAAACTGTCGAATTTTCTCCATATCGTTCTTCTTAAGCTCAATAATCTTTTGGATTGAAGTGATTGCATCCTCAGATATTTCGCAAATTCCATCTATAAAAAATTTAATCCATTCTTCAAATTCCCCCTTAATACGGATATTATTAAGAAGTTCATAATATCTATTTCTATTTTTCTTGAAAAAATAACTCAGATAAAGAACAGGGTATTCAATCAAGCCTTGCTCTCTTAAATATAATATTATGAGTAGTCTACCCATTCTTCCATTACCATCTAAAAATGGGTGTATCGTTTCAAATTGATAATGAATTAGAGCTATCTTTATTAAGTTTGAAATATCACTATCTTCATGTATATATTTTTCTAAATCGCTGAGGCAAATATCCATTTCATCAGGTGAAGGCGGAATAAAGCTTGCATTATTTATGGTTGAACCTGCATGTCCAATCCAATTTTGTGATTTTCTAAATTCACCCGGCATTTTTTCTTCTCCTCTAACATTAGACAAAAGAACCGAGTGGGTTTCTTTAATCAGCCTCATACATAATGGCAATTCATTCAGTCTTTTAAATGCGTAATGAGTTGCTTTGATATAGTTTACAATTTCTTCAGTATCCTTTATCTTTTCACTTCCCCTATCTTTTTGCAGCACATCAACAAGAGAAGCTTGTGTTCCCTCTATTTGAGAACTTATAACAGCCTCTTTTTGAACATACATAGACACAAATAGATCAATATCTGGAAGAGTTATTGCCATACCATCTAACCTTCCCAGTAATAAATACGCTTTATTGATTAAAGCATTTATTTCACTATCAAGATTTAATTTTATATCTTTTAAATTATGTGGAACAAAGCATTCGTAATCACTTTGTATTCTCTTTAGCTGTCCAGCTCTAT
>ERZ772926.940-NODE-940-length-14968-cov-8.780058_pt1 | contig 14968 bp, 10 predicted proteins | sample MGYA00511136_ERZ772926 | MGnify/ENA primary metagenome ERZ772926 (study PRJEB29015, sample SAMEA2737917) | human oral metagenome | biome: human oral; feature: human-associated habitat; material: dental | place: China | collected 2153 ... | reverse complement strand
GCCTGTTTTTCTTGAAGAAATTGATGAATCTACCGAACTGCCTTTTTTTGACGTATTTTCTTATACTACAGCCGCAGGGCAGGTACGTCTTATCTCTGATGAAGAAAAGAACATAAGTCCTGAGGAAGCAGCCCTTTATATAAAACATTTCAACAATGAAGCCACAGTCAGCACTCCTATTTACAGGGAGGATAATGGAACCTGCCTTTATATCTATCCCGTAACCTTTACCCGCAAGGAGGGCCAAAGACTTGTAGGCTTTTCCGTTGTTACATATCTTAAAGAAATTCTAGACCGCCCTTATTTTCAGGCAAAGGTATTTGTGTTTTCAATTTCGGCCGTGTTTTTCTATGCTTCTATAATCATCGTTCTTTTTTTGGCGGACTTTATTGCAAATCCGATTATTTTCTTATGCGGAAATATACGAAAAACCGCAAATATTTTACGCGGAATGATTTCGAGCAATGCTGCAGTTGAAGCCGACCGGCTTATTTTTGAAGAAAACATCAAAACCCATGACGAAATAAAAACTCTTTCAATAGAATTAAAAAATATTATCTCACTTATCCTTGATGAAATAAACGATAAATTAAAGGAACAATATATAAAAATTGAATTTACAGACAAAGCTCTAGACTACATCGTAAACGAGGCTTATGACCCAGCTTACGGAGCAAGACCTCTAAAACGTTTTGTTCAAAAAGATATAGAAACTAACTTATCAAAAATGATTTTGAGCAACGAAGTACCTGAAAATAGTACAGTTGTACTTGATAGTGATGGGGAAAAATTGATTTACAATGTAAAAAAGTAGATTGAGGATTAAATAAGATTTTGAAAGAAATATTTAAAAGATATTTTTTGAAGAGATGTTTTTTTGGGAAATATAGAAGTATCAGAAATGGTGCTTCTTTTTCTTTTTTATAGAAAATTAACTAAATATTATTTATATTTTCTAAATAGATTTATGTCAGATATTCAAACGAGAAGAAAAAATTTATTAAAAGTAAATTGTTGTATAATTTTTTATCAGGGACGTTAATAACTTGATAGGCTTAAAAAAATAGGGTAAAAAATTTGGAAAAAGCAATAAAATATGGTAAAATATAGTGAATTTGCTATAAAATAGGAGGGTATAAAAACTAAATAATAATGGTATTTATGATAAATTGAATAAATCTTAAATAACATTAATATATAATGAATTTGTTTTAAATAAATTTGATACTAAACACCATTTAAATAACGGATATATTATAAATCTTTTTAATAGTTTTATTTTCAAGTAATTAAAATAAACTTTTGCTTTTTAAACGGGGAATAGTATAAAAAATATGAAAGGTGGATAAATATGGATTTCAAAGATGTTGAAAAAAAAGAAGAAGAATCAGTTTTAGAAAAAAAAGAAATTGTTGAAAAGGATTTTTGGCGACAGAAGTACCATATTCAAGGAATTGTAGGACTTATTAATGATCCAAATGGATTTTCACAATTTAAGGGGAAATACCATATGTTTTATCAATGGAATCCTTTAGGAACGATTCATAAAAATAAAACTTGGGCTCATAGTGTAAGTGATGACTTATTGCATTGGGAAAGACTGGAAACGGCTCTGCGACCTGATACCTGGTATTCTAAGGATGGAGTTTATTCTGGAAGTGCAATTGTGGATGATGGAAAACTATATTTATTTTATACTGGAAATGTGAAAGATTGTGATGGGAATAGAGAATCTTATCAATGTTTAGCAGTTTCAAGCGACGGAGAAAATTTCGAGAGATGGGAGCCAAGTATTGCAAATCAGCCTGACGGGTACACTCGACATATAAGAGATCCCAAAATTTGGAAAAAAGATGGGAAATTTTATGCGGTAATTGGTATTCAAAGTGAAGATTTGGAAGGAAAGGCAGTTTTATACAGTTCAGAAAATATAAAAGACTGGAAATTTGAAGGGGAAATTGCAGGAGCAAATCATGGAAAACTTAAAGATTTTGGATTTATGTGGGAGTGTCCAGATTATTTTCAGTTAAAGGATGAAAAAACAGGAGAAATTAAGGATTTGTTAGTATTTTCACCACAAGGACTGGAGCCTGAAGGAGATTTGTACAATAATAAATATCAGACAGGATATTTATTTGGAAAACTGGATTATGAAAAACCTGAATTTGAAATTTCATCAGATTTTGTGGAAATTGACAGAGGGCATGACTTTTATGCGCCACAGTCAATGGAGGATGACAAAGGAAGAAGAATTATTGTAGGATGGATGGGAGTTCCTGAAGAAGAAGACTTTCCAACTGTAAAAAATGAATGGATTCATTGCTTGACATTGCCAAGAGAATTAAAAGTAATTGATGGAAGACTTTATCAATTGCCGATAAAAGAAATGGAAAGTATACGTGGAGAAAAAATTGAATTTAATGAAAAAGTGGCTGGAGAAGTAAAGGTTGGAACTGGGACAACTTATGAATTAAAAGCTAAATTTGCTGATTTTAATTCTGATTTTGGATTGAAATTGAGAACTGGCAAAAATAGTGAAACTGTTTTGAAATTTGATTACAATGACAAAAAATTTGTATTGGATAGAACAAAGGGTGAACAGCCTGATAAGAGATTAAGAAAAGTTTATTTGGGTGACATTTCAGAAATGGAACTTACAGTATTTGTAGATAATTCTTCTGTGGAAGTGTTTATTAACGGTGGACAGGAAGTGTTTTCATCGAGAATATTCCCTGAAAAAGGTGCGGATGGGATAAGTGTATTTGCAGATGGAGATACAAGTGTGAAAATTGAAAAATGGGAATGGAAATAAAAAAATTAATTAGAAAATCTAGAAGGGAAAAAATTGGTAAAGAATAAAAAATTAACAGGAAATAAAATGGTAGGAAATATAAAACTGGATATTATAAATATTATTGATGATATTTTGTATGAGAAAAAATATAGCAATATTCAGTTAAATTATTATTTTTCTAAAAAAAATTATACTCAAAAGGAAAAAACTTTTATTACAAGTGTTGTAAATACTGTAATAAAAAACCTGATTTACATTGATTATTTAATTGAAAAAGGGACACGAAATGTGAAAAAACGGAAAATAAAGCAGCTTTTGAGAATTTCTGCTGCACAGCTGTTTTTTATGGAATCGGATAATGCAGGAGTGATATTTGAGGCTGGAGAAGTTGCAAAAATTATAAATGAGCATCAAGTTGGATTTGTAAATGCGGCTTTAAAGACAATTTTGAAAAGTAAAGAAAAGTTTGATAATGAGATTCCTATGGATAAAAGGGAAGGTATTATTTTATCGTATCCTCAATGGCTTGTAAATAAACTTAAAATTGATTATCCAGATAATTATTTGGAAATAATGGAGTCATATAAAAAGAGAAGTTATCTGTCGGTTAGATTTGATAAGAATAAAATGACTAAAGAAAAATTTGAGAAATTGTTAAAGGAAATTAATACAGAAGTTTTATTTTCAGTTGATGAAGTCTATTATTTGTCAAATGCGAATATTTTTGATATGGAAATTTATAGAAATGGAGAAGCTGTAATTCAAGATGCTTCATCTTATTTGGCTGTGAAAAATTTGGCTGTGAAGGATGGAGAAATTGTGCTTGATGCTTGTGCTGCTCCAGGTGGAAAATCTCTTGCGATTTTACAATTATTTAATCCGGGAAAATTGATTTCTACAGATATTCATGAACATAAGGTAAAATTGTTAAAAGAATTTAAAAATAAGTATGGTTACGGTAATTTTCAAGTAAGATTAAACGATGCTGCGCAAATTGAAAATTTAGAAGTTAAATTTGATAAAATATTGCTGGATATGCCGTGCAGCGGACTTGGAGTGCTTAGAAAAAAGCCTGAAAAAATATACGAACTGACTTCAAATGATATAAAAAATTTAAAAAAACTTCAGAAAAGAATATTTGAAAGTGCGTATAAATGTTTGAAAAATGGCGGAGAAATAGTTTATAGCACTTGTACTTTTTCTAAAAATGAAAATACAAATAATATTCGATATTTTTTGAAAAAATATGAAGATTTGGAAATTTTGGATTTGGAAGTTCCAGAAAGTGTAGAAATTGTAAAGGATGAATTTGGTGGGGCTTATATTTCGTATGAAAATAAATATATGGATGGGTTTTATATTGCAAAGTTGAGAAAAAATTAATGGATTTACTTGATTTTATATTATGATCAGGCGAATATTTATTTAACAAGGGGTTAAGTCCCCTTGTTGTTGTGTAAATTTGAATTGTCAAATATTGGAAAGAATAAAATTTTTAGTAAAATAGTTGTAGTTCTGACTTAAAGTAAAAAGATTGATTGGTTAAGAAAAAAATGATTGAAAGGACGTATTTGGAATGCAATTTGATCTGGATAATGATGTGAAATTCATATTGGAACAATTAAATAAAAATGGAACAGGATTTATTGTCGGAGGAGCAATTAGAGATAAAATTCTAAATAGAGATCCTGGAGATTATGATTTTGCTACTGACATAGAGTATTCAGAATTAAAGAGAATTTTTGCAGATTATAATCCAAAGGAAATGGGAGCACATTTTGGAATTCTTATGATACAAGTGAATGGGAAAAATTATGAGATAGCAAAATTTCGTAAAGAAACAGGAATTTATAATAGTAGATATCCAAAGGAAATTAAATTTGTAAAAACAATTGAAGAAGATTTGGCAAGAAGGGATTTTACGATAAATTCACTAGCTTATAGTAGGAAGACTGGAATAGTTGATTTATATGGTGGAAGGCAGGATATTAGGCAGAAGGTAATAAGATTTGTTGGAAAGCCTAAATTAAGAATAGAAGAGGATGCACTTAGAATTTTGCGGGCTTTTAGGTTTGTTTCTAAATTAGGATTTAGTTTGGATAAAAAAACGGCAGAGGCTATTTATAAAAAAAGAAAGTTTTTGTCAAAAATATCGAAGGAAAGAATTTTTGATGAGTTAAGTAAAATTTTAATGGGGAATTTTGTGAAAAAGGCATTTATTGAAATGAAAAAACTAAAAGTTCTGGAAATGTTGATTCCAGAATTCCGTTATACGTATAATTTTGATCAGAATAATCCAAATAACCCAGATGACTTATTTTATCACATAATAAAAGTTATTCATCTTTGTGATTATGATTTAATTACTAGATTTGCAGCACTTTTTCACGATTTGGGAAAAATCAATGTGAAAATTATTGATGCAAAAGGAATTTTTCATTTTTATGGGCATGAAAAGGAAAGTACATTAATCGCTGAAGAGGAATTAAGACATCTTAGGGCTTCAAATGAGTTTACAAATTCAGTAAAAAAAATTGTCAAAAATCATATGTTAATTTATCAAGATGTTTCAGATAAAACATTAAAAAAATTAATTATTGAGATGGATGAAAGAAATTTGAAACGTCTGTTTAATCTGTTTTCTGCTGATTTAAATTCAAAAGGTATAAGAACTCGTACAGAAAATGATGAAATTTTACAAAATTTTAGAAATAAAATTGAAAATATAAAAAAACAAGGAGAAGTACCACAATTTAATGATTTGGATATAACAGGAATTGATTTGATAAATCTTAAATTTAGTAATCGTGAAATTGGGAAAGTGAAAAACAGATTGTATGAGCTTGTTCTTGGTGATGAAATTAAGAATGAAAAGGAAGAATTGGTAAAATATGTTGTAAAATATTATAATTTGAAGGATAATTTTGAGTATGAAAATTCCTGCGGTGCAATTGTTTTCAATGAGAATACAGAGAAAATTCTGCTTGTAAAAATGCACAATGGGAACTGGGGATTTCCAAAGGGGCATATTGAAAATAATGAAACTAAGGAAGAAACAGCAATTCGGGAAGTTTTTGAAGAAACAAATATAAATATAAAAATTATTCCAGGTTTTGAACGTTTAATAAAATATATTCCAAACGAAAGAACCATTAAAAAAGTTACAATTTTTGTAGGAATCACTCAAGATGAAAATGTTAAAATTGACACTTCTGAAATTGAAGCTTTTCAATGGTGTACCTATGAAGAGGCTTTAAAATTGGTAACTTATAAGTTGCAAAAGGATGTACTTGAAAATGCGAGGAAGGTATTTATTAGTTCAAAAATAATAAAAAAAGAAATCTAAAATAAAAAGATTAGGAAATAAATTAGATAAAAATGAATAAAGAAAAAATTTTAGGATATGAAGTTCATCGGAAAAAGGTAAAAAATATAAATTTAAGGATAAAACCTAATATGGAAGTTTATATTTCTGTTCCAATGAATTTACATCGTAATTATATTGAGAATTTTATTCGTTCTAAAGAAGAATGGATAAAAAGTGTTTTGAAAAAGATTGAAGATGTAAAGGAAAAACAAAAGAGATTTGAATATAAAACTGGAGAAATTCATAAATTTTTAGGGAAGGAATATATTTTGACTGTAAAAATAGGAAATTTTAATAGTGTAAGTTTAAAAAATAATACTAAATTAAATGAAATTATTTTAACTATAAATGAAAATATTTTTGAAAATGTTGATGAAAAGAAAAAAATTATGGAAAAGTGGTATTTTGAAAATGCAAAAAAATTGTTTCCAAAATTTATGGAAAAATGGTTGGAAATATTGGATGAACATGTCGAAAAGGTGGCAATAAAGCCAATGAAAACTAGATGGGGTTCATGTAATTATGTAAAAAAATATGTAAATCTTAATACAGAACTTATAAAAAGGACACCTTTTGAAATAGAATATGTAGTTTTGCACGAATTGACACATTTAAAATATCCAAATCATGGAAAAAGTTTTTATAATTATATAGAACGATATATGCCAAATTATAAGATTGCTGAAAAAATGTTGAATGCTAAACATTATTATTAATTAAAAAAATTAGAAAAAGAAAGTGTTAAAATAAAAAAAGGAACTTGTCCGTTAAATCAGGAAAGTTCCTCTATTTTTTATTAATTATCCACATCATAATCGACTAAAACTTCAATTTCTCCGTTTTCATAAACAAAAAGTCCTGTTACAGCTTCATGAGGTAAATCAGTATGCATCTTTTCAGCAGCTTGACAAATGTATTTTTTTTGAATTTCATCGCTAGTTTGACATCCTGCACAATCACTATGTCCTGCCACAAAAATATGATCGGATTTGTGTTTATTCACTGAAATTAAAACAACCTTATCTTCGATACTTTTTAAATAATTTTCATTATTGATAATTTTATTTACAGCACCTGCATCTGTAATAGTATCCACAAAGGTATATCTATAATTATTTCTAATATATTCGTTTAAAATATGGATAAATCTTCCATCCATACAGCAAACTAAAGTACAAAACATAATTTCCTCCTTTATTCAAATAATTTCTTAAAATAATATATGTTTTTAATTATTACAATTTTAAAGTTATTTGAAATATATCCAAAAGATATTGAAATTATAACATATTTTTTGATAAAAATCAAAAATTTTACTTTAAATTGAAAAATAATTCTGTTACATTATTGATAAAACTTAAAAAATATAGTATAATTATGAGATTAGAGATATTAGCATAACTTTTGAGTTTGACTTTAAAGTAATTTATATCACAAATCAGACATATTGATAACAATTAAACAAATTAGAAAACAAATAATATTAAATCATTTAAAAATTTAGGGAGGTAGTATTTATGTACGCATTGGATAAACAGCTTGTTTTGGAAGATGGTAGCGTGTATAAAGGATATGGATTTGGAGCAGATGTGGAAATGGCAGGAGAAGTTGTTTTTAATACCGCGATGACTGGATATCAAGAAACTATTTCAGATCCATCATACAATGGGCAAATTATTACATTTACCTATCCATTAATTGGAAATTATGGGATAAACAGAGATGATTATGAAACTATCAATCCAAGTATTAAAGGGATTGTAACTCGTGAAATATGTAGAAAGCCTTCTAATTTTAGGAATGAATTTACATTGGATGAAGTTTTGAAAGATTTGAATATTCCAGGAATTTCAGGAATTGATACACGTAGCTTGACAAAAAAAATTAGAGAACATGGAACAATTAAGGGAATTATTGTAAGTGCAGACAAAAACCCGCAAGAAGTTGTAGAAAATTTGAGAAGTAATTCGTTGCCAACTAATCAAATTGAACAAGTGTCGACAAAAAAGGCGTTTCTTTCATCTGGAAGGGGTATGAGAGTTGTATTGCTTGATTTAGGAATGAAATCAGGAATTATGAGAGAACTTAATTCAAGGGATTGTGATATTGTTGTAATGCCTCATAATGCAACTGCTAAAGAAATTTTAAGACAGAAACCTGATGGAATAATGTTAAGTAATGGGCCTGGAGATCCAACAGATGTTCCAGAAACAATTGCTACACTTAGAGAATTGATAGGAAAAGTTCCGATTTTTGGAATTTGTATGGGACATCAGCTAATTTCACTTGCTTGTGGGGCAAAAACATATAAATTATTGTTCGGACATCGTGGAGCAAATCAGCCAGTATTAAACTTGCAAACTGGAAGAGTTGACATTACAGCCCAAAATCATGGATTTGCAGTAGATATTGAATCATTGAAGGATACAGATTTAGAGCTGACACATATTGCAGTAAATGATAGAACTTGTGAAGGTGTAAGACATAAGAAATATCCAGTATTTTCAGTGCAATATCACCCAGAAGCTTCACCAGGACCTCATGATCCAAATTATTTATTTGACATATTTATTGAAAATATGAAAAAAAATCGAAGTTAGTAGTTTTGAAAAACATTTTTAACATTAATTAAAAGCAAACAAAAAGAATAAAAATAATCGAAGGAGATGTAGAAAAATGCCTAAACGAAAAGATATAGAAACGATTTTAGTAATAGGATCAGGTCCAATAATTATAGGACAGGCTGCTGAATTTGACTATGCGGGAACACAGGCTTGTCTTTCATTGCGTGAAGAAGGATATAAAGTTATTCTTGTAAATTCCAATCCTGCAACTATTATGACAGATAAGGAAATTGCAGATAAAGTTTATATTGAGCCGTTGACTGTTGAATTTGTATCAAAAATTATAAGAAAAGAACGTCCAGATGCGTTACTTCCAACTCTTGGAGGGCAAGTTGGGCTGAATTTGGCTGTGGAATTGCATGAATCTGGTGTTTTAAGAGAATGTGGAGTAGAACTTCTAGGAACTAAGCTTGAATCTATAAAGCAAGCTGAAGACAGGGAATTATTTAGAGATTTGATGAATGAGCTGGGAGAGCCTGTGCCTGAATCGGATATTATTCATAATTTGGAAGAAGCACGTAGATTTGTGGAAAAAATTGGATATCCAGTGATTGTAAGGCCTGCATTTACAATGGGTGGAACTGGTGGTGGAATTTGCCATAATGATGAAGAATTGGAAGACATTGTTACAAATGGACTTAGATATTCGCCAGTAACTCAATGTTTATTGGAAAAATCAATTGCAGGATATAAGGAAATTGAATATGAAGTAATGCGTGACAGTAATGATACGGCAATTGTTGTCTGCAACATGGAAAATATTGATCCAGTTGGAATTCATACTGGAGATTCGATTGTAGTCGCACCCTCGCAAACATTGACAGATAGGGAATATCACATGTTGAGAGATGTTTCATTAAAAATAATAAGAGCATTGAAGATTGAAGGTGGATGTAACGTTCAATTGGCATTAGATCCACATTCATTTAATTATTATATTATTGAAGTAAATCCGAGAGTATCACGTTCATCGGCACTTGCTTCAAAGGCGACAGGTTATCCGATTGCAAAAATTGCTGCAAAAATTGCAGTTGGACTGACGCTTGACGAAATTATAAATCCTGTTACAAAAAACTCTTATGCCTGCTTTGAGCCTGCACTTGATTATGTTGTAAGTAAAATACCAAGATTCCCATTTGATAAATTTGAAAAGGCGGATAGACATTTGGGAACACAGATGAAGGCTACTGGAGAAGTAATGGCTATTGGTAGAACCTATGAGGAAAGTTTGTTAAAGGCTATTCGTTCACTTGAATACGGAGTTCATCATTTAGGGCTTCCAAATGGGGATGAATTTAATTCGGAATATATTTTAAAGAGAATCCATAAGGCTGGAGATGAAAGATTATTCTTCATTGGAGAAGCGTTAAGACGTGGAGTTACTCCGCAGCAGATACATGAAATGACAAAAATTGATATGTTTTTCCTTGATAAAATGAAAAATATTATTGATATTGAAGTGGAATTAAAGGCAAATGTGAATAATCCAGATGTACTTCTTTTTGCTAAGAGATATGGATTTTCAGATAAAGTTATTGCACATCGTTGGAATACGACAGAAGATGAAGTTTATAAACTTCGTGAAAAATACAATATTAAGCCTGTATTTAAGATGGTTGATACCTGTGCGGCTGAATTTAAGTCAGAAACACCTTATTTTTACTCAACTTATGAGAAAGAAAATGAAAGTGTTATAGGAGATAAGAAAAAAATTGTTGTGCTTGGTTCAGGACCTATTAGAATTGGGCAAGGGGTTGAATTTGACTATGCAACAGTTCATGCGGTAAAGGCTATAAAAGAGTCTGGTTACGAGGCAATTATTATAAATAACAATCCAGAAACTGTTTCTACAGATTTTTCAATTTCAGATAAGCTTTACTTTGAGCCGCTTACAGAAGAAGATGTTATGGCAATAATTGAACTTGAACATCCAGAAGGAGTTGTCGTTCAATTTGGTGGACAAACTGCAATTAATTTGGCTGAAAAATTGACAAAACACGGTGTAAAAATATTGGGAACATCACTTGAGGAAATTGATAATGCTGAAAACCGTGATAAATTTGAAGCATTATTACATAAGTTAAATATTCCTCAACCATTAGGAAAAACTGCGTTTGATACAGAAACAGCTGTAAAAAATGCGGCAGAAATTGGCTATCCAGTTTTAGTCCGTCCATCTTATGTATTAGGTGGAAGAGCAATGGAAATCGTATATCGTGAAGAAGAACTTAGACAATATATGGAAAATGCAGTAAAAGTATCACCTGATCATCCAGTGTTGACTGACAGATATTTAGTTGGAAAGGAAATCGAAGTAGATGCGATTTGCGATGGGGAAACAGTTGTAATTCCAGGAATTATGGAGCATATTGAAAGAGCAGGAGTCCATTCTGGAGATTCCATTGCCGTTTATCCTCCACAAAATGTTTCTGAAGCACATAAGCGTACATTAATTGACTACACAGTTAGACTTGCAAAAGGGCTTAATATTATCGGTCTTTTAAATATTCAATATGTAATTAGTGACGGAGAAGTTTATGTACTGGAAGTAAATCCTAGAAGTTCGAGAACAGTTCCGTTCTTGAGTAAAATTACAGGAGTTCCAATGGCAAATCTTGCAATGAAGGGAATTCTTGGAGAATCATTGAAGAGCAAAGGATATGAAACTGGATTAATTGAAGAAAGTAAAAATGTATATACAAAAGTTCCTGTATTCAGTTTCCAAAAATTAAAAGATGTTGATACAACATTAGGACCTGAAATGAAATCAACTGGAGAAGTTATGGGAAGTGATGAAAACCTTGAAAAATCACTTTACAAAGGACTTGTTTCAGCTGGAATAAAAGTTAAGGATCAAGGAAGCGTTTTATTTACAATTAGTGGAACTGCCAAAGAGGAGGCTTATGGATTAGCCAAGAGATTTTCTGATTTAGGATACCATATAATGGCTACTAAGGGTACAGCAAAATATTTTGAAGATAAAGGTCTACGTGTGGAAACTGTTGGAAAAATCGAAGAAGAAGGAAAATATGAACACGATGTGCTAGGACTGATTTATAAAGGACTTGTTGATATGGTAATAAATACAGCGGCTAAAAAGAAAACTGCCAGAAATGATGGATTTAAAATCAGACGTGCTGCAAGTGAACAGGAAATCGCTTGTCTTACTTCACTTGATACAACAGATGCTTTACTAAAAGTTCTGGAGTCTATTTCATTTAATGTAAGTTCAATATAGATTTAGTTCTAGTAAAAATTATAAAAAATAAGAAAAAAAATAATTTTAAAATTATTAATTTTCTTAGATTGGTTTTTAAATTATTATCTAGCAAGAGGTCAAGTCCTCTTGTTATTTTTTTTGTTTATAAATTTATCATAAATTTAAGACATTCTGATATTGAAGAAATAAAGTACTGTCTAAATTTTCTCAATAACAAAATTATAAAATCTCTTCAAAAACATATTTCTGAACTTTCATTCCTAATCTTTCATAAAATTTTACCGCTCCAGCATTGTCAGCCCAAGCATCCAATGTTAAATTATAACATCCTTTCTTTTTTGCAAAGTTCAATGCAAAGTTATAAAGTTTTTTCCCAATATTTTGACCACGTGTACCCTCATCAACACAAAGGTCGTCTATAAATAATGTTTTTATGTCAGTTAATACACTGTGATTTATTTTCTGTTTAAAAACACAGAAAACATAGCCAATTACATTATCATTTTCATCTGTTGCTACGAATATCGGTTTGTTAGGATCATTTAACATTTCTGTAAGTTCCTGAGCATTATATTTTTTGCCAGTTGCCTTGAAAATATCTGGGCGGTTTTTGTGATGAACTAATAAAATTTGTTCTAGCAGATTTTCTATTTTTGGAATGTCTTTTTCTTGGGCTGGTCTAATTTCCTTCATTGTATAAATTTTCCTTTCTATAGTATTATCAAATAAGTTTTTTGTTATAAATGAATAATTTTTTGAAATTTTTATCTAATACTAAATCCCATTTAAAAAATAGAAATTATATTTTATTTATTTTTTTGTGGCAAAGGAACAAGATCTCTTGTTAAATAGAATTTATAATAAATCTATCCTTCTAATGGGAAATAGTATAAAATTAACTAAAGAGCTTGTAAAAATTTTTTTCCATTTTCAATTTGCATTTCCACATTTTTTATTGAAGTTCCACCAAAGGAATTTCTTTTATTTACACAATTTTCAATTGTGATTTCAGAAAGGATGTCATCTTTGAAAACATCTGAAAATTTATGAAATTCTTCAAGTTGCATATCATCAATTGCAATTTTCTTATCTTCACAGTAGGATACAATTTCTCCAACAATTTTATGAGCCTGTCTAAATGGAACATCGTGTTTTGCCAAATAATCGGCTACATCTGTTGCATTTAGAAAACCAGATTTCATTGAAGCGTAAATCTTTTCATTATTTACTGTAAGTGTGTTAAGCATTAAGTAAAAAATTTCAATTGATAATTTAATATTGTCAATCGAGTCAAAAATTCCTTCTTTATCTTCTTGCATGTCTTTATTGTAAGCTAACGGAAGTGCCTTCATTGTAGTTAAGATTCCCATAAGATTTCCATAAATTCTGCCTGTTTTTCCTCTTACAAGCTCTGCAATGTCAGGATTTTTTTTCTGTGGCATAATTGAAGATCCAGTTGCAAAGGCATCATCAAGATTTATAAAGGAAAATTCAGAAGTGCACCAAATAATAATTTCTTCTGAAAATCTTGACAAGTGCATTGAAATTACAGAAATAATCATCGCAAGTTCAATTATAAAATCCCTGTCGCTTACAGAATCTAAGCTATTTTCAGTTGGTTTTGAAAATCCAAGCTCTTTTGCAACAAAATGTCTGTCTAAGTCAAAAGTAGTTCCAGCCAAAGCTCCTGCTCCAAGTGGCATTTCATCACTTCTTTCTAAAAAGTCTTTAATTCGAGAAATATCTCTTTTAAACATTTGAAAATAAGCCATCAAATGATGAGAGAATAAAATAGGCTGAGCCCTTTGTAAATGCGTATATCCTGGAATAATAACATTTTTATATTTTTCAGCAAGTTCTAACAGAACATTTTCCATTTTTACAAGCAATTTTGAAATTTCATGAGCTTCTTTTCGCACATACATACGCACGTCAAGAGCTACTTGATCGTTACGGCTTCTAGCAGTATGCAGTTTTCCAGCGATAGACCCAATAATTTGAGTCAGTCTCTTTTCAATCGACATGTGAATGTCTTCATCTTCAATTTTAAATTCAAATTTTCCGCTTTGAATCTCTTCTTTTATTTGAAGCAGCCCATTTTCAATTTTCTTTTGCTCGTTTTCTGTAATAATCCCTTGCTTAGCAAGCATTCTGCTATGTGCAATACTCCCAGTAATATCTTCTTCATACATTCTTTTATCAAAAGTTATAGACGCATTAAATTTTTCTAATAATTTATTAGTTTCCTTATGAAACCGTCCTTCCCACATTTTTTTCATATTTTATTTTTTCCTTTCCGAAGTTGTTATTTTTACTAATATTATAACAAAAAAGAAGAATATTTAAAAGTCTAAAAAAATAAATTTAAATAATTAAAAAATATAAATTTTTGTTTTATTATACAGATATGATATAATTGTGTAAAGAAAAAAGGGAGGAAATCAAATATGGGAAGTAATAAAAAAGTAAAATTACCAGTTGGAATATCTGATTTCAAGGATATCATTGAAAATAATTACTATTATTTTGATAAGACAAAATTCACAAGAGAATGAATCTATTAGAATTGTTCGTTAGAATTTGATAAAACAAATATTCTGAAGCTTAAATAAAAAAAATTAGGTTATCAGACAGGGGTTAATATATAAATAAAAAAATAAGAAAGAATAAATTTGGGAAAATATCTTTTAAAATTTTTGGAAAAAGGGTATACTATATTTGTATTTAATTTTTTGAAAGGAAGAATAAAATGGGAAAAAATAAGATAGAAAAAAAAGAATTGAAAAGAGATAATGTAGGACAAGAATACAAATGGAATTTATCTGATATTTATGAAAATTATTCAGCTTGGGAGAAGGATTTTGAGAAAGTTAGTGAGCTGAAAAAAGAATTGGCTGGATTTAAAGGGCAATTTGGGAATGAAGGAAAGTTATTGGAGTTTTTTCAGAAGCAGGAGGAAATGG
>ERZ772926.937-NODE-937-length-15029-cov-4.843262_pt1 | contig 15029 bp, 14 predicted proteins | sample MGYA00511136_ERZ772926 | MGnify/ENA primary metagenome ERZ772926 (study PRJEB29015, sample SAMEA2737917) | human oral metagenome | biome: human oral; feature: human-associated habitat; material: dental | place: China | collected 2153 ... | reverse complement strand
CCGACCCCGATACCGTGGGGGAGCGCATCCGCGCACGTCTCACGGAGATGTTCCCGCGTGCGCGCCATGCCTTCATTCCCGTCGAGGATGCAACGAATCTCGGCGACGGCGATATCGGCATCGAGCAGGCAGGCCCTGCCGCGATTCGCGCGGCGCTTGAAAAGGTGCGGACGCCGATGGATGCGCCCGCAGAGATCTTCTCAATGGCGGATATGATGCAGGCAGGACTTACGGGAACGGAGGATGCCGCTGTGCGCCGTGCACATCTCGGACGGCGGCTCGGACTCGGTTTTGCAAATGCCAAGACCTTTCTCCGTCGTCTCAATACGTATGGCATCACGCGCGAGGAATTTACATCTGCAATAGAGGAGCTATGATGAACGCAAGTATCCCCGTGATCGCCGACCCGAAGGTCACACGCCACATCCTCAGTGCATTTCACCTGCGTGCGAGCAAGCGGCTTGGGCAGAATTTCCTCGTGGACAGAGGCGTCGTGCAGGGGATTGTGGACGCGGCAGAACTCTCGCCCGCGGATACCGTGCTTGAGATCGGCCCCGGCATTGGAACGCTGACGCAGGGGCTTGCCGAGACGGGTGCGCGCGTTGTCGCTGTCGAACTCGACAAGAAACTCCCTGCCGTGCTCGCCGAGACGCTGAAGGGCTACGATAATGTGACGATTGTGCCGGGCGACATCCTGAAGCTGAATATCTCGGAAATTCTTGGGCTGCCGAACGGATCACGGTTCAAGGTCGTCGCGAATCTGCCGTACTATATCACAACACCGATCCTTATGACGCTCCTCGAACAGCGTCTTCCGATCGAGCGTCTTGTGACGATGGTGCAGAAGGAGGTCGCCGTCCGCATGACGGCGAGCCCCGGCTCAAAGGACTATGGTGCGCTCTCTGTCGCCGTGCAGTATTTCACCGTGCCGCGCATGGTGATGGACGTGCCGCCGCGCTCCTTCCTGCCCGCGCCCGAGGTGACGAGTGCCGTCATCGCCTGTCATGTGCAGGATGTTCCGACGGTTCAGCCCGCCGACGAAAAACTCTTTTTCCGCCTTGCCCGTGCCGCATTCGGCCAGCGGCGCAAGACCCTCCTCAATGCGCTCACGGGGGCAGGACTGACGAAGGAAATGAGCCGTGCAGGGCTTACGGCGGCGGGGATTGCGGAGAATATGCGCGGCGAGCAGCTCTCGCTTGCGGACTTTGCACGGCTCTCCGATGCGGTTGGACGTTTGGAGCGACGGGAGGGATGAAGATGTTTTTCGACAGCCATATACATACGGAGTTCTCTGCTGATTCGGAGATGAAGGCGCAGGATGCACTGCGTGAGGCGGAGCGGCAGGGACTCGGACTGGTCTTTACCGAGCATCTCGACTACGACTATCCGGCGGCGGGCGCGGAGGAGTTCATCTTCGATCCAGCGGCATATTGGGCGGCGTATGAGCCGCTGCGCGCGGGCGGGAAGCTCTCACTCGGTGTTGAGATGGGCATGATGGCAAGTGCACGCGAAAAAAATGCCGCATTCCTGCAGCGTGTTCCGTTTGATTTCGTACTTGCGTCGATTCACTTTCTGGACGTGAAGGATCTCTACTATCCGGAGACGTTCGAGGGCCGCGAGAAGGCGGAAATGTATCACGAATACTTCACCGTCATGCGTGATGAAATCTACGCGCATCCGTTTATCAACACGCTCGCGCATATTGATTACATCGCGCGCAATTCCACGTTTGACAATCCAGAGATCTCCTATGGTGAATTTTCGGACGAGATCGATGCCGTTCTGCGTGCTCTCATTGAGACAGACACCGCCATCGAGATCAATACGCGCCGTCTCGGCACGCCGCGCGGCATTAAGGAGCTTGCGCCCATCTACCGCCGCTACCATGAACTCGGCGGACGCTATGTCACCATCGGCTCGGATGCCCACGTCCCCGAGGGGGTCGGCCGAAACTATCACCGTGCACGTGAGCTTGCCTGCGCTTTTGATCTACAGATTGTTGCGTTCCGTGAGCGGAAGATGCAGACTTGTGAGTAAAATACAGCGAATTTATCGACCTTGTATGCACGTTTTTATGCGTTGCCTCTCCTCTCGTTTCCTGCTATAATGCAGGGGATGGATGGGGAGGCGCTTTTATATGCTTAGCAATTTTTTCGTTGCGCTCGGCGGTGTTGTTCCCCTTTTCTGTCTCATGGCTGTCGGTGTATTTGTGAAGCGCTCGCGCCTTCTCAGTGAGGAAGAACTCCTGCATATGAACCGTATGGTCTTCCGCGTGTTCTTCTTTTTCATGATGTTCTACAACATCTACATCTCCGATCCGGGGACGGCATTTCAGCCGTTGCTCATGCTCTTCGGTGCGGGCGGCGTGCTGCTCACAGCACTCGTCTTTACGGGCGTTGTCTGCCGTATTGAGCCGGACAATGCGCGGCGCGGTCCGATGATCCAGGCGGTCTTTCGCGGCAATTATGTCCTCATGGGCATCCCGCTCGTCAGCAACATCTTCGGCGATGCGGCGATTGCGGTTCCAACCATGATGATTGCGGTCATCGTTCCGCTCTACAATGTACTCGGCGTGCTCGTGCTCGAGACCTTTCGCGGCGGACGGTTCGACCTCCTGCCGATCCTGCGCAGCGTACTCATGAACCCCATGATCCTGGGGGCGATTGCGGGTGCGCTGTGCCGCCTCATGCAGCTGCCGATTCCTGCGCCCGTGCTGAAGCCAGTTGCGCAGATTGCGGCGGCGACCACGCCCGTCGCACTCATCATCCTCGGTGCATCCTTTCACGGTGGGAGCTATCAGGCGCATTTGCGCCAACTCATCTTTTCGGTTGCCTCACGTCTCATCATTGTACCCGCCATCGTGCTTCCGCTTGCGATTGCCCTTGGCTTTCGCAATGTCGAGCTTGTGACACTCATCGCCGTGTTTGCCACACCCTGTGCCGTTGCCGGCTTTGCCATGGCCCAGCAGATGCAGGCGGACGCGGAGCTGGCGGGCAACTGCGTCGTCTACAGCAGCGCACTCGCCTGCTTTACAATTTTCGGATGGGTGTTTTTGCTCAAGATGTTGGAGTTCTTCTAATCAGCTGGTTTATGTAACATCAGACATAAAAAGGAGGGGAGTGCATCTATGCAAACGAGATCGCAGATGTCGGCTCGCATGCGCAGAGTATGTGCTCCACTCCTTTTTATGCTCTTTGATTATCTTGCCATCCTGTTTGCGGAGAAAATGGCGTTCGAACTGCACGAGATTTACGGGATGCTTGTGGGACGCACCTTCCATGTACCCGTTCCCTATCTTGTCTTTTGGATACCGCTCGTATTCATCGCCTTTCTGTGGGGGATGCAGACTTATACAAAGATGCAGCCCATTCTGGAGACCGTGCGCAAGATTTTCTATGCCGTACTCTATGCGATGATTGCGTGTATTCTGGTGCTTTACTTCATGCAGGCAGGACTTCTCGCATCGCGTCTCTATGTCATCCTCTTCGGCGTTCTCGTCCTCTTTAGCATCTATGCCGCACGTTACATCCTGCTGAAACTCCTGAAAACAACTCATACCCTGACCAAGCCCGTCATCTTGATCGGCGCGGGCAAGACTGCGGAACAGGTGCTGGGGTTTTTCGACGGAGATCTCGGTTACCGCTATGAGATCATCGGCATCCTCGACGACCACCCGATCTCCAAGACCCTGCCGAAGCAATTCCAGCTGATGGGTACGCTGGCGGACGCTGAGACGATCATCCGCGACTCCGGTGTCGATACGGTCATCATCACGGCACCTGGCTTGGAAAAACAGAAAATACAGTGCTTATTGGAAGATATACAACCGTATGTGCGGGATATTTCTTTTGTCCCTGATTTAGTGGGAATTCCACTTTATAATGTTGAAGCACAAACGCTGTTCAGTGAACAAATTATGTTGCTGTCGCTCCGTAATAATTTGGCACGGCGGAGAAACCGGTTGTATAAGCGTTTTTTTGATATCATTGTGGGAGGATTGTTGTGCATTGCCCTTCTTCCCATCATTCTCTTGATTTCCATCTGCATCAAAATTGATTCCAGAGGTGCAGTATTTTTTAATGCAGAACGCATCGGGAAAGATGAAAAAATATTTACCTGCTATAAATTTCGCTCGATGCATTTAAACGCAGATGCTATTTTGGAACAGTATCTGCGTGAGAATCCCGCTGCGCAGATGGAATGGAACACATTTGCCAAGCTCAAGGGCTATGATCCGCGCGTGACTAAGGTGGGGCGGTGGATTCGTAAGTATAGTCTGGATGAATTGCCGCAGATCTTCAATGTCGTTCGGGGCAATATGAGCCTCGTAGGTCCGCGTCCCTATCTGCCGCGGGAAAAGGATGATATCGGTGAGTATGTTTCCACAATCACACTGACCGTTCCGGGGATTACTGGCTTTTGGCAGACAAGCGGCAGAAACGATGTGAGTTTTGCGGGGCGCGTTGCAATGGATACGTGGTATGTACGAAATTGGTCAATTTGGCTTGATCTGGCGTATCTGTTTAAGACGGCGAAGATTGTATTTACGGGAAAAGGAGCATATTAGAAAATAAAATCTGTGGGGGCTCGGAGCGTGATATTTGTATGAACATTACAGTCATTACTTCTGTGTATAATGGTGAAGATACAATAAAGAAAACAATTGAGTCCGTCTTGGCACAGAAAGTGAAACCATATGAATACCTCATTGTTGACGGTTTATCTTCTGATCATACCGTAGAAATTGCAGAATCTTATCGTGAAGCCTTTGAAAATAGGGGAATAATATACAACATTGTTTCGGAAAAAGATAGTGGAATATACGACGCGTTCAATAAAGGTGTGCGCCTTGCAAAAGGGGAGTATATTGCTTTCTTGAATGCGGACGATTGGTATACGCCGACTGCTCTTAAGACAGTACAGGAAACGTACGCTAAGACACCTTTTGATTTCGCATATGGTACGATTCAATATATGGGCACAAAGGGGGCAATCCTGAAAAAGAAATCACGCCTAGACAGTTTTGTATCCAGCAGGAATTGGAATCATCCCAGCAGCTTTGTTAAAAAGAATCTTTACTTGGATGCGCCATTTGATCTTCAGTTTAAAGCATATGCTGATTTTGATTGGTTCTTAAAGGTTCGAAAACGCCCTATTAAAATTGTTATCTTTCCAGAGAATGAAGTTATTGCTCATTTTCAAGCCGGCGGAACAAGCATCAATGCCGATTTTTCAAAAATGATGCAGCGCGCCTCAGAGAAGGCTTATGCTTATCGAAGAAATGGATACAGCAGGATCTATTTCTTTGAAGCATATGGGTGGGAGTTCGTGAAATACCTTTTTTCTGTTATTTTTACATGATTCATAGAATGTTGTATTTGGGAGATTAGGACATATGCCTGATGTAAGCCTGTACAGAAAAGTGTTATTTCTTGAAACGAGAAATTTTGGCGATGCGATTATAAAGAGCACGTTGATCTCTCAGTATGGTGCAGGACATCCGGAGCAGCGGGTCGATCTTTGGGCAAAGAAGCAGTTTGCAGGTATATTTTCAAGAAATACACGAATCAATAAATTTTATACCTCCGGATTTCCCATCGCCGGGATGAAGTCATGGAATATCATCACACTTGCGAGAACGATATGGACACTTCGTAAGGAACGTTATGACCTTGCAATTGATACAATGGGAGATTTTCGCGAGAGATTGCTCCTGTGGTTGGCTCATCCGAAAAGGATAATCAGTATTGAGCGAGAGCAGGGGCATCCCTTCAATCACCTGATTCGCCGAGGTTTATCGTTCCTTGTTGAGCCTGTCGTCATACCGAAGGATATGGTAAATGTCTATATCCAACTTGCATATTTACTAAAGTATTTAGATGTTCAAAAATGGACGCAGGAACCCAACGGGCTATGTGCTTCCCCTCCAATTATTGGAATACATCCTTTTGCCAGTCAGAAATGCAGATTATGGGAGTGGGAAAAATGGAATAGATTGTATAGATTATTGCTTGAAAAAGGCTGTGTTGTACAATTCTTTTGTTCCCCCGCAGAACGAGCAATTCTCGAAGAAAATATCGAGATTGATCAGAGTTCCAATATCATTGCGGGAGATCTGCAATTTTTTTTAGAAGAGCTTCGGCACATTGATTTGCTTATTTGTTTGGATAGTTTCGCTGTTCACGCTTCTTACAGTTTAGGCGTCCGCAGTATAATGTTGAATGGGGCTAATGATTTTCATATTTGGCAGACGCCTCTCAGCAGCGTTGTGACAGGAAAATTTGATTGTGAATATTGGCCATGTTACAATAAACCGAAGTGTACGGATTATAGGTGTATTCGCAGCATCAATGCAGAGGATGTGGCACAGCTTGCCTATACGCTTTTATGTAGATAATGTCTGAGAAAATACTGCGTTTAAGGAAGGATTAAATGAAAACTGTCCTGCAAATTATGACGCGAAAAAATTACCCGATTTCGGATGGCGGTCAGAAGTGCATTGCAATGCACAGCCGTATTTTGAAGTTTTTAGGTGCGGATTTGCATGGTGTCATGGGAAATGTCGAAGATCCGTGCGAGGATTGGCATGAGCATATGACAGAATTCTCCAATCTGCTTATATTTCAAAGATGCCATGCGAGCGTAAGAAAAGCGCCTTTTCGAGCCATAGCGGACTATATATTTTCAGGGAAGCCAAGAAATGCGCAGGTCTTGGCTTCCGAAGAAAATAAAAAGCAGGTGATGGATTATATTGCGCAGAATCAAATCGAAACTGTCCTGTTAGAGTCTCCTTATGCCGGGGAATACATTGATTATGACCGCTTAAAGGCCAAGAATATACGCATCATCACGTTTGCGCATAATGTAGAATATGAATTTCAAAAAGATGTGCTGTCTAAGTTTGGCTTTTTATCAAAGTTGGAAATAAACCGTACCTACCACTATGAAAAAGCAAATTTAAGGAAAGCCGATCGGATTATTTCTATTTCTCCTGCTGATTATCATCTTTTGCAAGAAGAGTTTCAATTGGACAATATTGTATATATGCCGACGCCTTACCTTCGCTCAGAGCATAGATGGCATGATACGAACAGTGAATATATTGTATTTAACGGCACGCTGGATTTTTATCCAAATTATTACAGCATGAAGCACTTTGTATCGTCGGTGTTTTATCCATTTGTCGAAAGGCATCCGGACATAAAACTGCTCATTACCGGAAAAAATCAGGAGTCGGTTCAGAAGGAATTTCGGCATAAAAATATCGAATTTACAGGATTTCTTGCGGAAGAGGAACTGTATCACCTTATGGAGAATTGTTTGTTCCTTGTTTCCCCGGTTATAAAAGGGTCTGGAACAAAAATGAAATTGGTTCAGGGCCTTTCCATGGGGATTCCAATCATTGCGTCCAAGCATTGCTTTGACGGCGTCCCTTTTGATGAGAAACAGCCTGTTCCATATTTCGTAGCGGATACGAAAGAGGATTATATTCGCTGTATGGAATGCTTGCTGTCACATCGCGGGGAACGCGAACAATTGTCTGCAAATGCAGACATTTTTTTCAAGGAGCAATACGATTATCGGTACAACAAAAAAAGATGGCAGGAATTGATCTTTTGACAGTTGGATTTAAATGTTTGGATGTATTTCTGTGAACTAGAGACTCTTATATTTGTGGCAAAAGGAGAAGGCTTATTTTGAAGCAGTTACCCAAAATAACGATTCTTACAGCATCGTATAATGCAGCTGCAACGATTGAACAGACGATAGTAAGTGTTGTTTATCAGGATTATCCCAATCTTGAATACATCATAATTGATGGGGGCTCTACAGATGGAACGATTGATATTTTAAAGAAGTACGAAAAAGATGGACTGCGTTGGATTAGCGAACCGGATCGTGGGCTTTATGATGCGCTGAATAAAGGTGTTGGTATGGCATCGGGAGAGTATATAGAGGTTCTAGGCGGGGATGACGCGCTCGTGGATCAAAATATTATTTCTCGTATTGTGCATCAAATTGAATTGAATACGGATATCCTATGTGGTCAAGCATGGTGCGTAGATGAGAAGAGCAGTATGCAATTTCCGTATTTTAATGAGATGGCGCGAAATAAGGAGACATACCAAGGTGGAATGGTTCCCCATGCAGCGATGTTTGCTCGCAAGGAATTACTTCTGCAGCATCCTTTTGATATAAATTATCGTATTGCAGCAGATTATAAATTTTTTTTGCAGTGTTATTATGATGAAATGGTGCGAATACAATATAGTGATGAAATGGTCGCCTTTTTTTCGATAGCAGGCATAAGTTCCGATATGCAGGCCTGCCACAAAGAAGATAATAGGATTTATGAAGAGTTGGGATTGCCTTTTCATTCACCGAATGATATGCTTGCTCGGCCTATAAAGCGCAGGATGAAGAAAGCGCTTGCAGCAGTAGGCCTTTTCCCCATTGCTAAACGTCTCTGGATTCCTGTTCGGCGATTTCTTAACACGCATATCCGGTGGCAGAAACATCAATGTACAAATCCAATTTGTCGTTGGTGCGGACGTGTTGAATGAGTTTTATGTATATAGGCAGACAGGAGAATCACATGAAAAAAGCATTGATTACAGGAATTACGGGGCAGGACGGTTCGTATTTGTCCGAGCTTCTGCTCGCAAAGGGCTATGAGGTACACGGTATTATTCGCCGGCACAGTACGCCATGCACGGAGCGGATCGATCATCTCCTGTCTGATGTTCAGTATGATGGGCGGCTCTTTCTCCACTACGGCGATCTGACGGATTCGAGCAATGCACACCATCTCATACGTGAGATTCAGCCGAATGAGGTCTATAACCTCGCAGCGCAGTCCCATGTGGCGGTTTCGTTCGAGGTGCCGGAGTATACGGCAGAGGCGACAGGTGTCGGGACGATCCGTCTCTTGGAGGCGGTGCGGCAGAGCAGCCTGCCGATCCGTTTCTATCAGGCATCGACATCGGAGCTCTTTGGTGGGCTTCCAGATACGGCGCCGCAGAGTGAGACAACGCCGTTCTATCCGAAATCACCCTATGGAGCGGCAAAGCTCTACAGCTTCTGGATTACAAAGAACTACCGTGAGTCCTATGATATGTTCGCAGTGAACGGGATTCTCTTTAACCACGAGTCACCGCGCCGTGGGGAGACCTTTGTCACGCGCAAGATCACGCTTGCTGTTGCCCGTATCCTTGCAGGGAAGCAGGAAAAACTTTCGCTCGGGAATCTGGATGCAAAGCGCGATTGGGGCTTTGCAGGCGACTATGTTGAGGGCATGTGGCGGATGCTTCAGCAGGATATGCCGGATGACTATGTGCTTGCGACGAATGAGACGCATACGGTGCGCGAATTTGCGGAGCTGTCCTTCCGTGCAGCAGGCATCGAGATCGAATGGCGAGGAAGCGGTGTTGGGGAGAAGGGCTATGACGCAAAAACGGGGCGTCTGCTCATCGATGTCGATCCGCGTTATTTCCGTCCTGCCGAGGTGGAGCTTCTCTGGGGAAATCCGTCGAAGGCGGAACGAGAGCTTGGATGGCAGCGCAAGGTGTCTTTCGCTGACCTCGTCCGCATGATGGTACAGGCGGATCGAGAGAAGTACGGACACTGAGATTCCTGTCGAAGGAGAACGTATATGCACATTGTCCTGCTTTCGGGCGGTTCGGGGAAACGGCTCTGGCCGCTGTCGAATGACATTCGTTCCAAGCAGTTCATTCCGATTTTTCGACAGAATGACGGCTCGCGGCATTCGATGGCACAACGTGTCTGCGGGCAGGTGCGCCGTGCGATTCCGGATGCAAAGATCACGATCGCAACATCGAAGGCACAGGTTTCGGCACTGCGCAGCCAGCTCGGTGATCTGGTCGACATCTCTGTCGAGCCGTGCCGCCGCGATACATTTCCCGCGATTGCGCTTGTCAGTGCCTACCTGCATGATGTGAAAGGCGTTGGGGGCGATGAAGCCGTCGCCGTCTGTCCGGTCGATCCCTATGTCGAGGATGGATATTTCTCATCGGTTCACCATTTGGCACAGCTTGCTGCAGACGGTGCGGCGGATCTTATGCTTATGGGCATTGAACCTTCCTATCCGAGTGAGAAGTACGGCTACATCATGCCGCAGGACAAGGAGCCCGTGAGCCGCGTCCTCTCATTTCGCGAAAAACCAGATGAAGCTGCGGCAAAACGGTACATCGAGCAGGGGGCACTCTGGAACAGCGGTGTATTTGCCTATCGTCTGGGCTATGTGCTAACGCGTGCACATACGCTGCTTGGATGCGCGGACTATAAGTCACTGTTTTCGATCTATGATCGTCTTGAAAAGATCAGCTTTGACTATGCCGTTGTCGAGCGGGAGAAGAACGTCGGCGTTCTGCGCTATGCGGGGGCATGGAAGGATCTCGGGACGTGGAACACGTTGACGGAGATCATGGAGGAAGCCTCACTCGGCGATGTCACGATGGATGAACGATGCCGCTGCACCCACGTTGTCAACGAACTGGATGTCCCGATTCTGGTGATGGGCGGACAGGATCTCATTGTCGCAGCAAGTCCCGAGGGCATCCTTGTTGCGGATAAAGCGGCATCGAGCCATATGAAGCCATATGTTGAGCAAATTAGTCAGCCCATTATGTTTGCGGAGAAGTCATGGGGCAGTTTTCGCATTATTGACGTGGAGGAAGGCAGCCTGACGATCAAGGTGACGCTGAATGCCGGGCACGGGATGAATTATCACAGTCACGAGCGTCGCAGTGAGGCCTGGAATGTCGTGAGCGGCAGCGGAACAGTTCTGCTGGATGGAGAGGTGCGTGCTGTAGCCGCAGGGGATGTTATCGATATTCCCGTGGGGATGAAGCACAAGATCAGCGCGCGGGAGCGCATGGTTGTGATCGAAGTCCAGATCGGCGAGGATATTGCAAAAGAGGACAAAATCAAGTGGTCGGAAGAGGTAGTACGATGATGGAAAAGGATGCTAAGATCTATGTCGCGGGGCATCGCGGCATGGTCGGCTCGGCAATCTGTCGGGAACTTACGCGGCAGGGATATACGAACATCATAACGCGCACGCACGCGCAGCTTGACCTTTGCCGGCAGGATGCGGTTGAAACATTTTTTGCGGAGAAAAAGCCATCGTATGTTTTTCTGGCGGCGGCAAAGGTCGGCGGAATAAAAGCAAATTCGGAAGCTCCTGCCGACTTTATGTATCAGAATATGATGCTTGAGATGAATGTCATCCATGCCGCTTGGGAGAATGGATGTAAAAAGTTGGAATTTCTTGGATCGTCCTGCATCTATCCGCGTCTCGCCCCGCAGCCGATGAAGGAGGACTGCCTGCTGACATCGGCACTGGAGGAGACGAACGAGGCATATGCGCTTGCAAAGATCGCGGGGCTGAAATACTGTGCGTATCTGAACAAACAGTACACAGCGGACTATATCTCAGTCATGCCGACGAATCTCTACGGCCCGAACGACAACTACCATCCGGAGCACAGTCACGTTCTTCCCGCACTGATCCGACGGTTTCACGAGGCGAAAGAAGCGGGCGTGCCGTCCGTGACTTGTTGGGGCGATGGCTCACCGCTGCGCGAGTTTCTCTATGTCGACGATCTTGCAAACCTCTGTGTTTTTTTGATGAATCACTACAGCGGAGACGAGACGGTCAATGCGGGGAGCGGCAAGGAAATCTCGATCCGCAAACTCGCGGAGATGGTTGCACGTGTGGTGGACTATCGCGGAGAGATTCTGTGGGATACAACGAAGCCGAACGGAACGCCGCGCAAGCTGCTCGATGTCTCCAAGGCGGCAGCGCTCGGTTGGCAGTACACAACAGAAATCGAGGACGGGATTCGACTTGCATACGAGGATTTTTTGAACAACCCGGTGCGTGCAGAGAGATAAACACCTTTATGGGTGAGTGTTGGTATATTACGACAGAGTTAAAGCATATGTTGACAGGCTATCTGCATGTATCTATACTATTGTGTATCGGGTGGTTGTTTTGTCATATCGATAATTCGTTCCGAGTTTCGATGACTTTGCATAGAGGCAGGGAGTTTTTTTTGGATGAAATTATTCCTTAAAATTTTTTCGATCTTTACCCCGAAGGAATTGCGCTACTGTGCGTTTCTTGTTGCGGTGATGATGATCGGTGCCGTTCTTGAGGCAGTTGGCATTGGGGCAATCCTGCCCCTGATCTCACTTATGGGACAGCCGGATTTTCTTGCACAACATGCGGAGATTGCAGACTATGCGGCGAAGGTCGGCATTACAACGCATACAGAACTTATCATTGGGCTCTCGCTCTTCCTTATTCTTCTCTATATCCTGAAAAATCTCTATCTCGTTTGGCAGCTTCATTTGCAGATCAACTTTGCTGTCTTGAATCAGATTCAGTTTTCCAAGGAAATTATGGCAAGCTATCTTGCCAAACCCTATCTCTTCCATCTGAATCATAATACGGCAGTGCTTCTGCGAAATGTCAATAGCGGCGGTGTTATTATATTTTCTAACATCTTAGTTCCTGTTTTTCAGCTGTTGACGGAGATTATTACTGCGTTGACCATTTGGGGAATGCTTGTCCTTGCAGATCCCTTTACAGCGATTGTTGTAGCAGGTGTGATGGGGGGGCTGATCTATTCACTGCTTCGGTCATTTCGGCGCAGGATTGGTGAGACTGGGCAGATACAGAATGTATATGCTGCAGCGTACGTTCAGGCCGTGAATCAGGGACTGGGGGCGGTCAAGGAAACGAAGGTGATGCGCAAGGAACAGTTCTTCCTTCAGGAATTCATACAGAACTACGAAAAATATGGACTGGCAAATGGACAGTTCATGTTTTTGAATCAACTGCCCCGCATCATCATTGAGACACTCATTGTATGTGCATTACTTTTCCTCATCATTGAGAAGATGACTATGGGGTATACGCCGATGGAGATCGTCCCTCTGCTCGGAGTTTTGGCACTTGCGGCTTTTCGTCTGATGCCGAGTGCGAACCGTATTGTGACCCTTTCAAACGGAATCAAGTTTCAGCTTCCGCTGTTTGAGGAACTTTACCGCGAACTGATTGCGATTAAATCCCGCAAATATCATCAACGGAAACTCAAGATGGCAGATCTGCCGCCATCACTTCCCTTTGCCAATGTGATTCGTGTGGAGCATCTGGGGTTTTATTATCCAGGCACTTCAGAGGATGTGCTTACAGATGTCAGCTTTTCAATACCGAAGGGGAGCTTTGTTGGAATCGTGGGTCCTTCGGGGGCGGGAAAAACCACCTTTGTTGACATCCTTCTGGGGCTTTTCGTTCCGACACGCGGCAGGATCACCGTTGATGGCGTGGACATTCGCCATGAACTGCGTGCCTGGCAGGCGAATATCGCCTACGTTCCACAATCCATTTACCTGATCGATGCGACCATTCGTGAGAACGTGGCACTGGGGGAGTCCACCGATGAAATTGATGATGTTCGCGTTCACAAAGCCCTTACTATGGCAGAATTAGATTTGTTTGTGAACGCACAGCCCAAGGGCATCGAAACCATGGTCGGTGAACGCGGCGTGAAGCTCTCGGGCGGGCAGCGACAGCGCATAGGAATCGCGCGTGCTCTCTATCAGCAGCCCGAAGTTCTGATTCTTGATGAAGCAACCTCAGCTCTTGATAACGAAACGGAAAAGAGTATTACTGATACAATACTGAAGTTCAAAGGGCAGATTACCATCATTGCGATTGCGCATCGTGTCAGCACACTTGCAGAATGCGACTTCAAACTGCGATTTGAGAATGGAAAAGCGGAAACACTATAATGGCAGCGCGAGCCTTTCTACACATAACCTTTAGAATATCTTGATTCTTACTAGGAGATGACTTACTTGTTTAACAATAGAAGTATTCTTATCACAGGTGGAACTGGATCGTTTGGAAAGAAGTTTATAGAAATCGTACTCAAGAGGTTCACCCCAAAGAAGATCATTGTTTTTTCCCGCGATGAACTCAAGCAGTTTGAAATGCAGCAAAAGTTCAATCAGCCATGTATGCGCTATTTTATCGGTGACGTGCGTGACGAAGGACGTTTGAAACAGGCGATGTATCAGGTGGACTATGTTGTCCATGCCGCTGCACTTAAGCAGGTTCCTGCGGCTGAGTATAATCCGATGGAGTGCATTAAGACGAATGTCAGCGGAGCGCAAAATGTCATCCATGCGGCAATTGCAGCGGGGGTCAAGAAGGTGATTGCACTCTCGACGGACAAGGCGGCAAATCCGATCAATCTGTATGGAGCGACAAAACTCTGTTCGGATAAGCTCTTTACAGCTGCAAATAACCTTGTCGGAGATCGTGAGACGCGTTTTGCGGTCGTTCGCTATGGCAATGTCGTCGGCTCGCGCGGCTCTGTTGTTCCTTTTTTCAAAGGATTGATCGAACAAGGCGCGAAAGAACTTCCTATTACTGATGCACGTATGACACGTTTTTGGTTGAAGCTTGAAGATGGTGTTGAACTTGTTCTAAAGGGATTTCAGCGGATGCAGGGGGGGGAGATCTTCGTGCCGAAGATTCCGTCCATGCGCATATTGGATTTGGCAGAGGCAATTGCCCCCGGTATGCCGACAAAGATCGTTGGCATTCGTCCCGGCGAGAAACTGCACGAGGTCATGTGTCCTTCGGATATGTTTTATGAAACCCTTGAATTTAAGGATCACTTTGTCATAAAACCAAGCATCAATTTTGGCAACAATGTTGATTACACGAAGAATATGCTGGGGGAAGAGGGGCATCCTGTACCGGATGGGTTCGAATACAGCTCCGGTACAAATGATGTGTTTCTCACAGTAGAAGAACTTAGAACGATGAATCCATAAAACTTGAAAATAACAGAGGTTTCTTGCCTGTATGGGAGAAGAGAATGCAACATAATGTTTTGCTGATTGGTGCAAATGGGATGCTTGGGAGAAGCCTCTCACAAGTATGGTCTGCCCAGGCAGACATCACCTTGCATACAGTTGCCCGCAACAAC
>ERZ772926.936-NODE-936-length-15046-cov-6.693216_pt1 | contig 15046 bp, 14 predicted proteins | sample MGYA00511136_ERZ772926 | MGnify/ENA primary metagenome ERZ772926 (study PRJEB29015, sample SAMEA2737917) | human oral metagenome | biome: human oral; feature: human-associated habitat; material: dental | place: China | collected 2153 ... | reverse complement strand
GTTTTTTCTATAATTTTTTGTTATTTCTTTTTTATAAAGCAAAGGGGAACAGTCGCCATCCCCTTTGCAATCCCGGCTCGTCTAAGCATTTTTTGGAAATAAAAATTAAACTCGCTTCGCTCAAACAGTAATTTTTATTTCCAAAAAATCACGACACTTTATGTTTAATCATAACAATTATTTTGATAAAGATTCAATAGATAAATTTATTATTTTAATAATCAAAAAAAATTTTGCTGTAAAATTAAAATTCGAGAAATGGAGATAGTTCATAGAACTTTCGCCATTAATGTTAAGTTATAACTAGTAAATTATTATTATTGCGAAAAAAAGACATGGTGATTGATACTCTTGCAATTTAGAAAAAGAAATAATATATAAAATTCAGATAAATATAAATAGAGCTGAATAATTAAAGAATTAATTTCTGAATAGAGAAGTTTAGATAAATAAAGAAGAAATATTGAGGAGAAATGATGAATGAGGAAAGAATATTGGAACCTAAGGAATTAGGGGAAGACAATATTCAGAGAAGTTTACGACCGAAAACTTTTGATGAATATATCGGTCAGCAGGATTTGAAAGAAAAAATGAATATATTTATAAAAGCTGCTAAAATGAGGAATGAATCGCTTGATCATATTTTATTGTATGGGCCTCCAGGATTGGGAAAAACTACGCTTGCAGGAGTTATTGCCACAGAAATGGGAGTTAACTTGAAGATAACGACAGGGCCTGTACTGGAGAAAGCGGGAGATTTGGCGGCTATTTTGACGTCTTTGGAAGAAAATGATATTTTATTCATTGATGAGATTCATAGATTAAATACATCTGTAGAAGAAATTTTGTATCCTGCAATGGAAGATGGGGAACTGGATATTTTAATTGGAAAAGGACCGTCGGCTAGAAGCATTCGTGTTGAATTGCCACAATTTACACTAATCGGTGCGACAACAAGGGCAGGACAGTTAAGTACACCGCTTCGTGACAGATTTGGAGTTACTCATAGGATGGAGTACTATAAACTGGAAGAATTAAAGGAAATTATACGAAGGGGAGCTGGAATTTTAAATGTTTCATACGATGAAGACGGAATTACGGAAATTGCCAAGAGAAGTCGTGGAACGCCAAGAATTGCAAATAGACTTTTAAAAAGAGCAAGAGATTTTGCATTAGTGGAAGGTTCAGGTGTGTTAGAAAAAGAAAGTGTGGATGGAATTTTGAGGCTTTTGGGAGTCGATGATAACGGACTTGATGAATTAGATAGAAATATTTTGCTTTCAATTATAAATGTTTATAATGGCGGTCCTGTAGGAATCGAGACATTGTCACTTTTACTGGGAGAAGACAGACGGACAATAGAAGAAGTTTATGAGCCGTATCTTGTGAAAATTGGCTTTATAAAAAGAACGCCACGTGGAAGAGTTGTAACGGAATTTGGATATAAACATTTAGGTATTGAAAAAATATTGAGTGAAAAAGGTTAAAATATTTAAAATTTTATAAAAATTAAGTAAATTTAGAAAATATCATAGCTATATAGCTTGCTTTTGAATTAATTTTAGTAAAAAAATGAAAATTAGAAAATAAAAAATGAGGTGAAAAGCTATTGTTGACAGTGATAGCAGAAAAAGAAAATATTGATGAAAATAATGGAAAAATTTTGATAAAGGAGAAGTCAGATTGTAACCATATTCAAAATGTTTATCGTTTAAATGTAGGCGATAAATTGCGAATAGTTGATGGGGAATATGAATATTTTACTCAAATTATTGAAATTTCAAAAAAGGAAGTTGTTGTAAAAATATTGGAAAAAAATGAAGATAGTTATTCTTTAAATATAAATATTGATGTTGCGATGGGAATTTTAAAAAATGATAAAATGAACTTGGCAATTCAAAAACTGACAGAAATTGGTGTAAAAAGCATAATTCCTTTAAAAACTGAACGTGTTGTCGTAAGAATTAACGAAAAGAAAGAAAAATGGGATACAGTTGCAAGAGAAACTTTGAAACAATGTAGAGGAGTAAAATTTACTGAAATTTTACCTGTAAAAAAACTTACGGAAATTGACTATAAAAAATACGACAAAATAATTTTTGCATATGAAAATAGCAATGAGTCAAAATCTTTATCAGAAATAATAAAACAGAAAGATAAAAATATTTTATATATAATTGGTCCAGAAGGTGGAATCACACAAGAGGAAGTTGATTTTTTAAAAAATAATAAGGCAATAGAAATCAGTTTGGGAAAACGTATTTTAAGGGCAGAAACTGCCGCAATTGTGGTGTGTGGCATTATTGCCAATTTTTATATGTAATTTTTTATTTTGATAAAATGTAAGAAATAAATTGAAAATTAGTGAAATATATAATATAATATACCTTGATAGTGGTATTTGTAGTAATTTTGTTAAATAAAAATAAACTTGTGAAATAGATTAAAAAAAAATAATATAATTTAAAGAAAGGAAATTTAGAGGATGAGTGAAATAAATAACAGTTATGAAAAGCAAGTTCAAGAGATAATTGCTATTATGGAGGATAAGAAAGCACAGGATATAAAGGTGTATGATATGAGAGGAAAATCACCATTTTTTGATTATTCAATCTTGTGTACGGGAAGTTCTTCAAGAAATATTGAAGCAATAGCGACAGATATAAAAAAAAGTTTGGATAATATAAGAAATGTGGAAGGGCTTGATGAAGCGAACTGGGTACTTATTGATGCGGGAGATATGGTTATTAGTGTGTTTAGTAAGGATGCTAGGGATTATTACAGGCTAGATGATTTTTATAATGGTGTAAATGCAGAAGAAAATAAAGAAGAAATTGAATAAATTTTAATTTTAAAGTTAAAATGCAAATTATAGATTGTAATAGAATTTGAAGAGGAAAATTATGAGAGAATTAGATAAAGAAGAGAAAAATGTTCGGCTTATTGCCTTTATTGTTTTTGTAGGAGTTGTTTTTTTTATTTTAATTGCACGGCTATTTGTATTACAGATATTAAATGCTTCAGAATATGCTGAACAGGCATTGCAAAATAGAATCAGAACAAATGTGATAAAGGCCACACGTGGAGAAATTTATGACAGAGAAGGGAAACTACTTGCCAAAAATACGACTGGTTATCAGTTGATGCATTCACATACACAGTCTTTGGAAGTTAAAGATGTAGCTTTATTAAAAGAAATAAAAAATATGACGGCAGAACAAATTGATGCCAGACTTTCAAAAGAGCGTAAAACGACGGCTCAACGTATAAAAGAAACAATATTCGATATAAGACAAATAAGTCAGCTTACAAATTATCCAATTGATTATTTGATAGATAGATTTTTTAAACAGCAAAGAATAGGGACAGATAAAAAAATTCTTGTTATTGAAGATCTGGATAAGGAAACAGCGGCAAGAGCAATTGAAAAAATTGATAATGACAGAATTGATATTGTGGAGTATAATAAGAGATTTTATCCTGAAGATCCTATTGCTTCTCATGTTATTGGATATGTAAAACCAATTAGTGAAAAAGAATTTAAGGAATTGGAAAAGGAAGGGTATAGAAATAGTGACCTGATTGGTAAAAAAGGTGTTGAACGTTCCTATGATAAAGAAATGAAGGGACAGGATGGAAAAGAAAATGTAGAAGTTGATGCTAAAGGAAATGTTATAAGACAAATGGAAACAACAGAAAGTGTTGCTGGAAAAAATGTTTATCTATCTGTTGATTTAGAATTGCAAAAAGATATGACGGATGCTTTTGCAGGTAAAAGTGGAGCATTTATCGCAATGGAAGCAAAAACAGGTAAGATTATTACATTTGTTAGTAACCCTGAAATCAGTTTAAATTTATTAAGTTCTAGAATACCTGATAATCAATGGATGGAATTAGTAAACTCAAAATCAAAACCACTTGTAAATAAAGGAATTGCAGGTCTTTATCCACCAGGTTCAACTTTTAAGGCAATAACTGGAATGGGTATTTTGGAATCTGGAATTTCGCCTTCTGCCACTGTAACTTCAACAGGACAATATAGATTTGGTCATATGATATTCAGAGATTCGCATAAATCAGGACATGGAGTTACTAACTTCTTAAAATCTATTGAGCAGTCAGTAAATACCTATTATTATGTTTTTTCTCAAAAAGTAGGAATAAAAAATATAGTAAAGTATGCTAAAGAATTTGGAATTGGTTCTAAAACTGGCATTGATATTCCAGGGGAAATGTCAGGAATATTACCAAGTCCAGAATGGAAAAAACGTAGATTTAAGAAAAAAGAGGACCAAAAATGGCTACCTGGAGATTTGATAAATATGTCTATTGGGCAAGGTTATGTACTTGTAACTCCAATTCAAATAGCTTCAGCTTATCAAGCTATCGCAAATAATGGACTGCAATTAAAACCAACTGTTGTGGATAGATTTGTATCTTATACAGGAAAAGTTGAAAATAATGGTCCAAAAGTAGTAAGAAAATTAAAAGTAAGCGACAAAAATTTAAAATTATTACAAAATGCCTTGAGATTACCTGTAAGTGGACCAGGAGGTACAGCAAAAATACTTAAAATAGAAAATTATCCAGTTTCAGCAAAAACAGGAACTGCACAAAATTCAGGATTTGGTGATAACCATTCGTGGATTGCAGGATATTTCCCGTCAGATAATCCTCAAATTGTTTTTGTATCAGTTGTAGAAGGTGGAGGATACGGAGGAGTAGCTTCTGGAAATATGGCACTTAGATTTATATTAAAATATAGAGATAAATATGTATTGAAAAAACCGCAACAGGAAATGAAAAAACAAGAGGAAGAAAAGAAAAAAGCTCAGGAAGCAAATAATAATAAAAAATTAGCTAAAAGATAAAGTATAAAAGGAAAGAAATATAAAAAAATAAAAAGAAAGAAGGAGGTGTCTACTAAATGTCAGAAAAAGAAAAAAATGATATTGGTAATCAAGTCTTAAAAAGAAATTTTTCAAAAAAAGAAGATATTAATAAAATAAAATCTTCCATGAAGAGATTTAGAAGAAAAAATACCAATAGAAGACATTTAGATGAAAAAAATGAGATACGTTATATTCCAAGAGTAAACGACAGGAACAGACACGTAGACAGAGAAGTGGATGGAAAAGAAGAAAAGATGTACGTAATTCCACTTGGAGGAATTGAGGAAGTCGGAAAAAATATGACAGCATTTCAATATAAAGATGAGATTATTGTTGTGGATGCCGGATTGACTTTTCCAGAAGATGAGCATTTAGGAATAGATGTTATTATTCCAGATTTTTCATATCTGGAATCAAATAAACACAAAATAAAAGGATTACTTTTAACGCATGGACACGAAGACCATATTGGAGCAATACCTTATTTTTATCAAAAATTAGGTTCGGAAAATATTCCAATGTATGGTGGAAGATTGACGCTTGCATTAGCAAAAGCAAAATTTGAAAAAAAAGATGCAAAATTGCCAAAAGAAAAAGTTATTAGCGGAAGAACTATCTTAAAAGTATCAAAATACTTTACAGTAGAATTTATAAGTGTAACTCACAGTATTGCTGACTGTTATGCAATCTGTATAAAAACTCCAGCAGCAACAATTTTACATTCTGGAGATTTTAAAGTGGATTTAACACCAGTTGATGGAGAAGGATTTGATTTTGGAAGATTAGCTCAGTTGGGAGAAGAAGGTGTGGATTTATTGCTTTCAGACAGTACAAATGCACAAATTCCAGGATTTACACCATCAGAACGAACAGTTGGAGAAAGTTTGAAAGACGAATTTTCAAAAGCCGAAGGAAGAATTATTTTGGCTGCATTTGCTTCACACGTGCATAGATTACAGCAAATCGTAAATATTGCAACAAAACATGGAAGAAAAATCGCAATTGATGGAAGAAGCATGGTAAAAATCTTTGAAATCTGTTCAAATCTTGGATATTTGAAAATACCAAAGGATATAATGATTGATATTGATAAAGTTGAAACATATCCAGCTGATAAAGTACTTATTTTGTGTACTGGAACACAAGGTGAGCCGCTTGCGGCACTTTCAAGAATTGCAAATGGAACGCACAAATATATTTCATTAAGGGAAGGAGATACAGTTGTAATTTCAGCAACACCAATTCCAGGAAATGAGAAGGCTGCAACTAAAAATATTAACCAGTTAATGAAACGTGATGCAAATGTAGTTTTTGAAAAAGGAATAGGAATCCATGTATCAGGACATGGTTGTCAAGAAGAACAGAAATTAATGATAAATCTTGTAAAACCAAAATTTTTCTTGCCAGTACATGGAGAATATGCAATGATTAAAAAACATAAGGAACTGGCAATAGCGGTAGGAGTTCCTGAAAAAAATATTCTTTTATCAGAAAATGGGGCAAAATTAGAATTGACTAAAAGTAATTTTAGAAGTGTTGGAAAAGTTCCTAGTGGAGCTGTATTTATTGATGGATTTGGAATCGGAGACATTGGAAATGCTGTATTAAAAGATAGACAAAATCTGGCAGATGATGGAATTGTTATTATTTCAATTTCACAATATAGAAATGGAAAATTCAATAAGCAAGTAGAACTTGTAACACGTGGATTTGTGTATAATAAAGATGCAGAAAGCTTGCTTTCTGAAACAAAGGAAATTGTTAAAGCAGAACTTAACAGCATGGAAAATGAAGGAATAAAAGAAATTGGTAAGATTAAGCAAAAATTAAGAGCAAAAGTAGGAGAGTTTTTAAATAAGGAAACAGATAGGGAGCCAATAATTTTGCCAATCATAATGGAGGTTTAGGATGATACAGCTTTCAAGTAAAGAGAGAGCTTTTTTAAGAAAATTGGCACATAACTTAGAGCCAATTGTGAGAATTGGGAAAGATGGAATTGATGAAAATGTATTGAAATCCATCGCAGAAGTCGTTAAAAAAAGAGAATTAATAAAAGTAAAAATTTTACAAAATTCGTCAGTTGAAATTGATAGAGAAATGGCAGACGAAGTTGCTCGAGATACAAAATCAGTTTTTGTAGATAAAATTGGAAAGATATTAATATTTTTTAAACCAAAAACTACAAAAGATGCAAAAATTACACCTGAATTTAATGAATTTAGAAAAAGCAGAAAAAATAAAAGATAGAAATTTAAAAAGAGAGGAAAAAATAAATGAGTGGAGGAATATTATTTGGAAACAGACTTCTTGATGTAGCAGCGATTTCGTGTTTTTCAGCACAATTTTACAAAGTTTTTTTTCCTGTGTTCAAGGGTCAAAAACCTCAATGGGCAAGACTTGTCCAAACTGGTGGAATGCCAAGTTCCCACGCTTCAACAGTTGTTTCCCTTGTAACAGGTGTATTTTTGCTAAAAGGATTTAGTTCAATTGAATTTGCAATTTCCATGGTCTTTGCCGGAATTGTGCTGTATGATGCAACAGGAGTCAGACAGCAGGCTGGGAAACATGCAAGAGCTTTAAATACCTTAATAGATGCTATAGAACATCACGAAGGAATAGAGATAATTAATGAAAAATTTAAAGAATTGCTTGGACATACACCAGTAGAAGTATTTTGGGGAAGTGTTCTGGGAATTGTTATAGGGCTTTTATTTAAAGGGTATATATTAGGATAAAAATTTAATCACAGTTAGAATTTAGCTGTGATTTTTTACTTTCAAATTTAGTTTTGAAGTGTTTTTTCCATTATTAATTTTTATATTCCAGTAATTTGAAAAAAGTCTTAAAATATGATAGAATAAACAAGTTTATAGGATATTTTTGAATTAACTGGGTATATGAAAAATTTAGTTGGATTAAGGAAAATCCGTTTAAAACGGTGCTAATTTTTGACTATGCTATATGATATTAGTAATCAAAAATAAATAGAAAAATAAGAGATATGTTTTATTATATACTAAAACTTTTAAAATAGAGCTAAAAAAAATATATGTGAAATTTTCGTAACTTCTAAATTTAGCTTTATATTGTTAAGTTTGATAAATTGGAAAGAGAAGATAATGAAGAAAAGATTAGATTTAATCCTTGTCGAGCGAGAATTTTTTGAAACAAGAGAAAAAGCCAAGCGGGAAATAATGGCAGGAAATGTTATCGTAAATGAACAAGTTGTTATAAAAGCTGGTACAATGTTTAAAGATAACGATGAATTAAATATCCGTGTGAAAGATAAATTGAAGTATGTCAGTCGTGGCGGATTAAAATTAGAAAAGGCTATAAAGGCTTGGGACTTGGATTTTTCAGATAAACTGGTTTTAGATATTGGAGCATCTACAGGGGGATTTACAGACTGTGCATTGCAAAATGGGGCAAGGCGCGTGTATAGTGTTGACGTTGGTAAAAATCAGCTTGACTGGAAATTAAGAAATGATGAGAAAGTCGTTTCGCTGGAAGAAATGCACATAAAAGATTTGAAGGAAGAGGATATTGAAAATAAAAAAGTTGATTTTATTGTAATAGATGTTTCTTTTATTTCTTTAACAAAAGTTATTCCATATTTTAAAAAATTTCTTGCACAATCTGGGAAAATTGTAATGCTAGTTAAACCTCAATTTGAAGTTGGAAGGGAGAAAATTGGAAGAAATGGTGTTGTTGAAAATGAAGAATATCATAATGAAGCAATAAAAAAAATTATTTCTTTTTCAAAAGAAGAAGGGTATGAATTAATTGGCGTGGAAGATTCTCCAATAAAAGGAGCGAAGGGGAATAAAGAATTTTTAATGTTAATAAAATCAAATTAAGTAGATAATACAAAATACTTAAAGGTTTTACATAAGTATAATTTAGGAGGAAAAATGAAAAAAAACAAAATTTTACAGGCGGTATTAGGACTGGTATTGGTGAGTATGCCTTTATTTGCGGCAACTACTATAATAAAAACATCAAGAAATGACAAAAATACAAGTGCTGGATATACCAAAGATTCAACAGAGCTAAACAGAATTGTAGATGTAATTAATATTATTGAAAATAATTTTGTTGGAAAAGAAGCAACACCAAGCAAAAAGGAACTTTATGAAGGAGCTGTTGCGGGAGTAGTAAGCAGATTGAAAGATCCTTACTCGGAATATTTGTCCAAGGCTGATTTAGCAGACTTTTCTGAAGATATGGAAGGGGAATATGTTGGAGTCGGAATGAGCATTAACAAGAAAAAAGGAGAAGCTCTTGAAGTTGTTTCACCATTTATCGGAAGTCCAGCTGAAAAAGTTGGAATTAAAATAAAAGACAAAGTTACAAAAGTTGATGGAAAAGACATTTTACCGCTTACAGCAAATGAAACAGTAAAACTTTTGAAAGGTAAGGAAGGTACAAAAGTTGATGTGGAAGTAGTTAGGGAAGGTAAAAAAGAGCCAATGAAATTTACATTGACAAGAGCAAAAATTAAACTGGAAATGGTTGAAAGCAAAATGCTTGAAAATAACATTGGTTATGTGAGCTTGTTAAGATTTGGAAATCACGTTGGAGCTGAAGTTGAAAAAGCAATTAAAGATTTGCAAGGGAAAGGAATGAAAGGACTAATCTTAGATTTACGTTCTAATCCAGGAGGATCATTACAGGAAGCACAAGATATCGCTTCACTATTTGTAAAAGAAGATTTAATTGTTTATTTGAAATATAAAAATGGACAACAAAGAAATTATAATAGAACTTCAAAAAATTTAGGTAATTTCCCATTAATTGTGTTGACAAATAAAGCAAGTGCAAGTGCCTCAGAAATTGTTACAGGTGCGATTAAAGATTACAAACGTGGGACAATCATTGGAGAAAAAACTTTTGGAAAAGGAATTGTTCAGCAAGTTATACCTTTAAGAACTGAAGATGCAATAAAACTTACTATTGCTCAATATTTCACACCAAAAGGAAATTATATTCATGAAAAAGGTATTGAACCTGATATAGAGGTTAAAATGGAAGAATTATTGGCTTTAAAAGGTTATTCAAATGACGGTGAACAAGCTAGAAAAAATAGAGAAAAAGAAATTGAAGAAATATTAACAAAAGATAAAGGTAAAGAAGAAGCAGCTAAAATTATTTCGGCAGGAGATGTTCAGTTAAAGAGAGCAATTCAAGAAATGAATAAAAAAATAAATGGAACAGGAAAAAGAAAATAGTAATAAAAATTAGAAATTAGGAGAAAATATATGTTTTATGTTGTTGGTACACCAATTGGGAATTTAGAAGATATAACTTTTAGAGCGATAAAAGTTTTGAAGGAAGTTGATTATATCTTTGCAGAAGATACAAGAGTTACAAAAAAACTTCTCTCTCACTATGAAATCGGAAAAACGGTGTACCAATACCATGAACATAACAAACTTCATCAAATTACAAACATCATTAATCTTCTAAAAGATGAAAAAAAAATCGCACTTGTAACAGACGCTGGAACGCCGTGTATTTCAGATCCAGGCTTTGAGCTAGTAAATGAAATTTTAAAAGCTGGAATAAAAGTCGTTGGAATACCAGGAGCCTCATCAATTGTAACAGGTGCAAGCATTTCAGGACTGGATATGCGAAGAATGGCATACGAAGGCTTTTTACCAAAGAAAAAAGGTAGACAGACACTTTTCAACAAATTAAAGGAAGAAGAGAGAACAATCGTAATTTTAGAATCTCCTAACAGAATTTTAAAAACTCTAAAGGATATAAAGGAATATCTGGGAGAACGTTACGTTGTAATCACAAGGGAACTTACTAAAATTTACGAAGAAATAATCCGTGGAAATGTTTCTGAAATTATAGAAAAGCTGGAAGAAAAGCCAATTAAGGGAGAAATTGTTTTATTTATAAGGGCAATAAATGATGATGGTATTTATTTAAAAAATCAATAAAAATATATTTTTTTAACGAATTGTTGTTAATAAATATTTTTTCTATAATTTATATGTTTTTTCTTTTTTATAAAGCAAAGGGGAACAACCGCCATTCCTCTTTATTTCGCAATATTAGTTATTTCAATTTCTTCAAATTATAATATCTGAAGATTTTGGCGAAAGTGTTACGCACTAATCCCGGTTTGTCTAAGCATTTTTTGAAAACAAAAATTAAGCAAAATTTCGTTAATAGAAAAAGAATTGTTTAAGATTTTTGAATACAATTTGAATTGTAATTGTTTATAGAAATGAAATAATTGTTATTAAAAATCGAGTTTTATTTTTTCTTTATAAGGAAAATTTGGTTTATAGATTTTAAATATGAATAAATTGTGAGTTTTTATCTTTAATTTTAAAATTAACCTTAATTTTAGGATTAAAAATAAAAATTTAGATAGATTTTTTTATAAAAAATAGAGAGAAAATGGAGAGAATGAAAGAATGAATATAAACTGGTATCCGGGGCATATGAAGAAAACAAAGGATTTGATTGCGGAAAATCTTAAGATAATTGATATTGTAATTGAGATTTTGGATGCGAGGATTCCACTTTCGAGTAAAAATCCAGATATTTCAAAGTTGGCTAATAATAAGAAAAAAATTATTGTGCTGAATAAAGTGGATTTGGTTGACAGTAAAGAATTGAAAGTTTGGGAAGATTATTTTTTGGAAAATAATTTTTCTGATTATTTTGTGGCTCTGAGTGTGGAAAAAGGGACAAATTTTAATGAGTTACGGAAAATTACTGATAAAATTTATGCTGAGAAATTGGAAAAGATGAAGAAAAAGGGGCTTCGTAAAACTGAAGTAAGAGCGATGATTGTTGGGATTCCTAATGTTGGGAAGTCTAAATTTATAAATAAATTTGTGAATAAAAATAAGGCAAGAGTTGGGAATACTCCAGGATTTACACGTGGTAAACAGTGGATAAAGATTGATGAAAAATTAGAACTACTGGATACTCCAGGGGTTTTGTGGCCCAAATTTGAAGATGATGAAGTGGCTTATAACTTGGCAATTACTGGTTCGATAAAGGATAATGTATTGCCGTTGGAACAAATTACAATGAAATTTTTGGATAAGTTAAAAGATTTAGGAAAAATTGATAATTTGATAAAAGTGTATAATTTGCAAGAAAATATAAATACTGAAGAAATTTTAAAAATGGAAAATCATAAAATTTTAGAAGTTTTGGAAAAAAGATTGGGAATTTCTAAAAATGACGAGCATAACTATGAAATCATTTCGAGAAGACTAATAAGAGATTACAGGATAGGAAAAATCGGAAAATTCTTTTTAGAATATCCAAAAAAGTAAATTAATTTTTATACTTTAAAGAAAGGAGCTATTGCTCCTATTTCGTAATGTAAGTTATTTTACTGATAAAAATTTCAAAAGGAGAAATATCAATGAGAATCGGAATATTTACAGATACATACAGACCACAGGTTAACGGAGTTGTAAGTTCAATTATGACTCTTGAGAAGGAACTTAGGAAATTAGGACATAAAGTGTACATTATTACTACAACTGATCCTGATGCACCAAAAGTAGAGCCAAATGTTCTTAGACTTCCAAGTATGGAATTTAAACCATTGCCACAGTATAGGCTGGGAATGGTTTATTCTTCAAGAATAATAAAAAAAATAAAAAAATTAGAATTGGACATTATTCATTCTCAAACAGAATGGGGAGTAGGGACATTTTCGAGATTTGCGGCAATCAATTTGGAAATACCGCTTGTTCATACTTATCATACGTTATACGAGTACTATACGCATTATATTTTTGGTTCGAGATTTGTTTCGGCTGGTAAAAAAATTGCGGCGGCGATTAGTAAGTTTTATTGTGAAAAATGTAATGCATTGATTGTGCCAACACGTAAAGTTGAGGATATTTTGTATTCTTACGGAGTTAACCAGACAATGAATATTATTCCGACTGGATTGGAGCTGGATAAGTTTTATCGTGGAAATTATTCGGATGAAGATTTAGAATTTATGAGAGAAAGTTTTGGGATAGAAAAAAATGATTTTCTTTGTGTCTACATTGGACGGATTGCTGAAGAAAAAAGTATTGATATGTTAATTGATATGTTTTCTAAAATAAAAGATAAGAACTTTAAATTTATGATTGTCGGACGTGGAAGGATTTTGGATGATTTGAAGGCACAAGCTGGAAAACTAGGAATTTTAGACAGGGTTATTTTTACAGGAGAAGTGCCACACGATAAAGTTGCTGCTTATTATCAAATGGGAGATGTATTTTTGAATGCGAGCATATCGGAAACACAAGGGCTTACATTTGTTGAAGCTATGGCAGCTAAAGTTCCTGTCGTAGCAAGATATGACTTAAATTTGGAAGACTTACTTGTGAAAAATGAGGCAGGGCTTGTTTATAAGACTGAAAAAGAATTTATTGATTCTATAATGCTTTTAAAGGAAGACAAGGAATTTAGAGAAAAAATTATCAAAAATGCTTTTGCCGCTTCACAGGATTACACGGCACAAAAATTTGGGGAACGAGTGGAAGCAGTTTATAAAAAAACAATAGAGGAGTATGATAGTCGTGAAAGTTTTACTATATTCAGAGGGGAAAAGTTCCTTCAGCAAATCCGGCGTTGGACAAGCCTTAAATCATCAGGTAGAAGCCCTTGGAGCAAATAATATTGAAGTTACGCAGGATCCTGAAGATGATTACGATTTAGCACATATAAATACTGTTGCACTAAAATCTTATGAAGTGTTAAAACAGGCAAAGAAAAAAGGAAAGCCTGTAATTTACCATACACATACAACTTATGAAGATTTTCGTGGAAGTATAAAAGGAAGCTACGTTTTGTCGCCAATTATAAAATTTTGGACAAAAAAATTGTACAATGAGGCAGATTATTTAATTTCTCCATCAGAGTACACAAAAAATCTTATAAAATCAAAATATTTGGAAAAAGAAAAGGAAATTAGAGTAATTTCCAATGGTGTAAATATAAATAAATTTAATAAAAATGAAATTTTAAAAGAAAAATTTTTGAATGAATATAAATCAGTATACGATATAAGTAAACCATTAATTATAACGGCTGGACTGCCTTTTGAGAGAAAAGGCATAAAGGATTTTGTAAAAGTAACTGAAAAATGTAGCGACTACCAGTTTCTCTGGTTCGGTTCATCAAGTGTGAAATCAATGCTGCCTGAAAAAATTCAAAAAATCATTGAAAATCCACCTAAAAATCTTATTTTTCCAGGATATGTGGACAAAGATATTTTAATTGGAGCATTTAGTGCCGCCAAAGCCTTTCTTTTTATGACTTATGAGGAAAATGAAGGAATTGTGGTGCTAGAGGCACTTTCAGCGAAATTGCCGCTTGTAGTGAGAGATATTCCAGTGTATGAAGACTGGCTGGAAGATGGAAAAACATGTTTTAAAGCTAGGACTAATGAAGAATTTTGTGAAAAAATTAGAAATATCGTGGAAAACAATGTGGAAAATTTGGATGAAATTACAGAAACAGCATATAATATTGCTGCAGAAAGAGATTTATTAAATATAGGAAAAAAATATAAGGAATATTATGAGTATATATTAAATCAAAAAAATAGATAACTTTTCAAAAAAACTAAAAAAAAACAACAATTTCAATAAATCAAAAAGAGAAAACCACCAATAAATAAAAAATGGTTTTCTCTCTAATTTTATACTAAACCCCATTTAAATAACGAATTTATTACAAACTTTTCCAACAAAAGATAAAAATCTAGTACTTCAAAATAATCTAATACTAATATCCCATTACAAAATAGAAACTTAAGGACAAAAAGTTTTAATTTCTTATTAAATAGTATGTAAATCAAATTTTATTAAACATTTCAACTTATTAAATATAATAAAACTGCTTTAATATTAACTTAAAAATAATGAGAGGTTATATTTTCAGAAATCTAAGTTCATTTAATTTTATTATTCTATTTATTTTTTCTGACATTGCTTAGTATGCTTTCAAGTACGGGAGTCATATTGTTTAAGTGCTTAGTTTTTATTATGAAATTCCAGAAAGGTTCAAATTTTTTCCAGCCAGCAGTATAAAAAAAGTGTTTTAGTTTATGTTTACTTATTTCATGATTTCCGCTTGCTTTAAATATATTTGACCATTTGTAGAATTCCTTG
>ERZ772926.931-NODE-931-length-15143-cov-4.352598_pt1 | contig 15143 bp, 14 predicted proteins | sample MGYA00511136_ERZ772926 | MGnify/ENA primary metagenome ERZ772926 (study PRJEB29015, sample SAMEA2737917) | human oral metagenome | biome: human oral; feature: human-associated habitat; material: dental | place: China | collected 2153 ... | reverse complement strand
AAGTGAGATAGAGTGCTAAAGCACATATCATAAAGTTCAAAGTTCAAATCTCAAAGTTCAAAGGAAATTGCTCAAAGGCTTACCCTTCTCTCACAAAGTCAAGGGCTTCCTTAACTTCATCCTCACTGACAGACTGGTTGATACGGACATCACCAATACCACCTAAGAGCGTAACATTGATTTCATTACCACGATTCTTTTTGTCATGATGCATGAACTCAATGAGCTTTGGATAGTCATTACACGTAATAGGCAATGTGCCATAATACTCACGAATGAAGTTGACTGTCTGGCGCATGCGCTCTGTTGGGAAACCAGTCTTCACAGCAGACAGATAAAGCTCAGCTATCAAACCGAACGCAACTGCATAACCATGGAGGATTGGATGGTTTTCTAATGCCCATGACTCAAAAGCATGACCGAAGGTATGTCCGAGATTTAAAGCCTTTCTAATACCTTTCTCCTGTGGGTCTTCCGCTACAATACGTTCCTTTACCCTAACACTCTTACCAAGCATTGCGCTCAACTGCTGCAAGTCAGGCTGCGCAAGGTCGAAGTTTATTAGCTCTGCCCACATCGCTTCATCAGCAATCAAGCCATGCTTTAACATCTCAGCATAGCCACTGCGGATATTCTCTGTGTCCAATGTCTTGAGCCATTCGGTATTTAGCAGAACAACATCAGCCTCACTAAACACACCAATCTCATTCTTTAATCCGCCGAAGTTCACACCCGTCTTACCGCCCACACTGGCATCTACCATTGCAAGCAGCGTGGTTGGAATATTAATAAAGTTGATTCCTCGCTTGAAGGTTGAAGCAACAAAGCCACCAAGGTCGGTCACCATTCCACCACCAAGATTGATAAGTAGAGAGTGACGTGTAGCACCTCCCTGCTGCAATGCTTCCCATACAGAAGCCAACGTGTCAAGCGTTTTACTACTATCAGTCGTACCAATTGTAATTACTTGCGCCTGCTTCAGACAGAAGTCGTCTTTGATAAGTTCCCAACATTTCTGATGTGTCGTCTCATCAACGAGTACGAAGATTTTATCCTTCTCACATTCAGAGATGGCTGTAGCCAATTCACACTTGAACTGTTTTGATATAATAATATTCTGTCCCATAAGCTTTCTCCTTTAATATTCAATACAAAAATACGAGTTTTCCTATCATCAACAGACGAAACATAACCTATATTTCACACTCTTTAATACTGACATGCCAAATATTGCGCACATCGCTTTCTCTATGTGCAATAAATCAAATGATAAAATATAATCGAATAAAAGAATACACTATCATTCCTATCGGCAAACTTTAACACTGTTTTAACATTTAAAGAGGCAAGTAATTCCAACTTTTGATTTTATAAAGCAGATTAGACATAAAATCAAATAACATCTTAAAAATGAAAATGATTTAGTAAATTTGCAGTATTAACTAAAAAAGGAACGAATATGAAAAAGAATTCATTACTTTATATTGTCCTCATCCTTGGAATAGCGATAGGTACATTATCCTTGCAATCTTGCTTAAACGATGACGATACAGATTACCCTACCAATATTCCCAATGCACTTGTGACAATCAAGACAAATAGTTCCACAGGGCAGGTCTACTTCCAGTTAAATGATGAGACCACAATTCTTCCTACGAACATGAAGACTTCTCCTTATGGTAAAAAGGAACTGCGAGCACTTACGAACATCAAAGTTCAGGACGGAAAGACTGAAGGATACTCAAAAAGTGCATATGTAAACTGGGTTGACACCATACTTACTAAGAATATGGCACCAACTCTTGGCAAACAAAACGAAACAGTATATGGGAAAGATCCTGTAGAAATAGTCAAGGACTGGACAACTGTTGTAGAGGACGGATACTTGACTTTACGCTTCAGAACTTACTTCGGTAATGGGAAAAAACATGTGGTGAATCTTGTCAAAGGAGACAATCCATATGAAGTTGTACTCCATCATAATGCTTCTGGCGACACAAAGGGTTTGATTCGTGACGGACTTGTAGCATTCAGACTTAGTGATCTTCCTGACACACAAGGGAAAACAGTGGACCTGACATTGAAGTGGCAATCATTCTCAGGTGTAAAAACAGTCAAATTCAAATATAAAAGCCGTAAATAGTACAGAGGAAAATCCACTGCCTATCAATGGGATTATTTGGGAATAATAGAGAACAGTATATTATAAGCCTTTTTGAAAAAGGTGATGCACTCGCCATGGATAAACTCTATGGCGAGTATGCTGATTATTTAGCAAAAGTGTGTTCGAGGTATATTGGAGACCAAGAAGATAGACATGATGTTTTACAAGAGGCTTTTATAAGAATATTCACTAAGATACATACTTTTGAATATCGAGGGAAGGGGTCATTAAAGGCTTGGCTCACAAAGATTGTAATCAACGAATCTCTTCACTTTCTCAGGGACAATGACCCGGCTATTTTTATAGACAAGGCGACTGACATACCTGATTGTAATACAGAGGACCCTGATATTGACAGTATGTCGATCACACAGATAACAGAAACAATACTTAAACTACCACCAGGCTACAGAGCTGTCTTCAACCTATATGTGATAGAAGGCAAAAGTCACAAGGAAATAGCAGAAATACTCAACATAAAACCAGACACATCTGCATCACAATTCCACAAGGCAAGGAATATGCTTGCGAAGATGCTAAAAGAGCAAAATAAATAGAATTAAAAGTATGAAAGAAGATTGGCTTGACACATTGCGTACACGCATTCAGAATGAATGTGATGTAAAGGCACCAGATGGTCTTCTCAATGATATCAAACAGGAGATGATCCGTCGTGGAGTTGCTCCTATGCGCTCTACTCGGCAGAAGGCAAGCGTAGTGCCTTTGTGGACCTATCGTGCAGCCTCTGCTGCAGCTATAATAGGTATCGGGATTTTTCTAAGCCACTTGCTTCTTGACCACACATCTCTTCCGAAGCAGTGCGCAACAATTATAAACAATAAGATAAAGAATGTTCAGCCTTCCCAAATTACAAGTATAACTCAAGAGAACTATGTGACAAACTCCGTAAAGCTGGCTGTTGCTACTCATCAAAGTATACAGAATCCACTTATTGACAACAACTTGTCTGGCAATACAGTCGACAATAAAGAAGAAGAAAAAGAAACGACTACAAATGATAATAATGTCACAGAAACTCAAGAAACAACCAGTAATACAAGGCAAGAAAAGATAGAAGATGTTAATAAACAACAGACCACAAAACCACAGTCGTGGGGAAACTCTGAAAGAATCTACGCTGCAAATGTAAAGAAGAATGTTCCTTCATCTCGCTTTTGCATAGGAACATCCTATAATTATGGTACAGGAACTTCCCATAATTCTGACAAGATTCTATTGCCAGTAGCAAACCCTTATGGTGACTATGACCCAGAATTCTCTGGAAGAAACATACAAGACAGCCCAATAGGTACAAAAGATGGGAGAACGAGGACTAAACACCACCAACCAATAAAGTTAGGTGTTTCCATAAGGTATAATATCAACAATCGGTGGAGCCTACAGACAGGTCTTAATTACAGCCGACTTACTTCCAACTTCTCTTATGAAAAGAGAGGGACAGAATATGCCGTAGAACAAAAACTGCAATACGTCGGCATACCTGTAAATGCAAGTTACAGTTTCATTAAGACCAAAAGGTTCAATGTTTATGCGACAGCAGGTGCTGAAATTGAGAAACTCGTGAAAGGTGAAGCCAACTTATCTGCTGAAGCCATGTCACAAATAACGCCGACACATACAACTATTAAAGAAGGTAGACCAGTATTCTCTACCGCTCTTTCCATTGGAGGAGAACTCAGAATTAGCAAGGATGTCAGTGCTTATATTGAGCCTGGGATAAGCCATCACTTCAATAATGGGAGCAATGTTGAGAATATTTACAAAGACAAGCCTACCAACTTCAATCTTAATATGGGTATCAGAATAAACTTAAATAAGTAGGAATAAAATAAGACTTAGTTCTAAAGTTTCCCACAAGCACCCATATTCATATCTTTTCTTTAAATAAAATCCATATGCCTATTAAACTTTTTGAAATTCTTAGCGTCATATATACCATTAAGAATTAGAAAAGATTATTATGGCAAAAAGATTGTTGATTTTTGTTCTACTAATGTCCAGCACAGTTGCAATGCTGGCACAGAACAGAACCGTTACGGGTACGCTCTATGATACGGAACTAAAAGAAAAAGTGCCATTTGCTGTTGTTCAGCTGTTGAAGCAGGACAGCAGTTATGTTGTTGGTGCTACATCAGATGAAGCGGGAAACTTTAAGATTACAGCTCCAACAAACGGACGATTTATTTTGAAAGCTTCGTATGTAGGCTACAAGACTATTTTTCAAAACATCACGATTGCCAACGAGCAAGACGTATCAGTGGGTCAGTTAGAGTTCCAAGTAGACTCACACACACTGAAAGAAGTAAAAGTTGTGGCAAGTGCACCGAAAGTTGTCGTGAAAGCCGACACCTTTCAGTACAATGCTTCGGCTTATCGTGTGCCAGAAGGTTCGACGATTGAGGCTCTTGTAAAGAGATTGCCTGGTGCGGAAGTGTCGAGCGATGGAACCATTAAGATTAATGGTAAGGAAGTTAAGAAGATTCTTGTTGATGGAAAGGAGTTCATGGTGGGCGATACCAAGACCGCTATGAAGAATCTCCCTACCTCTATCGTACAAACTATTAAGGCTTACGACCAAAAGAGTGACTTGAGTCGCGTGACCGGTATCGATGATGGTAACGAATCAACCGTACTCGACTTTGGTATAAAGTCGGGGATGAACAAGGGTTTATTCTCTAATATTGACCTCGGTATCGGTACGCATAGCCGCTATTCAGAGAAGGCGATGGGTGCTTATTTCAACAATAAGTTCCGTATGATGGGCTTTGCATCAGCCAATAATGTCAACGACATGGGCTTCGGTGGTGGTCCACGTGGCGGTTTCGGTGGCGTAAGACAGGGATTGAACGCAACAAAAATGGTGGGTCTGAACATGAACTATGACAACGGTACGACCTTGCAGTGGGACGGTAGCGTACGTTGGAATCATGCTAATGGCGACCTGAACACACGTGTATCAAGTGAGAACTTCGTAGCACAAGAGGGTTCATTTGCTAACCGTCTCGCACAAGAATACACCAGAACAAACTCTTGGGATGGTCGTTTCCGCTTGGAATGGCGCCCAGACTCTATGTGGAATATCATGTTCCGTCCAAACATCAGACTAAGTAAGAGCGATGGACAAACTGTTAGCACATCTGCAGCCTACAACGCTGACCCATACGATACCGTTGACGACCCATTGTCATCAGCTTCTATCGTACAGCTAAAATCACTGGGCTTGATGGTGAACACGCAGCGTAATATGACAATAAGCTATGGTAACACCACCTCTTTGGGTGCAATGTTACAGGTAAACCGCAAGCTCTCAAGCAACGGACGAAACGTTACTCTGCGTGTAGATGGTAACTATAGTGATTCGGATTCAAAGACATTCTCAACACAAGACATCCAGTATTTCCAGTTGCAAGATGCACTCGGAAACGACTCTATCTATCGTGCATATCGTTATAACCTTATGCCAACAAAGAGTTGGGACTATGCTTTGCAGGCAACTTATAGTGAACCAATAGCCCGCAAAACCTATCTGCAGTTCAGCTATCAGCTTAAGTATGGCTTCTCAAAGAGCAATCGTGACACCTACGACCTCTCTGCTATGCCATCAGGAACCTTCGGTAGTCTGCAGCCAGCTTACCGTTCATGGGATAACTATCTCGGATTGCTAACCAACCCATTGGCAAGCTATCTCGATGATAATCTGAGCCGTTACTCTGAGTATCGCACATATACACACGACATGCAGGTAATGATGCGAATGATTCGTGATAAGTGGAAGATGAACGTGGGTGTGATGTTCCAGCCACAGCGTTCTACCTATATGCAGGATTACCTTGGTGTACACGTTGACACAGCGCGCACAGTATTCAACTGGAGTCCTACTTTCGACTTCCGTTACAAGTTCAGTGAGCAGAGCAACCTGCGTATCAACTATAAGGGTACTATCACTCAGCCTACGATGAGTCAGCTGCTCAGTATCGTCGACAACACTGACCCACAGAATATTTCAGTTGGTAACCCTGGTTTGAAGCCAGCCTTCACCAATAACTTCCGCTTGTTCTATAACACTTACAAGCAGAGTCACTCACAGGCATTGATGACCTTTGCCAACTTCTCTACAACACGAAATGCGATTGGCAACAGTGTGACTTACGATGCGATTACAGGTGCACGTACAATCCAGCCTATCAATGTAAATGGTAACTGGGATGCAGATGCAGGATTAATGTACAATACAAGTATTGACTCAGCTGGAGTATGGAATCTCCATACTTTCACACGTGCTAACTTCAATCGCTACGTCAGCTATCTGCAGCTTAACAGAACAAGCAACTTAGAGAAGAATATCACTAAGTCGTTGATCTTTGGCGAGCGACTCGCTGCCAGCTATCGCACCTCATGGTTAGAGTTAGAGTTAGATGGTTCGGTAGACTATACCAACACGAAGAATAATCTTCAGAGTATGAGCAATCTACGCACATGGCAGTTTGCCTATGGTGGTACGTTGAGTTTTAACCTCCCTTGGAACATGAGTATCTCGACAGACCTTCACCAGAACAGTCGCCGTGGATATAGCGATGCGTCATTGAACACTAATGAGCTGCTTTGGAATGCGCAAATCTCACAGAGTATGTTGAAGGGTAATGCACTGACATTCAGCTTGCAGTTCTATGACATCTTACGTCAGCAGAGTAACCTCTCACGTGTCATCAACTCTATGAGTCGTACAGATACTGAATACAATAGTATTAACAGCTATATCATGCTGCGTGCTACCTATCGTCTGAACCTCTTTGGTGGTAAGAACGCTATGCCTAAACCAAAGGATGGTCCAGACTTCGACCGCAATGGTCCTGGAATGGGTCCACGTGAAGGTGGAAGGAAAGGCTTTGGCGGTGGACGTCCTTCAGGTCCTCCACCATCAGGCGGTGGATTTGGTGGTTTTTAATATAGAAGCCTCACCCCCAGCCCCTCTCCGAAGGGAGAGGGGAGTGATTACCGTGATTTCCCTATAGAAGATACTAAAAGGTATTATACAAATCTATAATACCAATCCATCTTGTAGGGTATATCGGTGACTACTCCCCTCTCCCTTCGGAGAGGGGTTAAGGGTGAGGCTGCAACTCTTGCACAATCCCCTAAAAATGCTTACCTTTGTCCGCAAAGCTAAATCTTTCAAAGGCTTAAAACCAAACAAATACACGGAATTATACAATGAAACATATCAATCACTTTTTCGTAGCTGTGGGCATGATGCTCGCTTTCTCTGCAATTACCAATAACATGCATGGACAAAACTTGCAGGATAAGGTGAAAAACTACTTCCTTCAAACGCTCACAACAAAGCAGAACGATGAACAGAAGAGTAAGACAGATTTTCAACGTAACAAGACTTATACGACAGATATACAGCAGCTGATTAAGAACAAGGATATTGCCCAAAACCAAAAGATGGTGTGGGAGGCATGGTGTGAGGCTAATCGCGAACTGAAAGAACAGAAACTCGCTAAGCCTGAAGACCTACAAAAGGGAATAAAATCTTCTTGGAACTTGCCTGAAGCTTTGGAAAAAGATGCTACTATGCCCTACTACTATGGTGTAAAGGGAAATGCGGAGGGAAAGCTACCACTCTTCCTTTACTTGCATGGCTCAGGTCCCAAAGCACAAGAATGGTCAACTGGTCTTATCTTAGCTAACAGATTCCAAGATGGTCCTTCACTCTATTTCATTCCACAAATTCCTAACGAAGGCGATTACTATCGTTGGTGGCAGGTTGCCAAACAGTTCGCTTGGGAGAAACTCATTCGTCAGGCCTTTGTCGATGGTAATGTTGATCCCAACCGCCTCTATGTCTTCGGCATATCTGAAGGTGGCTATGGCAGTCAGCGTCTTGCCTCTTTCTATGCTGACTATTGGGCTGCAGCTGGTCCAATGGCAGGTGGCGAACCATTGAAAAATGCACCCATAGAAAACTGTGCGAACATTGGTTTCACATTCCTTACAGGAGCCGATGACACTGGTTTCTACCGCAATACTCTAACTTACTATACGCAGATAGCCTTTGATTCTGCTCAGTTGGCACGCCCTCTTGATGCCGACAAGCGTCCACTCTTCGTCCATCGCATTAACCTCCTGCCAGATATGCAACATCATATTAATTATGACCTTACTACCCCATGGCTAAAAAAGTTCGTTCGCAACCCATATCCTAAGACTGTTCTATGGGAAGACTATGAGATGGATGGTCGTCATCGCTCGGGCTTCTACAACCTGCAAGTACTAACTTCGCCATCGGAAAATCGCACCTACTATGACATGAATATTCATAACAATGTGGTGACAATAAATATCAAAGAGGTGGAATATACCGCTGTTGAGCGAGACAAACATTGGGGTATCGAAATGAGATTTAATCGCACCTACAAGGAGGCGAAGGGCGGACAATTGCGTATCTATCTTAATAGCGAACTTATAGACATGAACAAACCTGTTACCGTTATTGTCAATGGCAAAGAACGCTATCGTAAGAACGTACAGGCAAACCTCCGTGACCTGATTAATAGCTGCACCGAATTTTTCGATCCATACAGACTCTACCCTACTTCTATTGAGGTGAATTATTAACCCAACGATACCCAACAGTAGATGCATTCACGCTCATCACTGTAAAGATAATTCACATCCTCGATTTTAATAAGTGCTCTTTCGGCTTTGAATTAACGCCCAATTGGCTTGTAAAAGATGCCCTTTAAGACCCTAACTAACGCCCTTTTGAACTCTTATTAAGCACCTTTTCAGAACCCGTTTCGGAACCGCCTGATTACAGGCGAGTTACAAAGTCGCAAGAATTAGCCTATTTCACGCCTATAATGCCCATAGAATTATTTTTATTGTAAAGTTATTTCACAACCCACAGTCTTTTAATTCATAGAAAGAAAGAAGTAATTACCAAGAAAAAAAAAGTAAAAGGGAGAGGCCTATCGTTTCCGTTATAACCACGATAAAGATGTTACCTAAAATTAGATGGAATAAGAAAATTTTATTTTTTCAGTAAACAAAAAGTCCTGCTTATCTCTATGATAAAAAGTAATTGGAGGCTTCTTTACCAAAACTTTGTATCTATTCGGTGATATATCATATAAACTTCCCCAACAGAAAAACGAGTGTTCCCCCTCTCTGCGAGGAGAGAGGGGGAACCACGAGAGTTTGTAATATGATAACCCAAGGCGAGCTTTATGCTAACGCACACTCCCTTTACTTCCCGTCGGTCAATGACCGTTGGTTGAGGGAGACTTGGAAAAGATTTACTCCAATCCTTTCAGCTGCTCAGCAACCTCAGCATTGATACGCTCGGCAAAGGCTTCCATTGTCATAGTAGCTTGCTCTCCACCACCCTGCTGACGCATTGACACAAGACCTTCGGTAGCCTCTTTCTCACCCACGATAACCATATAAGGAACGCGCTTGAGTTCGTTGTCACGAATCTTGCGACCAATCTTCTCGTTGCGCTCGTCCATAATTGAGCGTACGTCGTGTGCATCGAAGTAAGCTTTTACCTTGCGTGCATAGTCGTTATACTTCTCAGAGATTGGGAGGATGGCAACCTGATCAGGTGTCAACCAGAGTGGGAAGTGACCTGCGGTGTGCTCAATGAGTACGGCTGCGAAGCGTTCAAGTGAACCGAATGGCGCACGGTGAACCATCACAGGGGTCTTCTTTGAATTGTCCTCAGCGGTATATTCGAGCTTGAAGCGGTTAGGAAGATTATAGTCTACCTGAATAGTACCAAGCTGCCAACGACGACCGATAGCATCCTTTACCATAAAGTCGAGCTTAGGACCATAGAAAGCTGCTTCACCAAGTTCTACACGTGCTTGGAGACCTTTCTCTGCGCAAGCCTCTTTAATAGCTGCCTCGCTCTCTTCCCACACCTCGTCAGAGCCGATATACTTCTCCTTATCTTCAGGGTCGCGGAGTGAGATCTGTACCTCATAGTTCTCGAAACCAAAGATCTTAAACACCTTAAGGATGATGTCAATATTATTTTCAAACTCAGCCTTTACTTGGTCTGGGCGCACGAAGATGTGAGCATCATCCTGTGTGAAGGTACGAACACGTGTAAGTCCATGAAGCTCACCGCTCTTCTCATAGCGGAACACAGTTCCGAACTCTGCAATACGCAGTGGCAGATCTTTATAAGAACGTGGTTTATAAGCATAGATCTCACAGTGGTGAGGGCAATTCATTGGCTTAAGCATATACTCTTCGCCCTCCTCTGGTGTATGGATTGGTTGGAACGAGTCCTTACCATAGTGTGCATAGTGTCCAGAGGTTACGTAGAGGTTCTTGCCACCGATACCTGGTGTGATAACTTCCTGATAGTTGTAAGGACGGAGGAGACGACGCAAAAACTCTTGCAGACGCAGACGCAGCTGTGTGCCTTTTGGCAACCAGATAGGAAGCCCCTTACCAACACGGTCAGAGAACATAAAGAGTTCCATCTCCTTACCGATCTTACGGTGATCGCGCTTCTTAGCTTCTTCGAGCATAACAAGGTATTCATCGAGCATCTTCTTCTTAGGGAAAGTGATACCATAGATACGTGTCATCTGCTCACGCTTAGCATCGCCACGCCAGAAAGCTCCAGCAACGCTGGTGATTTTAACAGCCTTGATAGCTCCTGTAGAGACGAGGTGTGGACCACGACAAAGGTCGGTGAAATGTCCTTGCGTATATGTTGAGATAGTGCCATCTTCGAGGTCTTCGACGATGTGCTCCACCTTATATTCCTGACCATCAGCAGTAAACTCTTTCACTGCATCAGCCTTAGAAACATCACGACGAATAACGTGCTCGTTCTTCTTAGCGAGCTCGAGCATCTTCTTCTCAATCTTTGGGAAGTCGTTCTCCGATATTGTCTGACCCTCTGCGGGCATGACATCATAGAAGAAACCATTCTCAATCGCAGGACCGAAACCAAACTGTATGCCTGGGTAGAGTTCTTGCAATGCCTCAGCGAGGAGGTGGGCAGAGGTGTGCCAGAAAGTGTGCTTACCCTCTTCGTCATCGAACTTATAAAGTGCGATGGTTGCGTCCTCATTGATAGGGCGATTGAGTTCTGTTGTTACGCCATTTACACCGCAAGATACAACGTCACGGGCGAGAGCCGGCGAAATACTCTCGGCGATTTGATAACCAGTTACGCCCTGCTCGTATTCACGAACGGAACCGTCTGGGAAAGTGATTTTAACCATACTACAAATTAGTTTTATAAATCAATTATTGTGGCAAAGGTACAAATTATAATTCAAAACTCAACGAGTATAATTCAAAATTCATAATTCAAAATTTATAATTATGATTACCGACAAGAAAAAGTAAGACAGTAAAAAAGCTTTGGAAAAGGTAAAAGAGTAAAAAAGTAAAAAGTAAAACACCTTGGGAATAGTAAAAAGTAAAAAGGTAAAAAAGTAAAAAGGTAAAAACGTTAACGCTCAAAGCTCAAACTTCCAAGTTCAATGTTCAAAGTTATAGGGATAACACGCTGCCCACTCCACTCCCTTTGGGGGAGGGGTAAGAGGGAGGGACTGGTGGTTGTTTGCTTATTATCTGTTTCTTAGGCTTCCTCCCCGCAATAATATCTTCACGGAGCTGAGCGGCAGCACTGAAGTTACGCCAACGCTGAAGAATATAATCCACTTGCTGAAGAGCCGCCTTACTATCGCCCACCTGATAAAGACAATAAGCACGGTTAAACCAATAATCACGATTGTCGGGAGTGATGTCTATGGCATGCGTAAAAGCTACGATAGCACTATCGTAACGCTCTACACGAATATTCGTCATACCATAAAGCTCGTAGATATCAGCAATATAAGGCTGTAACGCCAATGCACGCCGACAATCATCGGCAGCCCCCTTATAATCCTCAAGATGATACTTTGATAATGCCATCTGATACCAAGCCTCATAAAGGTTGGGTTTCAGGGCAACGATACGCGTAAAAATCTGCATAGAAATAACGTAGTATCCCTGATCAAGCGTCCGTCTCCCCTCCTCCATCATCTTCTTGATGTTATATTGGGCTGCTGACGGCAATGCCAATAAGCATAGCAAGGATACTACGACACTACGCAACATAGGCTTACTTATGTGGAGCCTTCACACGATAATGGCAACGAATCTTACCCTGCAAGAGGGCTTTAAGCTTGCTGGTAATCATCTGCTTGCGAAAAGGCGTAAGACGATCGGTAAAGACACGACCTTCGAGATGGTCGAACTCGTGCTGGATGACACGAGCAAGATAACCATCTACCCACTCCTCATGCTCAACAAGGTTTTCGTCAAGCCATTTTACATAGATGCGCTTAGCACGTGTCACATTCTCGTGAAGTCCTGGAAGCGAGAGACACCCCTCCTCCATGGTCTCAGTCTCTGAGTCGTCATACTCGAGAATGTGACCGTTAATGAACGCATGACGATAGTCTTTATACTCAGGGAAGGTATCAGAGAGCACGTCTAAATCAACAATAACCACACGAATTGACTTACCAATCTGTGGTGCTGCCAACCCTACGCCATCACTGGCAGTGTTGGTCTCAAACATATCCTGTATCAGCTCTTTGAGGTCGGGATAATCGAGGGGGATATCTTTAGCTACCTTGCGCAAAACAGGCTGACCGTATGTGTAAATGGGTAATACCATATTTCTTTTTCTTTTCCTTTCTTTCTTAAAATCTAATAAGTCTAATTTATTAACCGATAAACGGCATCAAAGCCCCTTAGATCGCATGTAATCCTGGAGAATAATTGTTGCCGAAATCTCGTCAACAAGTCCTTTGTCTTCACGCCGTGTCTTCTTCTTCACACCACCCGCAATCATCGTCTGATGGGCGATAACCGACGTGAAACGCTCGTCATAATAGTCGATGGGCAACTCAGGGTGTACCTTGCGCCAACGGTTGACAAACTGTTCAACACGAGCAAGATTCTCACTCGGCTGACCGTTGGGCTGCATAGGCTTGCCAATGACAAGCTGGCTGACCGTTTCTTTCGATATATATTGGGTCAGAAAATCGAAAAGTTCAGACGTAGGAACTGTCGCCAACCCATTAGCAATGATACACAATGGGTCGGTGACTGCAAGCCCTGTACGTTTCTTTCCGTAATCTATCGATAAAATTCTACTCATTAGCGAGAGTAGAGCAACCAAGCATCAGCGTATGTTGCACGAAGCTGATTGCGACTCTGAACAGCTGATGCCTTGCTGTCGTAAGTTGAAGCAACAACACGATACATATTATTACCTGCATTGTAAGCTACCTGAGCATCGTAACCAGCATTCTTCAAACGCTGCTGCAAACCCTCTGCATTTGATTTAACGCCGAACGATCCCACAACAACACTGTAAGGCTTCAGTCCAGAACCATTTACAACTGACACCGTCTCTGTACGAACAGGCTCATTGTCATAGTTATCAACAACTGGAGCCTGCGTAACGGGCTGCGTCTCAACAGGTGCCACAACAGCCTCCTGCTGCGTTGAATTATCATTATTATAGGAAGTATTCTGCTCCTGAGACTTTGCCTTCTCGTAAGCTTTCTTGTATGCACTCTCGCTTGACTTACAGCCAGTGAAAGCCATTGCCACACACATTGCTGCGCCCAAAACCATAAATTTCTTCATAATCCCTTAGTTTTTTATTGATTGTACTTTTAATTTACTATGTAATTATCGTGCGAAGTTACAAAATAAGAAGCATAAGGAAGAAAATAACGCCAATAAAGTTTGTTAAATAAAACCTTTATAAGATTTTTAACACAAAAACGCAACTAATCTATTGCTTATATGCGAAACATTGATTATATTTGCCATTGAAAAAGAATCAAATATCCATTAACATAAAAATAAGAGATTATGAAGACATTAGGTTACATTTGCGCTTTCCTCTGTGGTGGTATCACAGGCGCAGCTCTCGGACTCCTTTTAGCTCCAGAGAAAGGAACTGACACACGTACAAAAATTACTGACGCTGTTGACGATTTCTGCAAAAAACACGACATCAAGCTCAGCCGTAAAGAAGCTGACGAATTCGTTGAAGACATCAAAGACGCAGCTTCAGAAGTTATCTAAATCATAAAGAATGTTCTCAAACGATAAGAATGTAGAAACAATAGCACAGCTCATCGAGGTGCTAAAACATTATATCGGGCTTCAGTCAGAGTACGTGAAGCTCGATGTAATAGAAAAGGTAGTGCGACTACTGACGGTCATTACTGTCGTAACCGTATTTTGCGCTATCCTTCTTATCTCCCTCATCTACTTCTCATTTGCTGCCGTTTACGCCTTGCAGCCATTAGTCGGTTCACTCACCTGGGCTTTCCTCATCGTCGGGGGTAGCTATCTGCTGCTACTCATCGTCTTTATTATACTGCGCAACGTACTTATCACGCGCCCATTAGTAAGGTTCTTAGGAAATCTTTTTATGTCAAAATAAGCTTATGACGGCACATACATCTCACTTTACCCCCGAATATAAGTCAATCGAAGACATACGCCTGCGTAAAGCTCAGCTGCTTACTGACATTGTCAAAGACAGCAACAAGATTGAAGGATTGTGGAATGAGCTTATGCACAAGCCAAAAGACAAGAGCAGTCCAAGCAAGTTTTTCACTGGTGTCATCACCAGCGGAGCAGGTGTGTTAGATGGAGCCATCCTTGCCTGGAAACTCTATCGTAAGTTTGGTGGCAAAAAACCGAACGGTATGTTAGGGAAAAAATTTAGCTTGTTCAAGAAAAAAAAGTGATACTTTTTTTTAGTTAACGAGCTAACGAGCTTACAGATTCTATAACGAATCGTGTGGATAAATAGTTTTTTCCTTGCCAGCGTTCCTATGTTTAATGACCTTATGGCTGAACAGATGAAGACGAATTAATCTACAAAGTATAAAGGAGTTTGAGC
>ERZ772926.924-NODE-924-length-15180-cov-55.147901_pt1 | contig 15180 bp, 16 predicted proteins | sample MGYA00511136_ERZ772926 | MGnify/ENA primary metagenome ERZ772926 (study PRJEB29015, sample SAMEA2737917) | human oral metagenome | biome: human oral; feature: human-associated habitat; material: dental | place: China | collected 2153 ... | reverse complement strand
TAAAGCTAGCTCTTTGAATTGCAATTACGGTTTCTAAATCCTCTGCTCCTGCTCGTTCTAGTCTAATCATATTTCTTTCCAAATAATCCCTCACTCTACCTTGCAACTGGGGGACAACCTTATCTGAGCTAAGAAACTCCTCAATACTCATCAGTCTATATCCTTGTCCCTCATCGCCAAAGACGATACTATCAAACTGTTCCTGCCTTAACTTGCCAACTAGAAAGACAGATTCCTTCTCCTCAAAAAGCATACTTGGGTACACCTTACTCCAATGCAGACAATCTTTAGTCAGATGAATTCCCAGCTCTTCATAAACTTCACGCGCCGCGCACTCAAAGGGACTTTCATCACCCTCTCGTCCGCCACCTGGCAATTCCCAGGTATTAGGGTATGGAATGTTTGATTTGTCATCACGTAAGATAGTTAAGAGCTTATCTCCACAAAACAAAGCAATTTTGCAACCTGTAAAATCAGAAATCTCTATTTCCATATTAGACTCCTAGTATCTCGGATAAGGGTAAAATTCTCCTTCTTCCAAGCCTGCTTTCCCTTCTTCAAAGACTTCTTGGTTCCATTCCATGACAAATTCTTCTGCTTCTGGATCTTCCAAAAAGTCCATGAGCGCATCCAGCCCAACCTCGGCAGTATCTTTTAGGAAAAGCGCAAAATAAGCCAAAAACTCGCGAGAAAAACCTTTCTTAGGTAGATAAGGAATGACCGTTAAATAGTCTTCTTTAGTGACTGTTGACTTGGCAGGATTGTAAAAAAGCACTGCTTCCTCAAAGAGGATATCATCTGAAGAAACCTCTCCGTCCTCATCCACCATCTCCACACCTGCAGCATTTTGCGCTTCCAATAGAAAACTCACTTCAACCGCGTGGTTGCGCTTGTCCCAGCTAATCTCATAGTCAAAGGGAAAGTTCCTGTCCAATTCTTCCTCTAAAACATCTAAAAATCCGTATGTTGCCATTTTGTCCTCTTTCTATGTGACTCTTAAATCGCCCCGATTACTCGGAATTATGCTAAAATAGATACTACCATCTTACCACATATACATCAGAAAATCCATGTTAGAAAGGACTGCTATGCCAGACAATCTCGCGCTTCGCATGCGCCCAAAAACCATAGATCAGGTCATCGGTCAGGAGCATCTGGTCGGACCTGGAAAAATTATCCGTCGCATGGTGGAAGCCAATCGTCTGTCCTCCATGATTCTCTACGGACCTCCAGGAATCGGCAAGACCAGTATCGCCTCTGCCATCGCTGGAACGACCAAGTATGCCTTTCGGACCTTTAACGCGACAGTGGATAGTAAAAAGCGACTCCAAGAAATCGCAGAAGAAGCTAAATTCTCTGGTGGATTGGTCCTACTACTAGACGAGATTCACCGACTAGATAAAACCAAGCAAGACTTCCTTCTGCCACTCTTGGAAAGTGGTCTGGTTATCATGATTGGGGCGACGACTGAAAATCCCTTCTTTTCTGTCACTCCAGCCATTCGTAGCCGTGTTCAGATTTTTGAATTAGAACCCTTGTCCAATCAAGATGTTAAAGAAGCCATTCAAATCGCTATATCTGACACTGAACGTGGTTTTGATTTCCCAGTAGAACTAGATGAGGATGCCCTTGATTTCATCGCAACATCTACTAATGGTGACCTCCGTTCTGCCTTTAATTCACTAGATTTGGCTGTTCTCTCTACTCCCGAAAATGACAAGGGTATCCGCCATATCACGCTTGATATCATGGAAAATAGCCTGCAACGGAGCTATATTGCCATGGACAAGGACGGGGATGGGCACTATGATGTCCTTTCTGCCCTGCAAAAATCCATCCGCGGCTCGGATGTGAATGCCAGTCTCCACTACGCAGCCCGCTTGATTGAAGCTGGGGATCTTCCTAGCCTCGCTCGCCGCTTGACTGTGATTGCTTATGAAGATATCGGCTTGGCCAATCCTGAAGCGCAGATCCATACTGTAACTGCTCTAGATGCTGCACAAAGGATTGGTTTCCCAGAAGCTCGCATCCTCATTGCTAATGTTGTGATTGATTTGGCTCTTTCTCCAAAATCCAACTCAGCCTATGTGGCTATGGATAAGGCACTTGCTGACCTCAAAACATCAGGTCATATCCCCATTCCACGACACCTGCGTGATGGTCACTACAGTGGGAGCAAGGAACTGGGCAACGCCCAAGATTATCTCTATCCACACAACTATCCTGGAAATTGGGTCAAGCAAGACTATCTGCCAGAAAAAATCCAAAATCACCACTATTTTACTCCAAAAGATACCGGCAAATACGAACGAGCCTTGGCGCAACGTAAGGAAACCATTGATAAATTACGAAATTTGTGAAATCCTTTTCAGATAATTGCATTTTCCTCTTGATTTTTTTTGAAAAAGTGGTATCATATAAACATAGAAACGCTGTGGTGTACGACTTCACACTTAAGTGTTGACCGACTATTTTTTGTATTATTAGGGAAACAAAAGTCTTCTAACAGCATGTAGGCCGTCTCACACGGAAACAGCTTCAGTTAGAGCGAGTTGCCCACCTGCTTAATTGCGCGGGTTCAATACAAACCGTGAAGTTTCGGCACCAATACAGCTTTTTATTTGCCTTCTTAGCTCAGTTGGTAGAGCAGTAGACTCTTAATCTATGGGTCGCAGGTTCGAGCCCTGCAGGGGGCATCTACATACAACAGGAAAAGCCTTGACTTCAAGGCTTTTTTTGCTTATCTGAACGAAAATTCTAGCTCAGTGTCTTCTATTTTTTAAATAATAGAGACTCTAGTTCGATTATAAGGAATTCCACTTTTTAACTGTTCAGTTTTTATCACCTATAGCCATTCTTAGTTTACTAGGAAAGAATGTAAGATACTTGACAGGCTGCCTCTTTTTCAGTAAAATCAAACTGAACATTGTTCATCAAGGGGTAATCAAATGAATACTGTAGTAACATCAAGGGAGAAAATCTTACAAACTAGTCAAGAGCTGATGCAACAGCAGGGCTGGTCTGCTGTCAGCATCCGTTCAATCGCAACTGCCTGCGGAGTCTCTGTAGGTGCCATCTATAATTACTTTGACTCCAAGGCAGAGTTAATAGGGGCTACAGTGGAAAGTGTTTGGTGCGAGATTTTTCACCGCCCAGAAGATGCTACTGTATTTGAAGATATTCAGGTTTGTATTACTTGGATTTACGATCGGATGATTTACGGTTGCAAGCAGTATCCAGGATTTTTCACTCTGCATTCCTTAGGTTTTCTGCGAGAAGAAAAATCTGATGGCAAACGACGGATGCAACAGACTTGGCAACACATTTTAAACGGTTTGTGTTCTGTCTTGAAAAAGGATACAAAAATTCGGTCAGATGCTTTCACAGAAGACTTTACTCCAGAGAAATTTGCGGATGTCCTATTTTCCCTTATGCTCTCTGCTCTTCTCCGACAAGACTATGACCCATCTGCTGTCCTGGAAATTATTCGCAGAACACTTTATTAGACTTCCCACTCACTTGTGGGAATTTCGTATGTACTTAATTGAACATCGTTCATTAGGAGGTATTACATGAAAGTAAAACGGAATACATTGTTACTGCTGGCCTGCCTTGTTTGGAGTCTAGCTGGTTTCAATATTCTTCGCATTGGACTTTTAGCCTATCCGGCCCATCATGGCATTGTGAATTATCTACTAACCGCACTGGTTTTTACGATATTCCAATTCCTTATTTTTGGCAAGCTGGTAAAAAAACACACGGCAAGGATTCAGGCCTATCAAGAAGAAAAACATTTTTTCCTTAAATTCTTTGATGGCAAATCCTTTGCAATCATGGCAACGATGATGACCTTTGGCATTTGGCTACGATCAAGTGGATTTGCATCAGAACAGTTTATTGCCTTTTTCTACACAGGATTGGGAGCGGCACTTCTCCTGGCAGGCCTACTATTTGGTCTCAACTTCAGCCAAGCCGTCTTTTCCAATGAAAATTAGCAAACACAATCCATTAGAAGAGGAGAACAGACTATGCAAGCAATTGTCGAAACACTTTTTGATTCTGTTTATCTAGTATCAGTTATAACAATTGGAATACTGATGATTCCCAAAACCTGTGCCTATGTTTGGATAGTACTGATAGGTTATTTTGCGATGAAAAAAGAATGTGAATAAAGGAATGATGACATGAAACGATACATGAATGCCTCTATACTCTACGCTATCCTTGCCATGGTTGGAGGAGTATTTTACCGTGAGTTTACTAAATTCTATGGTTTTATTGACAGAACCTCTCTCGGGTTCGTGCACACACACTACTTTCTGTTAGGTATGGTCTTCTTTCTTCTGCTACTCCTGCTGGAAAAAAACTTTTCCTTTAGTGGAGCGAAAACTAGTCGGATCTTAATTTTCTATCATATCGGTCTCAATCTAACCGCAGTGATGCTTGCAGTTCGTGGTGTAACCCAGGTGCTAGGAATGGTTCCCCCTTCTAGTATCAATGCTACTATCTCTGGGGTCGCCGGAATTGGACATATTCTCCTGAGTGTTAGTTTGATCCTCTTACTCTTGCAGATTAAGAGAAGCCTATCAGACAATATCCAGTAAATGACACTTTGATATTTTTAATAAATATACGCCTATTCAGCATTAAGCAGACAGTCACCAAGAGGAGGCTGTCTTTTTTACTGAGCGAGAGTTAAGAATACAGAGCGAACTTTCCCATTTTATTTTGTTTCTTTCGATACTTTCATGATGTATTTTCGTATAGGTGTTTCAACCATTTGAACGATTTCGAATCCTTCTTTTTGGTAAAGATTGTAAGCTGTTTGATTTGCCTCGTAGACATTTAGAGAAATAGTATCTATGTCTTCATTTTCAAAGGCCAAACTAACAAATTTCCTTAAAGCCTGGCTACCTAAGCCTTGCCCCTGTTTCTGGGGGTTGATAAAAAATCTCCCGATATGAAGAGTCTTGTCTTCTAGCCTGATTTTCTGGATAAGCCCCACAAACTCTTGTCCATCAAAGATTGAAAAGATTCCTTCCAAATCTTGCAAGACTTGAATTGTCAAGGGAAAAGGAATCATTGGTCCCATCCATTGTTCTTGAAAGGATTTGCCAAGGGAGTTGGACCATTGGCATACGAATTGAGCGTTTTCTATACTTACTTTTTCTTCAAAACGAATTGTCATCTTGACCTCACCATCTTATCTGTGTTTCTCCATTATACTACTTCTTCCATTTTTTACGAATAGATAAGTATGATTGATTTTTATTTTTTTCTTGTCGGGTGCATTCTCGCTTCTTTCTTGGGTTTGGTCATTGACCGTTTCCCAGAGCAATCCATTATTCGACCAGCTAGCCACTGCGATTCCTGTCAGACTCGCTTGCGTTCGCTAGATTTGACTCCTATCCTTTCGCAGGTAGTTAATTGTTTTCGCTGTCGCTACTGCAAGGCTCGCTATCCATTCTGGTATGCCCTCTTTGAATTGGGCTTGGGATGCCTCTTTCTGTCTTGGTCTTGGGGCTTTCTTTCCTTGGGTCAAGTCATCCTAATCACTGCTGGTTTGACCTTGGGCATCTACGACTTTCGCCATCAGGAATATCCTTTACTAGTCTGGATGACTTTTCATATAATCCTCATAGCTTTCTGTGGTTGGAGTCTGGTTATGGTCTTCTTCCTTGTTCTCGGAATTATGGCCCATTTTATCGACATTCGTATAGGAGCAGGTGATTTTCTCTTTCTATCATCTTGTGCGCTCGTCTTTAGTGTAACAGAGTTACTGATCTTGATTCAGTTTGCTTCGGCGACGGGGATTCTGGCCTTTCTCCTACAAAGGAAAAAGGAAAGACTGCCCTTTGTGCCTTTCCTCTTACAGCTGCTTGTTTGATCATTTTTTGTAAGCTACTGCTTGTTTGATAAAGTCCTCAATCGGCTCTCCTTGGTGGAGAGCTTTTCAATTGAGTAAAATTTTCCAGTTAAATTACTTTCTCAATAAAATTTCGAATAGTGGACAAACCATCTGGCGTGCCGATACTTTCTGGATGGTACTGGAAACCGTAGATAGGCAGGTTCTTGTGCTGAATTCCCATAATAGCTTGGTCATCAGTCGAACGAGCTGTAACTTCAAAATCTTCGGGTAATTCCTCCACCATAAGACTATGGTAACGCATGACTGAACATTTGTTCTCTATTCCATCGTAGAGAATGGATGGTGCTTCAAATTGAAGCTGGCTTTGCTTGCCATGCATAACTTTTGGTGCCAAGCCTAACTTGCCACCAAAAGCCTCAGCAATAGCCTGATGTCCAAGACAAATCCCTAAAACTGGTTTTCGGCCTGCAAAATCTCGAATCATTTCCTCCATCTTTCCAGCATCAGCCGGCCAACCAGGTCCAGGTGAAAAGACAAGCGCTTGAGCCTTTTCCGCGACTTGATAGAGACGAAGGTCATCGTTTCTTAAGACCTCAACAGGAGAAAAATTTCCGATATACTGAGCTAGATTATAGGTAAAAGAATCGTAATTATCAATCAATAAAATCACAGTTTTCTCCCTTTAGTCTTGGAATGATTAGTTGTTTTTAGCTTCTAGGTAGTCTGCAATCGATGCTACGTCCTTGTCTCCACGACCTGAGACATTGATAATGATAATCTCTTCTTTACTTAGTTTCGGTGCACGTTTAACTGCTTCTGCGATAGCGTGTGAACTTTCAATCGCTGGGATAATTCCTTCTGTCTTGCTGAGAAGGAGCAGGGCTTGAACAGCTTCTTCGTCTGTTGCTGCTACATATTCCACGCGACCCGAGTCTTTGAAGTAGGCGTGTTCTGGGCCAACCCCTGGATAGTCCAAACCAGCTGAGATAGAGTAAACTGGCGCCAGCTCTCCATCTTCCTTAAAGACTGCATAAGTCTTCATACCATCGACAATTCCGACACTACCTTTTGTCATAGTGGCTGCGTGCTTGTCTGTGTCAAGTCCGTGACCGGCAGCTTCGACCCCAACCAATTTGACTTCTTCATCAGCCACATACTGCGAAAAAGCACCGATGGCATTTGAACCACCACCTACACAGGCAATGACGTAGTCTGGTAAACGGCCTTCTTTTTCCAAAATTTGACGGCGAGATTCTTCACTGATGACTTTTTGGAACTCGTGGACAATTGTAGGATATGGGTGAGGTCCCACAGCAGATCCCAAAACATAGAAGGCTTCCAAATCATTCATCCATGCTCCAAAGGCTGCATCAACCGCATCTTTGAGGGTACGAGTCCCTGTTTCAACTGCATGAACAGTTGCTCCCATCATCTCCATACGGAAGACATTGAGACGTTGACGTTCCACATCCTCTGCCCCCATGTAGACATCACAGGCCATACCAAACTTGGCTGCAGCCGCTGCTGTCGCAACACCGTGTTGACCAGCTCCTGTTTCCGCAATAACACGTTTTTTGCCCATACGTTTAGCAAGAAGAATTTGCCCTAAAACGTTGTTGAGCTTGTGAGAACCAAGGTGGTTAAGATCTTCACGTTTAAGATAAATCTTAGCACCACCTAAGTGATCTGTCAAACTTTCCGCAAAATAGAGCGGTGTTTCGCGACCTGAATAGTCCTTCAAGTAATGGCGAAATTCTGCCAAAAATTCTGGATCATCCTTGTACTTATCAAATGTCACTTCCAACTCATCCAACAAAGCCTGAATCGGCTCCGGCACAAAACTTCCACCAAATTGTCCAAAATAACCTTTAGTTGTCATAAATTTTTCCTCTTTCAGTATTGATTTAAAGATATGAAAAAAGCCCACACACAGAAAACAATCTGTGTGAGGGCGTTGGTAACGCGGTGCCACCTCAATTGTAAAGGGACTATCCCACTTTACATCTCTGCCTTGTCTAACAACAAGTTGCACTATAAGGTGTGCGCACCGAATTTTCATTGTTTCAAATTCATTTTTAAAATCAGCCCACTTTCACTACTTCCAACCACCTGTTCACAATCACCACAGGCTCCCTGAAGATCGAATATAGTTACTTTTCTGATTTATTGAGAATATTATATGTTATTGTTCTATCTTTGTCAAGATTTTTTTATGATTTTTTTCCTGGACCGAGTATTTCTTCGGAAATTCTCACCAAAGTCTGAACGATATAATCAACCTCATCATCACTTAATTTTGTATGAAGAGGGAGCGTAATTTCATTTTCAAAGAAGGCATAGGCTCTTGGATAATCTGCCATATCAAAACCAAGATTCTTATAGGCTGTCAAGAGAGGAAGCGGTTTGTAGTGTACATTACTTGCAATTCCTGCTTTGGCCAATTCTTGGATAATACGATTACGATCTTCTAGACTAGCACCTTCTACATGGGTGATGTAGAGGTGACGACAAGATTCGACAGTATCAGTCTTGTGTGCCAGTGGGTGAATACGAGTACCCGCAAAGCCACGATTATAGCGATCCACGATGTCCTTACGACGTTGTAGCAAACCAGGGTAACGGTCCAATTGTACCAAACCAAGTGAAGCCATGATATCCGTCATGTTACACTTGTAGGCAGGTGTTACGATATCGTACTCCCATGAACCCAATTGCATCTTGGCAAGGGCATCCTTTGTTTGACCATGAAGGGAAAGAATTTGGAACTCCTTGTACATCTCTTCGTCGTCAATAGCTGGATTGGCTTTCCAAGTCGCACTTCCTCCCTCCGCCGTTGTAAAGTTTTTAACGGCATGGAATGAGAAGGAAGTAAAGTCAGCGATAGAACCAGCTGGTTGCCCTTTATAAGTAGATCCCAAAGCATGGGCACTATCAGAGACAATCACGATACGGTTAAAGGCCTTTTGCCACTTACTTGAAGCAGTAAAGAGGTCCCGTTTTTTCTCCACGACTTGGAACAAACGGTCATAGTCGCAAACAATCCCTGCAAGCTCAACCGGAATAATCACCTTAGTCTTTTCAGTAATGGCTTGCTCAAGTAGGTCATAATCCATCTCAAAAGTATCTGCTTGGATATCCACCATGACAGGGGTTGCTCCCACGTGAGTGATGACACTACATGAAGCTGTATAGGTCATGGCTGGAACGATGACTTCATCACCAGGTCCCACTTCCAAGACACGTAAAATCAACTCAAGAGCGGCAGTCGCAGAGTTGAGGCAGACAGTCTTAGGTGTCTGTGTGTATTGAGACAAGCGACGCTCCAGTTCTTTTGTCTTAGGACCTGTTGTGATCCAGCCAGAACGAAGGGTGTCCGCTACTTCAGCAATTTCTGCTTCTGTAATATCGGGCGGTGAAAATGGAATATTGTAATTTGGCATTGATTTGCTCCTTTTATCTGTACTCATTTTCTCATGACTACTTTATTTTAGTACCTCAAACACGGTTTGAAACATGATTTTGATGTCTCCAAGGAAACTAAACTCTCGGAGATAGGCGAGGTTATAGCGCATCTTTTCAGGAAGGACATGTTCGACATAGGCCTGGTCAACCGACAGACCTTTCTCCGTCATTTGACTGATGATGGTGTCCTCATCCTTGTAGTTGATACTGGCTGGAGAGGTAATCCCTGCTGGCAAGAGCAAGGTCGCCATCATTTCAGGGCTATACTGCTCGGTGTAGCGTGGCACCTCAGGTCTTGTCCCAACAAAGGACATCTCGCCTTTAAGGACATTGACCAGCTGAGGCAGTTCGTCCAAGCGCACACGGCGGATGAAATTTCCAACCTTGGTAATGCGGCTATCGTTAGCAGAAGTCACCAGACTTCCTTTTTTATCCGCATCCGTTACCATAGTACGGAACTTCCAAATCTTGAACGGACGGTTGTACTGGGTCACGCGATCTTGCTTGTAAATGACAGGTCCCTTGCTATCCAACTTGATCCAAATGCTCAAGATAAGAAAGATTGGGGAAGTCAAAATCAGTAAAACCAAGGCCAGAATCCAATCCAGACAACGCTTGAAAATCAGCGAACCCTTCCTTTTAGAGACAAGCTGGTAGTAAGACTCAACCTCGCTTGATTGCATTTCCACGGGCAAGTCTTCCCATTTCAGCATGCTGTTTCTCCTTTGTTTTTATTATACTATTTGTCAACATTTTTCATTATACCACAAAATGGAAAAGGCGGTGCAAGAAATCTGTGATTTAGAGGAATTCTTCTTTAGAAAAGAGCACCTGCCTGCAAGCTATACATCTTGTGATAGGTTCCTCCCAAGGCCAAGAGTTCCTCATGGGTTCCACTCTCAATGATGCGCCCCTTATCCAAGACATAAATGCAGTTGGCGTCTTGAATGGTAGAAAGGCGATGAGCGATGGCAATGGTCGTCCGACCCTGTCTCATCTTAGCTAGGGAATCTTGAACCAAACTTTCTGTTTCAGAGTCAATATTGGCTGTCGCTTCATCCAAAATCAAGATTTTAGGCTGACTGGCGACTGTTCTGGCAAAGGCAAGAAGCTGGCGCTGACCAGTAGAGAAGCTCGAACCACGCTCAGATACAGGTGCATTATAACCCTGCGGAAGCTCCTGAATAAAGGAATCTGCATCCACAAAGGCAGCCGCAGCCTGGACCTCTTCATCACTAAGATCTTGGTACATGGCGATATTGGACTTGATAGTTCCGTGATATAGGAAGGGATCCTGCAAGACCAGACCGATGTTCTTTCTCAGCTCTTCCTGACTGTAGTCCCTAATATCCACACCATCCAAGAGAACTCGGCCTGACTGAAATTCATAAAAACGCATGAGGACATTGATGATAGAGGATTTCCCTGAACCTGTATGCCCTACAAAGGCAATGGTTTCGCCCTTCTTAACCGAAAAGGAAATATCATCCAGAATCGGATGTTTACCGTCATATGAGAAACACACATGTTCAAAACGGATATTGCCCTCTTTGATTTTGGCTTGCCCATTTTCTTGAAGAGGCTCATAGGTCGTCTCATCAATCAAGGCAAAAACACGACCTGCAGATACCATGGACGTTTGAAGAGTTGAAAAGTTTTGCGTCACCTCAATCAAAGGATCAAACAGACGATTGATGTACTGGATAAAGGCATACATGGTTCCGGCTGTTATCCCGATAGAAAGACCACGGTAGCCAAAGTAAGCCATCAAAACGGCGTAGCCTAGGAGTTTCAGTAAACTCATGGCAGGTCTCAAAAAGAGGGCATCCAAAGCTACAGATCGGTTGGCATAGACCAAGTGTTCTTGGTTGATTTCATCAAATTCTGCCTGCAGGCGCTTCTCTTGATTAAAGGCCTGGATAATCCTTATTCCTTCGATATTTTCTGCCAGCTTACTATTGATATCTGATAAGAGACTTCTGGTTTTCTCGATGATTTTCACTGATTTTTTCCGATAGAGATTGACCAAAAGGAAAATCAAGGGGAGAAAGAGCAAGACTAAACCTGTCAAACGAAAATCCAGTACCAACATGGTATACAGAGTTGTCAGAAAGATGAAAACTGCTGAAATAAAGCTGGATAAAATCCCCGAAAACATATCACTGATGGTCTCGGTATCATTTGTCAAACGAGAAACGATGGAACCTGCTGGCGTCTTGTCAAAATAAGACATGCCCAGTTTTTCCATATTGGCAAAGGCATCGCGACGAATATCTCTGACAATACTGTAGGACACCCGCGCAAAGAGAAGATTGCCGATATACTGAACTAGAGTTTGTAGGATATAAAGACCATAGTAGACCAGCAAAACGGTCACAGCAAGTTGGTTGAGTTTGCTGAGATACTGGTCGATAAAGTGGGAAGCAACGAGGGGAATCACACTTTTAATGACCGTCGTCGCTAGGAGAAAGGTCAGGGCCAAAAAGGTCAGGAATCCATAGGGCTTGAGATAGGACATCAAGCGCTTCAATACAGTCCATTGTTCTTTCTTATTCTGCATCTTCTTCTCCTTTCATTTCCAACTGCTGAGACTGGTAGGTTTGGGCATACCAGCCATCCAGGGCTAACAAGTCTTCGTGCCTGCCCCGTTCGATAATTTGACCATTTTGCAGAACCAAGATCAGATCTGCATGGACAACCGCACTGAGGCGATGGGCCGTAATAATGGTTGTCTTGTCCTTCCGCGTCTCCTTGAGATTGTCAATAATCGCATACTCTGTCTTAGCATCCACGGCTGACAAAGAATCATCTAAAATTAAGATATCAGGGTCTAAAATCATAGCCCGACTCATGGCCAGACGTTGCTTTTGACCACCTGAGAGACTAACTCCTTTTTCACCAATAAGCGTATCAAATCCCCGAGGCATAGCTACAATGTCTTGGTAAACTTGGGCTAGCTTAGTCGCTTCCTCAACCGTTGAAAGGGGCAAATTAGGATTTCCAAAGCGGATATTGTCTAAGATAGAGGCCGCAAAGAGAAACTGATCCTGAGGAACATAGCCCATGAGACTGCGAAGGTCTGTCAGGCGATAGTTCCGAATATCGTGACCGTTTAGGTAAATAGCTCCCTTATCCACATCGTACTCACGCAAGAGGAGCTTGATTAAGGACGTTTTACCAGAACCTGTCTGCCCGACCAAGCCTAGGTTTTGCCCTTTTTCCAGACTAAAGTGAATATCCGTCAGTGTCTCCTCATTTTCAAAGGCAAAGCTGTCAATGGCGTACTCCAAACGTCCATTTTCGATACCGTCCAGAGGAAATTCAGGGTCTTTTACAGGTGATTCCTGAGACAAAAGATCCTCAATCCGCTGATAGGACACCTTCCCTCGCTGAGTAATATTAAAGAGGAAACCAATAGCCATAAGAGGCCAGACCAGCATATCCAAATAGCTGATGAAGGTGACCAGATTCCCAACGGTGATTTGCCCTTTCTGAACCATCAAAGAACCTACCAAAAGAGTTAAAACGTAGGACGAACCAACAAACAAGAGAACCATGGGGTCAAAGAGACTATCGTATTTCATGGTTTGAAGATTCTTTTGAAAGGTCAATTCATTAACTGCCTGAAAGGACTTCAGCTCGTCCGCCTGATAACCGAAAGACTTGGTTACTTTGATACCTGATACAGACTCCTGTACCTTATTATTGAGTTCAGAAAAGGCTGCTTGGGATTCTCCGAAAGCCTTATGAGTCTTTCTCCCTAGACGACTGGTCGAATAAGCCATGAAAGGCAGGGGAAGAATGGCAACTAGAGTCATTTGCCATGAAATGCTACAAAGCATGGTCAGCAAGGTTACTAAAGCCGTGATAGAGGCATCGACCGCAGACATGACTCCGCCACCTGCCAGACGAGTTAAGGCATTGATATCGTTGGTGGCGTGTGCCATCAAGTCCCCCGTTCGATAGGTCTGATAAAAGGCTGGCGACATCTTGGTAAAGTGCTCAAACAAGCGAGACCGCATAATCTGCCCTAGACGGTAGGACGTTCCAAGGATATACATGCGCCAAACATAGCGCAGATAGTACATACCAAAGGCTGCTAGCAGTAGATAAAATAGATTAAGAAGGAGGTCCTGCTGGGGTAATTTCCCCGACGTAATGGCGTCAATCACCCGCCCCATGACCATGGGGGGAATGAGATTAAGGACGGAAACCAAGACCAAGGCCACAATCCCGACTAAATAACGGCGCTTTTCTAACTTGAAAAACCACCAGAGTTTTTGAATAATGGACATAAAATCCCTTTCTGATTGCAAATGGAAACCTGAGGCAGAGACCTCAGGTTTTTCTTATTCATAAGTTACGACTGAGACGACACCCTTGTCATACTCAGCGATAAAGATATTGGCAACATTGTCATACCCTTGTTTGCTGAGGTTATCAAGTAGCCATTCTTCGCTCCGACCAATGGTCTCCAAAATTTCGACTTGGATAACACCGTCTGTGACAACAGGATACTTGGGATTCTCATCTCCCATTTGGACTACGATGAGTTGACCGTTCTGCTCCTGCATAGCGCGTTTGACTTGTTTCATTTGGAAAATTCCCTGGCTACGGAGCTTAAGAGCTACGTCCGCCGCTGATAAACCAACCGAACGGCAAGCTTCTGGATCAATCTTCCCATTTTTGATGAGCAGGGTTGGCTTCCCATCAATCAAACTTTTCACAAAGTGAACATTATTGTTAAGCCATTTGAGAGTCAATACCAGAATGGTCCACATAATCAGGATAACTGCATACTGAAGGATACTGATGGCGCTATTGTAAATCACCCCACCGATGATACCCCCGAGTACATAGTTCTGAATTTGATCTATTGCTGAGTTAGGCGCTAGGTTGCCCTTTCCTGTCACATTAATTACGAAAACAAGAGAAAAGAGACCCAAGGCTAGTTTGATTAAAATTTCGATATAATTGAGTGTCATTTGTTCACCTCCACCAGTTCAATTGCATCTGTTTTATGCAATTCCACTTTCTCTAGCAGGTACTTGTCTGGCTCACTTCCGTTCAAGGCACGGTAATAGCGATCTCCGACCTTGATAAGTGCGCCATCAGTGTCGGCAGAAGTATTGACATAAACCTCTGACTTGTCTACTCCCAATTCTTTGGAAACAAGCTCGATAAAATGAAGTGAAGCTTGAAATTTATTGTTAGAAACTTGATTGTTTTGATAAGTCGTAATGCTGACCAAAAGGAGAGCTAATAAGGTCAAAGCTGAAATCATGACCAACTCACGAAATTTGGTCCCCTTTTTATCATGATAAGCCTTGAAAGCTAGAAATCCTGTCACAGCTAATAGGACAATCCCTAAACCAATCATGATGCCATTTTGCTGACCGATTTGGCTGAGTACATAGTCATAAGAATAGAATTTCATGTATTTTCATCTCCCTTTCATAAAATCATTCTTACATTATAAACAAAAGAGGCTGATTTTTCAAACCATACGTTGGGGAAATAGAGCTTTTTTTGGTATAATATAGTCTATAATCTCAATGAAAAAGGTAACTTTATGAAACTCATCTCATGGAATATTGATTCCCTCAATGCAGCCCTAACGAGCGACTCAGCTCGCGCCAAACTGTCACAGGAAGTTCTCCAAACCTTGGTAGCTGAAAATGCCGATATTATCGCTATCCAAGAAACCAAACTTTCTGCCAAGGGTCCTACTAAAAAACACCTGGAAATTTTAGAAGAGCTCTTCCCAGGCTACGAAAATACGTGGCGTTCTTCCCAAGAACCTGCCCGCAAAGGCTACGCTGGAACCATGTTCCTTTATAAGAAAGAAC
>ERZ772926.921-NODE-921-length-15213-cov-9.986608_pt1 | contig 15213 bp, 13 predicted proteins | sample MGYA00511136_ERZ772926 | MGnify/ENA primary metagenome ERZ772926 (study PRJEB29015, sample SAMEA2737917) | human oral metagenome | biome: human oral; feature: human-associated habitat; material: dental | place: China | collected 2153 ... | reverse complement strand
CTAGCCCTTAGCTGGTCTTCTAACTGGTCTAAAAAGTCCTGTGTTATACCTTCCTTGCCTATCTGGCTAGTAGGCTTAGTTGTATTGGCCAACGACCTTAGGTAGGCCCTCTTCTTGCCATTTAACATTTAGCTTCCTCCTCGTATAATATACTTGTAGTTAAAACTACTTTTTTTCTTTTCTATCCCCTCTTCTTTGTGGGATAATATTAGTATAGATAGAGGTCGTAGCTTCCTCCTTGAAGTCATATCTTCCTTAAAAAGGCTTACGCCTCTTCTTTATGCGTATTAGCTGGATAGCACCAAGTTGCTGTATATCTAACGAGGTTGCATTGTCGTAAAGTTTTAGAGGGTTCTTTCTCTATCTAAAATATATGAAAGCAAGGTGATTTTATGTTTTACATAGGTATTGATATTGCTAAGAAAAACCACGAAGCTTCAATAATTGATTCTTCTGGAAAAAGCTTATCCAAAAGTATTTCTTTTCCTAATTCCACAAAAGGGATAGAAAAGTTCAATAATTTTATTGCTGAATTTGGTGTAACAACTAATAATTGCATTATTGGAATGGAAGCAACTGGTCATTATTGGATAAGTTTGTTCTCATACATCGTTGATCTAGGATTTACGTGCTATGTTATAAATCCAATTCAGTCTGATGCTTTTAGGAAAATGTATGTTAGACAAACTAAGAATGATTCAGTTGATTCATTTATAATTGCTCAAATAATGCGTTTTGGAGAGTTCTCTATATCTAATTTTTCCGATGAGAATACATTTGCCCTTAGAAATTTAACTAGATATAGGTTTGCCTTAGTTGATGAATGCTCAGATTGGAAAAGAAAACTTGTAGCTATACTTGACCAAGTTTTCCCTGAGTACTCAAGTCTTTTTTCAAATATATATGGTGTTACCTCAAAGGAACTGTTGTCAAAATATCCTTTACCGGAAGACATGCTGTCAATTCCTGCTGAGGAGCTTGGTAACTTACTTTGTGAGTGTAGCAAGGGTCGTCTTGGCATAAATAAAGCCAAAGAAATCCAATCCCGTGCCAGGGAATCTTTTGGAATTAAGTTTGCAAAAAGGTCTTTTTCTTTCCAAATCAAGCAAATAATTAGCCAAATTTCATTCCTAGAAGAACAACTTAAAGAAATTGAAATTGAGATTAGTAGCTTGCTTGAGGATATATGTCCGGTCATTACTACAATAACGGGTATTGGTAGTGTTTTAGGTGCGTCCATAGTATCCGAGATAGGCAATATTTCTAGGTTTGAAAGAGCAAACCAACTTGTTGCCTATGCCGGTTTAGACACACGTATAAAACAATCTGGCGATTTTTCAGCCACAAATACAAAACTTTCCAAGCGAGGTTCGCCTTACTTAAGGCGTTCTATTTGGCTTGCCGCCACTGTAGCAGCCTTTAAGGACCCTGCCTTATCCATATACTATAAAGGATTGAGAGTACGAGGCAAAGCTCATGGCACAGCTATAGGGGCTGTTGCAAGGAAATTGACCAATATTATATTTGCTGTCTTAAGAGATCAAAAACCGTATACTCCAAATATTTAGTTGTCAGTATTATTAATTTTTTTAAGCCTATTCATTAGGCTTATTTGTTATGCAATAATGTCAGTGCAAAATTTATTTTTTATTTTGTATTGACATTTGATAGCTGGTCTTTTTAAGTTCTCTGTTTTGCTTTTTGAGAATAAAAAAGGAGGACTTCTACACTTTGGCGTAAAAAGTCATCTATAAAAAACTGTGTATTTAATTTTTCAGCAAAAAATCAAAGGATTGTTTTTTCTATCCTCTAAAATATCTGCTAAAGATAAATTCAATTTATTCCCAAAATTTATCTTCTACTGTTTGATATTGTGCAAAAGTCCATACTTCTTGTATTTTTCCATCTTCTATTTTAAACAAATCAATTCCCGGATCATTTAATTTTTCATTACCTTTTTCTGCTAATGAAACAACACTTGCAGCAACAAAACAATCATTACTTGCAGCCCACTCTGTTATTACTCTGAATGTTCCATTACTTCTTTTCGCAAATTCTCCTAAACGTTCTCCAAGTGCTTGTTTTCCTTTAATTATTCCTGATAGAGAACTTTCTCCACCCATATGCCATACAATCGTATCTGCCATTGTTTCAAAAGCTGCTTCAAAATCTCCTCTTGATAATGCTTCTGTGTAAGTATTAAATACTTTCATAACTTCATTTTTCATATCTGTTTATCTCCTTTTTTAATATTGGAAATTTACTTTTGATTTCCTGTTTATATTATACTTTTTTAAGTCTTGATTTTACAAGTACGAACATTTATAATACATAGTATCTATTATGTTACTTTAATTGTTTTCGGAGGTTTGATATGTCAAATATTTATGATAAATGTCCCTATGTTACTACTCAAAGAGTTTTACAAGGGAAATGGGCAATTGTAATACTATATCATCTTAGTACAGGCACTAAGAGATTTAATGAACTTGAAAAATTGATGCCTGAAACTACAAGGACTGTTTTAACAAGACAACTTCGTCAGCTTGAAGCAGATAGGCTCGTTAATCGAAAAGTTTTTGCGGAAGTTCCCCCTCATGTTGAATATTCTTTGAGTAAAATCGGAACTAAATTTCAAAAAGTATTAGATGAAATAGAAGTTTTTGGTTTGGACTATATTGCAGAATTGAAATCTCTTGAAAAACCTAAAAATTTTTGAAATCCATCTCTATCAAAGCTTGTTCCGCTTACTCCGTCATCGGTATAGTGATAGATATTTACAAAGCCGTTTCTTTTGGCATAGCTTTCAAGTAATTGCTTTTGATTGGTGATGGAATTGCTTTCTCCTTGCATTTCATCATCACGACTTAAACGCTCATAAAGGGCTGTTTGTCCTGTTCTTTTCGTATTTGACATGAGAATTACCTCCTTTCCAAGTTTTATTATTTTCTCTGTCCCTAAGAGGTTAATCCTTTGGTTGTTATAGTCAAATAATCACCACCGCTCTTACGAACTTCACTAATTACTTTGCGGAAGTCTTTATGGAGCAATGGTTCACCACCAGAGATTGTAATTTCTTTGTAATTGGGGCTATATATTCTCGCAAATCTTACGATTTTTAATATCTCCTCAATTGGCATATCTTTTTTTAGCATTTCGCTTGCTCTACAATGGACGCAATTCATATTGCAGCGTCCAGTGATTTCAATTTGAATAGGACCTAACTCAATATCATATATTGCAGATTCTGTTTCAACTTCTAGAAATTTTATTTCTTCATCACTGTAATGCATATTGATTTCTCCTTTTAAGAAATGGCGGAACGACATTACTCCGTCCCGCCTAGTGGTGGATTTACTTGTTACTCACAACGACAACAACTACCTTTTCCGATCCTGACACGAAAACGACGCTTCTTCTTCATTTCTATCACCTCCTTTCTTGTAAAAGTACTAATCTAAAATTAGACTGATTTGTTCATGGTATAACAAAATTTGTTTTTTTTGCAAATTTTTCGTTAAGGTCCATCACCTTTGCAACAAATATTAGCGAAATTATTACCAATAAAAATAGATAGATCCATACTTAAGAGTAAACAAATCTAAATAGGAGATCTACCTATGGCATATAGCATAGCCAAGTCTATAGAAATTCAATGCAGTAAAGCACTAAAGGAAATTAGCTCGAAGACAAAAGCGTTACGCAAGTAGCAAGACACTTCGGGAGAAATAGAAGTACTATTTATCGGTGGATAAAGAGGTGGAGAGAAATTAATAATTAATCCAGACTTTAGAAATTATGATAGACCAAATAGAGCCCTTGGAAATAGATTTCGTTTAGAATTGTTTTATTCAATTATAGATCGATTAAAAAGAATGTGAACTATAATAATTGAGCCGCTAAAGGCATTTATTGAAAGAAAGCAAAATAGACTAGGGCGCCAACAACGGTGCCGAGGATAATCATAAAGGTAATGGCGATAGCGAGAGAAATACCGACGCCTTTGGGGCGGTCTTCAACGATCATGGTGCCTTTTTTGGCTGTCTTTTTGATATTTTCACGTTTGGCATAAACATTTTTGCGAGTTTTAGAAGCCGAGGGAGACTCTTCGCTGCTCTTTAGCATCGAAGAGGCATCAAAAGAAGTGCTGGTCTTAGAATTATCCTTACGAGAATCGGAAAGAGGACGCTTAACAATTTTATCAGTATTAATAAAGGGAGAACGACCGCCTAAGATATAATTCATGTTATTTTCGGAAGTATCCTGAATAGATTCAGAAATTTGTTTTTGATTGTGAGTTTTTTTCGATAATTTCTCAGGACTATCAGCAGTAGAATCCTCAAAAGCGTCATAGAGAAGCCCCTCCAGGTCATTCTCTGAAGTGACTGAGTTAGTACGTGAGTTAAGAGAAGCCTGTACTAATGGATCTTGATCATCTTGAGGGATCTGGCGAGAGGGGCCGGCAGGTCGAATACGACCAAAAAGTTTACGATTTGGGGAGACGACCACCTGGATGCGTGAAGCTGGCAGAACTTTGGTATCTCCAGCAGAACGAAGTGTGGGTTTTATTTGTGATTCCGCTACTAGGGGGATGGCTTTAGGCTGGATTTTTGTAGAATGGAGTGGAGTAGTAACTGCGGGCTCAGCATTTTTCCTAAACGGAGAAGTTTGAATAGGAGCAACAGAAATACGACGAGAGATATTGATTTTTGAAGCTTCTTTTTGACGCTGCATTTCTTGCATAGCGCGAAGTTTACGATTTTTCTCTTCAATCTGACGACGACGAGCTTCCTGCTCTATAGCCTTACGGCGAGCTGTCATCTGTTCTACGGCTTCTCTTTGCGCGATTTTTTGTGATTCAATAGCCCGCTGACGTTCAGCTTCAAGAACACGGTTTCTCTGTTCTTCGGCAGCCTGATATTCAGAAAGCTCTTGTCTGGCAGCTTCAATACGGCGCTGGTTAAGACTTTTAAGACGATTTTGTTCCTCAATCTGTTGCCTAATTGCTTCACGACGTTGCATTTCTTGTTTAGCAATACGATGACGCTCAAGATCGCGATCGGTAGGGAATGCAGAAGCAGAGCGAGAAGTAGTACGGACGGGCGCAAAATCCATGCGTCTGTAAGAAGCTGGAGATTTTGTCATTCTTGACTGTGCCGACCTTGGCTGTGAAATCTTGATTGGAGTTCTTGATTCGTCTTGCATAAGTTCTTATCTATATTCTTATATATTATACTCGATTTTTAATATTTTTCACAAATGGCTTAAGTTTATTCACGAACACGCTTAGCAGTTTCAATAATTTCATTAAAATTGTCGGAAATTAGACTAGATTCGCCGACAAGAACACCGTTAATACCGGGGATAGTAAGATAAGCACCGGCGTTATTCGGATTAACACTTCCCCCATAGAGGAGCGGGATCTGCTCTGCAGTTTCCTGCCCATAGATGTCGACGAGCTGTTCTTCAATCAATTGAATAGATGCAGCAATTTCATCAGGGGTGGCTGGGCGAGCTTGTTCGGTGCTGGAAATAGCCCAGACTGGCTCGTAGGCGATGAGACATTTTTTAACATCTTCAGTGTCAATTTCGGATAAACCACCAAGTAATTCATCTCTTAAAACATCCTTGGTTTCGCCGAAATTGCGCTGATTTTCGGTTTCACCAATACAGAGCACGGGAGTGATACCACTACGGATCGCGGCGGCAACTTTTTGACTGATATCTTTATTGGTTTCGCCAAAAATAAAACGACGTTCGGAATGGCCGACTAGGGCATAAGAAACGACACCGCGAAGCTGAGCAATTGAAATCTCGCCGGTATAAGCCCCAAAATCTTTTTGATAAAAGTTTTGGGCGGCTAATTTGATCTTGGACTTGTTACGTTCAAGCTGAAGAGATAAAGAGGCAAGAGAGATGGCGCTTGGAGCGATAATAATTTCAAGACCACGCGAAGGTTTAATCTTTTTAAGAAGTCGTTGAAGGTAAATTGAAGAATCTCCGACTGTTAAGTTCATTTTCCAGTTGCCCATCACGTATGTTTTCATAAGTTTATTATAGCATTTTTAGATTTACTTTTGGTTTTTTGTCGGTTATGATGACATTAAAGGAGTAAAAATGAAAAAAGTTCTCGCATTTGACATTGATCAAACTTTAAATATCGCAAAAACACCGATCCCAGAGGAGATTGCGGTACTGCTGACGGAATGTTTGAATAATTTCGAGATTTGCCCAATTTCTGGACAAAAGTTCGATCAATTTTTAATCCAGATTGTCGATCGATTGGTTGAGGTAGCCGAAGTAACTCCAGCACAACTTCAGCATCTGCATCTGTTTGTGGCTCAAGGTACGCAATATTATAAATACTCGCCGTTTGCAAACGGTAACGATGGTAGTAAATATGATCTAAAAAATTGGGAGTTAATCTATAACTATCCATTAAATGATGAAGAAATTAGTTTGATTTCGAGGGCGATTGAGCAAGCAGCTAAAGAACTTGGATTCTGGGAGGGTGATAAATTAAAACCTGGAGATGAAATTATTGAAAACCGTTTATCACAAGTAACCTTTTCAGCATTAGGGCAGATGGCTGGTACGGAAGAAAAATATGCCTGGGATCCAGATTGTAGGAAGCGTGAGAAAATTGTGGCAAGAGCTAAGGAACTGGCTTCAAATTTTATGTTTGAGATTGGCGGAACTACTAGTATTAATGCAGTAAAGCCTGGTATGAATAAGGCCTTTGGAATGACACATTTGATGGAAGAGCTGGGGGTTCTTCGTGAGGATATTCTGTATTTTGGAGACATGACGCAACCAGGTGGCAATGACTATCCAGTACTTGAAATGGGGATTGAGACGATCACAGTACGAAACCACAAAGATACCGAATACGCGTTACGTGGAATTCTTGGCGTTTTATAGTGATATGATATAATTAGCTTATGTTAATCGAAGGCTCAAAACTTTTAAATTATCCTATTCTGAGTTTACATACGGCTTCTAGAATTGCGGAAGTGAAAGATTTGGTGGTTGATCCTAATTTTTTGAAGATAGTCGCCTTTGAGATTAGTGCAGTATCGTCAAAACAGCGCTTATTTTTAGATGTAACTAGTGTGCGAGAATTTTCTAAAATGGGTATGATTGTGGATTCGGATGAAGAATTTATCGAACAAAATGACGTAATAAAGCTAAAAGAAACTATTGAGCTTGGTTTTACCCTGGAAAACATGAAAGTGGTTACCAAAAAGAAGACAATACTGGGCCGAGTGGAAGATTTTATGGTGACGACTGATGGTTTTCAGATTATGCAACTGATTATTAAGAGGCCTATCTATAAAGCACTGATTGATCCGGAATTAGTGATTGGTCGCTCGGAGATACATGAGATCAACGATAACGAAATTATTGTCAAAAGCGAGGAGAGTACAATTATGAAAAAGTCAGGAACTTTGGACTTTGTACCTAATTTCGTGAATCCGTTTAAGGATGGGAAATATATTGCGCGAGGAAATAATACTTCTATTCGTAAATAAGAAGGATTTATTTAGAAATGTTCGTCTCCAGAATTAAGAAATTGATCAAGTTTACTTTTGATTAAATCATATGAAAAACCTTGACGCGCAAGGTATGCGATGATTTTTTGGCGGTCCGAAGTTTTTCTGAGCTGTTTTTTGATCATTTTTTCAAGTTCAGCTTCTTCATCTCTAAGAAAACTACCAGTTTCACTATTAAACATGGCATGCTCGATATTTTCATCACTAATTCCCTTAGTTTTCAACTCCTGAATAAGACGTTTTGTACTGATCCCCTTATTTTGATGGCGATTTTCGACAAAATAGCGAGCAAATTCCTGATCATTGATGTAGTTTTGAGATTCAAGACGTGAAACAACTTCCTGGATCATCTCTACACTAATACGATCGGCTGGTTTTGTGGGGAGATTAGTCCTCTTAGAACCGCGATATTCATAAGTATTATTTTCCGTAAAATCAATTTCACGAATTTTCCGATTTTGCTCTTTGGCGTGTTGGCGAATCTCTTTGACTTTAGAAGCATATTCGGTATCGTTCTGCAGTTTGATTTGGTGTTCCTCAAAGCGCTTCCAATCCAAATCACGACGAACCTTTTTACGCTTGAGATAATCAATAATCTCTTTTTTGGAATGAGGACGCGAAAAACAATATTCAAGAGTACTTTGATAGAGTTTGCCAAGTCCAGAAAGATTACATAATTTTTCAATTTCGGCTTCGGTCAAAACCTGACCTTGATGAAGTTTTGAGTCAGAAAGCTCAGTAAGAGTTAATGAAAAACTAAACTTACCATCAATAAAAACATTGACACGATGGGTATCACGAATGGCACCACGCAAACTAGTAACAGTCGGCATATCTTTTAGTGGAGATTATTTTTGGCCTTCCTCAGCTTTGGCGCGAACTTTTTCTTCAATTTCAGCGAAGAGCTCAGGACTCTCTTTAAAGAGACGTTTAACAGCTTCACGTCCCTGACCGATAGTCTCACCGTTATACTTCAGAAAAGCACCAGCTTTATCGAGAACGCCATACTGAACAGCGAGATCAAGCACATCACCAGTTTTTGAAATTCCTTCATTATACATAATGTCGAATTCAGCAGTACGGAACGGTGCAGCAATCTTATTTTTGACTACCTTGATTTTAGTGCGGTTACCAATGATATCTTCACCATTTTTGATTTGACCAATGCGGCGAATATCGACACGAACCGAAGCATAGAACTTAAGTGCGTTACCACCGGTGGTAGTTTCTGGGTTACCGAACATTACACCAAGTTTCATGCGAATCTGGTTGATAAAGATAACGGTGGCTTTGGATTTTGAAATAATGGCTGTAAGTTTACGCATGGCCTGAGACATAAGACGTGCCTGTAGGCCCATCTGGGCGTCTCCCATATCACCATCAATTTCAGCTTTTGGGGTAAGCGCAGCAACGGAGTCAACAACAATCAGATCAACAGCATTGGAACGAACAAGGGTTTCACAGATTTCAAGAGCCTGTTCCCCGTTATCTGGCTGAGAAATCAAGAGATTGTCAATCTGGACACCAATTTTTTCAGCATAAGATGGATCGAGGGCATGCTCGGCATCAATAAAGGCAGCCTGACCACCAGTTTTTTGAACTTCAGCAATAGCATGCAAAGCAAGGGTAGTCTTACCGGAAGACTCAGGACCATAAACTTCAATAATACGACCCTTTGGATAGCCACCACCGAGGGCAAGGTCTAATGAAAGTGAACCGGAATGAATTAACTCAATATTCACGTTATGATTTTCACCAAGCTTCATGATGGAACCATCACCAAATTGTTTGGTGATCTGAGCAATAGCAAGTTTCAATGCTTCAGATTTGCCATCTTGTACAGAATTTTCTTTGGTTTCTTTTGGTTCTTTTGCCATATTTTGTCCTTTATTTAGAATTAATTAATTTGACCGGCAATATAATTGCGATCTTTCTCTCTACAGAAGAATAGATAATCCTTACCTCGCTCTCTTATTTCAAGTATAGCTGAACTCGTAGTTTTTTCAAGCATGAGGAAAAGTTTTTGTTCACAAAGGCGAAAATGTTATCTCAAGAAAAGAGACTATTAAAACAAAAGAGACGTAAATTTCCTCTAGACTACTAGAAGATAGCTATTTTATAAGAGCAAACTTGTTCTTACCACGCTTTAAGACGGAGAGAGTGTTGATTTCAAAATTTAAATCTGTAATCTTAATACCGTTAACTGAAATAGCATTACCAGAAACTAACTGCTTTGCCTCGGAGCGAGAAGAACAAAGACCAGTTTCAGTGAGCGCATCTAGAAGCAAGACGGAGCCAGATTTATCAACGAGTTTTATAGTAGGGAGCAGAAAAGAAATTGATTCAATTTCAGATTCGGAAAGAGTTTCTAAACGACGATCACCAAAGAGAAGTTCAGTGAGAAGGATGGCGGCAGCTGCAGATTTTTTGCCATGAACAACTTCGGTAACGCTTTTGGCCAAAGCTTTTTGAGCAATGCGCTGTTCAGGGTGAGCACGATGTTCAGAAAGGATCTGATCGATGACTGATTTATCAAGTACGGAATAAATCTTAATTAGATATTCAACAGCTTCATCGGCTTGATTGAGCCAAAATTGATAAAAGTCAAAGACGGAAGTGAAGTTGCCAGAACCATTATCAGAACCAGCGAGCCAAACAGCGTTGCCTTCAGATTTACCAAACTTACGGCCAGAGACCGGATCAATAATAAGTGGAGTTGACCAAACATCAGCACGACCACCCTCGAGACGCTTGATCAAGTGGACACCAGTAGAGGCGTTACCAAATTGATCAGCACCACAGAGTTGAAGATCAATGCCGTGAGTACGGTAGAGATGGAGAAAATCATAACCTTGGATAAGAGTGTAAGAAAATTCAGCATAAGAGATACCGGAACCGCCTTCACCGATGCGATTTTGTATAAATTTACGGTCAAGAAGTTGGGTCATGGAGAAGTTTTTACCAATAGAACGGAGAAAATCTAGATAGTTGATATTTTTAAACCAATCAAGATTGTCAACCATGATAAGTTCATAGTGATCATTAGTAGGATCACCATCACCTAAAGTATTAGCTGCACCATCTGGGCTGATGATGAGCTCCATCTGCTTCTTAATGCAATCCTTGTTGTGTTCAATTTCCTCGATCGTCTTGAGATCGCGTTCACCATTTTCTTTAGGATCACCGATTTGACCGGTTGCACCACCAACAAGAAGATAAGGCTGATATCCGTGACGAACAAAGCAGGCGCACATCATAAGCGCAGCAAGATTACCAATAGTGAGAGAGTCGGCAGAAGGATCAGCGCCGAAATAGAATTTTTTATGTTCTCGCTGATCGATTTCTGCAGAATTTTTAATTGTGTTTTCGGCGACAAAACCGCGCCAAGCTAATTCTTCGGATAATTTCATATCCTTATTGTAGCACAGAGAGCGCGGTTTCAAATTTTAACTCTGTTGGTTATTTTTATATTGAGAGACACCAAAGACTACTATGGGCGTGTGATCGTATCGGTAGTCTCATAGCCCTTATCATCAGTTAGGGTAACGGTGATAGTAGATTCGGTACCGGTCATAGTGTAACTTGGATCATTGAGACCGGAAGAGGCAGAACCATTTTTAACAACAGTACCATCCACTGAGATTGTGTACCTCATAGAAGAAGCAGAGCCAGCAGTGACCGTAAACTTCAATTGTGTAGACGAGGCAATGGTACGGGTGCTGAAGGAGACGGATGGTGGAGTATAAGAACAGTCATCTTCGGTGTTTGGATCATAGCCGTTTGGATCAGTGGCATAGGTTTTGTTCTTAGAGATTGGGTCGATTGAGTAAGTAATTTCAACATCAACAGTGAGAGCAGGAAGAGTACAACTGCTAGCTTTTTTCTTGGTGAACTTGTTGAATTTAATAGTTTCCTTTTGGATACCGTTGTTTTTGCTATTAAACCAGCTTGGCCAGATGTCAGTAATACCGTTGACGGTGAGTGTTTGCATACCGGCAGGCTGAACTGGCTTGTCGCCAGTTTTCCATTTACCGTCGGCAGCGTAAACCTGGGTGTGAACTGGAGCCATATAATCACTGATTACGGTGCGAACAATATCGTTTGAGCTATTCCAGAGACCAGAACCGTCGTGATTACCATTCCAAACTACCGTAGAAACAGCGGAGGAGTAGGAAGCCATAAGTGAGTCTTTAGTAATGGCAGAGTTGGCGGTAGTAGTAGTACCAGTTTTAGTGGCGGTCCAAACACCTGGTACGACAAAGCCTTTAGCACGGGCAAGAGAACCCCAGACCATAGTACGAGCATTAGCGTCACCAAGAATATCTGTAACCATATAGGCGGCCTGTGCGTCAAGAGCACGTTTACCAGCGGTATCTTCCCATTTTTCAACCACATCGCCAGAGGAGTTTTTAACTTCTAGAACGTAGGCGAGTGGCTTATAGATACCACCACGAGCAAGAGAAGCATAAGCATTGGCATGCTCGATCGGACGAACATTACAGCCGGAACCGATAGCGATCGAGAGGCCAGAGGAAGCATCAGTACAGTAAGAAAGATCACCGAGGTCATGAGCAACTTTGAGACTATTCTCAATACCGTTAATATAGAGAGCCTTGACGGCTGGAATATTTAGAGAGTTGGCGAGGGCTTTGCGAATTGGAATGTTTCCATAGAAAGCGCCCGAGTAGTTACGAAGCATACAATTGCCAGTAGAACCTGCACAGTAATATTTATCAATATTTTCATCCTTAAGAATAGAGCCAGCACCATAATTAATACCTTCACGCTGAGCAAAAAGTGGAGCATAATCGAGAATTGGCTTGATGGTTGAACCTGGCTCGAGGAGAGCAGTAGCAGCATTCACTTCGCCATAGACTGGTTTATGCCAATCAGCGGATCCGACCATGGCAATAATCTGTCCGGTTTCAACATCAACTGAGGAAAGTGAAATATTATCACTACCGTTACGTTTCATTAATTTAGCGCCGTTAGCAACAGCAGCTTCGGCGTATTCTTGGGCGCGAAGGTCGAGAGAGGTCTTGATAGTAAAACCACCAGCACGCATGGTTTTGACGCCATATTTTGCTTCGAGCTGCTTCTTAACTTCAAGGACGAAATGAGGAGCTTTAATATTTGTATAGCGACTAACTTCGGGTTGGATTTCGTCAAGAATATTGACCTTCTTAGCCTCATTGGCCTGATCTTCAGTGATATAACCCATTTTAACCATGACATCGAGGGTTTTATGTTGCCTGGCAATAAGAGCATTATTAGCGGCGGTGTTATATGGACTGAGATAGGAAGGATTGTTGGGGATGGAAGCGAGAAGAGCGGACTCAGCAAGAGTGAGCTCTTTTGCAGATTTTTTAAAGTAGGCCTGAGCAGCACTTTCGACACCATTACGACGACCACCATATGGAGATTCGTTGAGATACATCGTAATGATTTGTTCCTTAGAGTACATTTTTTCGAGCTCAAGAGCGAGGATCATCTCTTTGATTTTACGAGGAAGACCAGAAACAGTACGGTTACTGGCTTCGTCAGAAAAATAGACTTGTTTGATTAGCTGTTGGGTCAAGGTCGAGCCACCCTGCACACCATGACCGGTGACCGTAGAGATGGCAGCACGTATTAGAGCGAAGAAATTAACACCTGGGTGATTATAAAATTCACGATCCTCGATAGCAACAGTGGCCTGGCGCATATAAGTGGCGATGTTTTCGCCATCGGCAACAAGACGATAATCACCATCACCTTTATCTTCCCAGAGAACTTGGCCATTGCGATCAAGATAAGTATTAACGGTACCAGAAACCTTCATCTGATCAAGACGAATTTCATCAAGATCTTTTTTGTAGTAAAGAAAGAGACCACCAATAGCAATAACAGAAATCAGAAAAAGAACGGCAGCAGATTTGAGGAAGAAGAAAAGACCTTTTTTTGAGAAAATGAAACGAAAAACACGTTTAGGATGAAGTCTAGCAAAGAAGCGCTTGACTGGATCTTTAGGAAGCTTTGCTAGCTCTTCAGCGGCTTTGCGGGCTTTTGCTTCTTTTTTAGCACGAGAACGGTAAATGAGGGATGAGTATAGATTCATTTTTTGATCTTTTTTGTGAAAAATTGAACGCTTTGGAGCTTTTGCCTCAGATTTCTGTGAATTGCTAATCGAGCGTCTAGCTAGGGGATCACCATTAGATTTTGTTATTTTTCCCTGTTTTTCCATAGCGGTTTTTTCTTTATCCTTACCAGTATTAACCACCCTGTCCTCCATTTTATTGACAATTTATCATAATTATACACTTGTATTTTAGTTAGAGCAACTGAAATATTTTTATAATTTTTTGTAAAAAATAGAGTAAAAAGAGCAGAAAAAATGGATTTTAAGCTTGAATTACTTTATAATGATAATGTTTATCTTCCTAAAGGTTGTAAGAATAATAAAGGTAAAATGAAGGCAATAAAGAAATCCACGAAAAGATCGATTGGTAAGAATATGATGCCAATCTTTTTCTTGTTGGGGTGTCTTATAACTTTCACAATTTCCCTGTTAGCTTATTCAAGTACATATGCAGTGGTAACATATGGCTCAACTAATACTCCGCCGTCATTGATTTCCACTGAGGGATATTATGCGAGTATCACACTTCCAAAATCAGTAAATTACACACTTAGTGGATCTGATATGGGGCAACTAGTAAGAACCGACGCGAATGTTTCTATTTCAACGAACTCAGTGACTGGTTATAAAATGTACGTTTCAATCGAGAATGCGGGGCTTAGAACTAATGCTCCTGTGCATGAAATTCCCTATGATAACCAAACTAATGCACCAGTTCAAAAATCAGATTTAAATACTAATACTTGGGGTATTTTTCTAAAAAAGAACGGTCTGGATTACGTAATTCCACTGTGCGACTTTAATACTCTTTCAAATAGCTGTTTAGTATCCGAGAGTAACGGGCCGATAACCAACAACAAAGTTGCGGTTGATTATGGAGTGAAAGTTGATAGTAATACGCCACCTGGAGCATATCGGGCATATTTAGTCTATTCTGCGGTAGTAAATTCAAGTGTTACAGGCGAATTCCCAATAAAAGAAGTACAAAATGCAAAAGTACCGTTACTGGCAAACGGGGATACGGTAACTAACAGTGCAGGAAAGAAGCTTAAGCATAAGTTCCGAATTCAGGTTCCCTTAATCGAAAATGATCAGGATACTTATCATCGAGTAAATTACATAAAAAGATATAAGGTTACCGTGGGTGGGGTGGACTGTGAACCTCAAACGGATGATGCGGAATCAAGTAGAGATGGTTTTACCTTTAATTGTATTGCTGATTTTAGTACTGCTAGTCCGAGGTTTCAGCCTGGACAAAAGGCGGAAATGGTGGTGGAAACTAAACCTTATGGTTATATTTATTCAAAACAAAATGCCGTAGAGTTTGTTGCAGCTGAATCAACGTTCCACTACACTGGTACACCACAAGAGATGGTTGCGCCAATTCAAGGAAAATATTTTATCGAAGCGATGGGTGCAAACGGAGGCGACCGTACAGCAGCACAAGCGGCTAGATATTGGTATGGATCGCCTGAGAATTTCCTTTCAGGAAAAGGCGGGTATTCAGCCGGATATAAGGATTTTACTGAAGGCGAAAAGACA
>ERZ772926.919-NODE-919-length-15237-cov-6.266763_pt1 | contig 15237 bp, 11 predicted proteins | sample MGYA00511136_ERZ772926 | MGnify/ENA primary metagenome ERZ772926 (study PRJEB29015, sample SAMEA2737917) | human oral metagenome | biome: human oral; feature: human-associated habitat; material: dental | place: China | collected 2153 ... | reverse complement strand
TCATCGACCAGGTCGATTGCCTTGTCGGGCAGGAAGCGGTCGGTGATATAGCGGTCCGAGAGCACGGCCGCGCTGACCAGTGCGCCGTCCTGAATCTTCACATGGTGGTAGTTCTCATAGCGCTCCTTCAAGCCGCGGAGAATCGAAATCGTATCCTCCACGGTCGGCTGATCCACGAGAATCGGCTGGAACCGCCGCTCGAGCGCCGGATCCTTTTCAATGTACTTCCGGTACTCGTCAAGGGTCGTCGCACCGATGCAGTGAAGCTCGCCGCGCGCAAGCATGGGCTTTAACATATTGCCGGCATCCATGCTACCCTCGGATGCGCCCGCGCCCACAATCGTGTGGAGCTCATCGATGAAGAGTATCACCTCGCCCTCGCTCTTCTTGACTTCCTCGAGCACGGCCTTCAGTCTCTCCTCGAACTCGCCGCGGTACTTGGCACCCGCGACCAGAGCGCCCATATCGAGCGCAAAGAGCCGCTTGTCTTTGAGCCCCTCGGGCACATCGCCGCGCACAATACGCTGGGCAAGTCCCTCGACAACGGCTGTCTTGCCGACGCCGGGCTCACCGATCAGTACCGGGTTATTCTTGGTCTTCCGACTCAGGATACGGATTGCGTTCCGAATCTCCTCGTCTCTGCCGATCACGGGATCGAGCTTCTGATCCCGCGCGCGCTCCACGAGGTCGTAGCCGTACTTATTCAGCGTGTCGTAGGTTGCCTCGGGGTTATCCGAGGTGACGCGCTGGTTGCCGCGCACCGTCGAGAGTGCCTGCAGGAACTTCTCGCGGGTAATACCGTAGGTCCGGAAGAGTTCCTTCAGGGCGCGGTTCGGATTCTTTAAGAGACTCAGGAACAAATGCTCGACGGAGACATAGTCATCTCCCATCGCCTTTGCCTCATCCTCCGCGCCGTTCAAAGCGCGGTTCAAGTCCGCGCTCACATATTCTTGGCCGCCGCCGCTCACCTTCGGGAGTTTTTGAATCAGAGCCTCGCTCTCGTCGAGAAACGCCTCTTTTTGTATCCCCATCTTCGCGACGAGGCTTGCAATCAGGGAGTCCGAAACGGTCAGCAGAGCGCTGAGCAGATGCTCTTCGTCAATCTGCTGGTTGCCGTTTTGGCTCGCCAGCTTCTCCGCTGCGGCAATCGCTTCCTGAGATTTTTGTGTAAACTTGCTGATATTCATGCACTTCACCTCGCTTTGCTATGCTGCTATACATGCTATATAACATTCTTTAAACTGTGCCCAGTATAGCAGTCGTTGTTAGCACTGTCAATAGATGAGTGCTAATTTTTTCGACTTTTTTTCAGTTTGGCTTAAGTTCCACCGAGAGTGCTCCCTCCTTCGCCGTACTGTGCACCTGCCCCGCATGGCGACGGAGGCGCTCCATCGCCTCGGCGTGCGGATGCCCGTAGGAATTGCCCCGCCCGCAGGAAATCAGCGCACAGTCCGGCGAAAGCAACGCGAGAAAGGCGTCGCTGCTAGCCCCTCTCGAGCCGTGGTGCCCGACCTTCAGGAGGTCAATGTCCGTGAGCGCGGCGCGCTCGGCAGTCCGTTCGGGGGCGGCAAGCCGCTCCAGCAGTTTCTCCTCGCTCGGCTGTCCCGCATCGCCCGTAAAGAGGCAGCGCTTGCCGTTTGCCGTGAAGAGGAGGATTAAGGACTGCTCGTTGACCTCCTCCGGCAGCACCTCCCGCGGCGGCCAGAGACAGTGAAAGTTTCCGTAGACATCGCCCGCGCCCATAAAGAAAAGTTCTGTCTCCGGATTTTCCCTGAGCGCAGCCATCAATTTCGCATAATGCGCATCGGTCTCCGCCGCCGGATTCAAAATGACGCGCTTCACCAGTATCCCCGAGCCCCTGCTTGCAAGGTAGCTTAGGCCGTTCGTGTGATCCAGATCCGCATGGGTCAGAAAGGCGGCGTCCACGATTCCGAGTGCGCGGCTCATAAGAAACGGCTCTATGATCTGTTTCCCGCAGTCCGGCCGCGAAGTGCTACCGCCGTCGATTGTGATGCAGCGGCTGCCCTGCTCGATTACGATGGAATCGCCCTGGCCTATGTCGAGAACCCAGACACGGGGCACGCGGCTCCTGATCGGCAGGAGACTGATCCCCGCGCCGAGCGCGGCGCAAAGGAACAACACGAGGCGCAATGTCCGCTGCCGCTTCTCTTTGGGACGAGATTCTCTGTCGAGTAGCAGCCGGAAGCCGAACGACAGGCAGAGGCTGTAGGCGACAAGCTGCCAAGCCTTCGGCCGCCCGAGCAGGATGCGGTGAAACGGCAGGTACTCTGCGAGACGGCAGAGCAGAATCTGCATTCCGAGCGCAAGGTGCAATATTTGTCCGCAACACAGCGCGAGCGGCGGCGCGGCGAAGGCCGCGGCGAGCAGCATAAACCCGAGTAGCAGCAGCGCGCCTGTCATCGGAATGACAAGTAAATTGAGGAGTATGCCGTAGGGCGGCAGGGAAAAGAACCAGTAGGAAATAACGGGAAGTGTAATCAGAAAAACCGTGAGACTCTGCAAAAACGCGGCACAAAGCTTTCGCCTTGCCGCAAAGCGTTCCGTGAGCGCCTTGCCGGGACCGCCGATTGAAAAGACCGCGAGAAAAGAGAGTTGAAAGCCGCACTGAAAGAGTTGCAGCGGCGAGAGGAAAAGAAGAAACAGAAGGGCAAAGGCGGCAGCGCTCCGAAGATCATAGCTTCTGCCGAGACAGAGCGCGAGAAAACCGAGGCCGAGCATCAGGCTGCTCCGAAGAACGCCGGTGTCTCCGCCGGTCAGCGCCGCATAAAGGCAGAGAAACAGCGCCGTGACGACAGCGCTCAGAGAAAGCCCGCACTTTTTCCGAAGCAGACGGTAGAGCGCGAGCCCCAGAAAGCCGGTGTGCAGCCCGCTGATTGCGAGCAGATGCGCAATGCCGTTTTTCCGGTAGAGATCGTAGAAGTCCTCGCTGAGCGCGTGCTTGTCGCCGAGTAAGAGCGCGGCGAGATAGCCGGCCTCCTGTTCGGGACAGACTGCTTTGAGCTGCTCCAGCGCAGCGCTTCGAAAGCGCCTGAGCCCCTCCGCGAGCGGACTCGCCCTGCCCTCCACGCGATACCGCCGTACCTGCATGCGGTGCGTCACACCGCGCGCGCGGCAATAGGCCCGGTAGTCAAATTCTCCGGGGTTGGTCGGCGCTGCGATCGGGCTTAAGCTGCCGCTCGCCGTCAACACGCGCCCGAGCGCGAGGCGCTCTCCGTCGCTCTCCCGGAGCAAAAGGTACACGCTGCCGCAGCGGACGCGCGTCAGCTCGCCGCGCGGCTCGATTTCCGCAATGCGCCCACGAAAGGTCGCAGCGGCTCCCTCGGCGCGCTGTAACTGCCGCTCGGCGCGCCCCGGCAAAAGGGCAAGTTGCAACCGAAGCGCCCCGGCGACCGCGCCGAGGACAAGGACAAGAAGGATGCGCCGCCTCACCCCGCGCCAAAAAAACGCTAAGAGTGCCGGGCAGAGACAGAGCAGGAACAGTAAAATTCCGCGGATTCCGGCGAGGCAAAGCAGCTCTCCAAGCACAACCCCGACTGCCAGTACTTCCAGCGGACGTCTCATATTCTGTTTTCTCCGAACTGAATTTTCTAAAGATAAATAAATTTACTTCAAACCGACTGCTTACTGCGATGCATCCGTCGCAGCGGTTTCGCTAGGCCAAGCGGTATTCCCAGGCAAGCCCTTGCCGACATAGTCGAGATTCTGCTCAAAGAGCGCGTCAAGGGAGATGGTGTCCCGGAACAGCACGGACTGGGAGCCCTCGACCGAGATGCGAACCCGCTGTACGGTTTTGAGTCCGGTCAAGGTGTCCACGAGCGCATAGAGACTCACATCGGGGCTCACGCCCGTGACCGGATTCAGAAATTCTTTGCTGAAATTCAAATAGCAGATGTTTTCATTGACCGAGATGCTGAGTAACTTGGTCTCCGGCGGCAGTATGGCCTTGCCACTGCCCCGCGGCCCCGCAATCAGCTGCTCCACCGCGACCTGCTCGAGCAGGGTGTTCGCGCGGTAGGTCACGCTGCGGGTCTCCTCGGTAAATTTTTTGCCGTCCACCGCCGCAAAGTAGAGTGGCAGCTCCACGGTCTCATAGCTGTTCACATCCGAGACGCTGTTCACGAAATCATTTTCGCTGAAAGGCCCCAGAAGACTGCCGTCCACCCCGGCGAGCGGCTTTCCGCCGCTGTAAATGCCGACATGTTCGACGCCTTTGATCTGTGCGAGCGTCTCGGTCAATGCCGCCGAGCAGAGGGTCTTCCGGTCGGTCTTCAAGTCCTGGTAGTTCTCGTCAAAGTAGACATAGAGCACCTTGTCGTCAAAACTGAAGGACTCGTAGCGCGTCTTGTCTCCCGTCGCCGTGATCAGATCCTCGGCGCTTGGCACATGCAGAAACTGCTGCATGAGTTCGCCGACCAGCTGATTCTTGTCCGTGGTCTGGGTCTCGTAAATGAGCGGCGTCAGTTTGGTCGCTGTCTTGTCCAGATAGTAAATCGCATAGCGCCCCGCCGACGGGTCCGCGCCCGCTTCCTTTCGGCTACAGCCGCAGAGGCACAGCAGGCAGAGCAGCAGGATGAGCCACCCTCTTTGTTTATTCGCCACGCGCCTCACCTCTCTTTCCCCGCTCTCTCCGGCTCTTCTTCTGTGAGGCCGCCTGGGCGGGCGTGCTGCTCTCGATATACTTGAGCGGAATGCGCACCAGGAAGGTGCTGCCCTTTCCGACTTCACTGGTCAGGCGTATCATGCCCTGGTGCAGAAGGATGATTTCCTTCGTGATTGCAAGCCCGAGTCCCGTGCCGCCGGTCTCGCGGGAGCGCGCCTTGTCCACGCGGTGAAAGCGCTCAAAGACCAGTTCCTGCTGATCCTCCGGGATGCCGATGCCGTTGTCCTCGACGCGGATATAGCAGAACTGGTGATCCGCATCGAGCGTGACCTGCACATAGCCGTCCTTCTGGTTGCCGTTATACTTGATGCCGTTCTCGACCAAGTTCATGATGGCGAGCGAAAACTTCACCTCGTCCACCTCGGCCGTGACCTCCCGCACCGTATGCAGGGTCAGCTCGATCTGATTCACCTTCGCGAGCGGGCGGAGGCGCTTCAGAATCTGCTCGAGCATCTCGTGCATATCGGTCTCCTTCCGGTTCAGCACCGTGCCCGAGCGGTCCATGCGGACCAGACTCAGAAGGTCGTCGATAATCTTTGCCTCGCGGTCAATCTCCTTCGAAATATCGCTCATGAACTCCTTGTAGAGCTCAAGCGGCGCATCGCCCGCTGAAATCAGGGAGTCCGCGAGCACGCGCATAGAGGTAATCGGCGTCTTTAACTCATGCGAGACATTCGAGACAAACTCCTGGCGCGACTCGTTCAGTGCGCGGAGTTTCCGGAGCGTCGCGTTGACATCTTCGCTGATCTGCGCGGTCACGAGGTAGCTGTTCTGCTCGACCGTCTCGTTCAGATTGCCGACCGACACCTTGCGGAGCGCCGCGCGGAGTTCCGCGAACGGGCGCAGAATCAGAGAGGCCAGTATCACGCTGATCAGCGCGAGTAGCAGCCCGACCGCCACCGTAAAAATGCGCAAGGTCTCGCCCACCCCTTGCAATTCCGTGCGCTGCAATTCCGTGGACGAGATGAAGAGAAGCACCCCCTCCACCACTCTGTCTTCCGCTTTCACGTCCAGGGAGTCGTAAATCGGCGTAGTCTGCACCATGTAGTACTTGTCGGCATTGTAGTTGGTCGCGTTCTCGCCGCGAAAGCTCCGTATCACCTCCGGCGCGATATGATAGCGTCCCTCGGCAAGATGGAAGCTGTCCTCTATGATGCGATAGTTCTGATCCACGACCAGAATGCGCCCGTGGTAACTCTGCGCGATGATCTCGAGCTCCGAATTCAGACTGTTGTCTTTTTTGTCCTGATTGTGGAGATAGCCCGTCCGGGTCAGCTTGGTCGACAGGATGCCGCTTCTCTCCTGCACCTCTGCCTTGTGGGTGTCCAGGAGACTTTGCCGGAAACTGTTGGTCGCCACCAGCCCGGAAAGGCAGAGCGGCAGGAGCCCCACAAGAAGAAACAGCACAATAAGTACGTTTTTGAGCCGTAGAGGCGGCAGCTTTTTCGGAAACGGCGGATGCTGCGGCATCGGAACACTCCTTTCAGGGCTTGACCTCCGCGCTGCAGCGCAGCGCGTGTTACTTTTTATTCTACACAGCTTCCCGCAAAAAGGAAAGCTGCACAGCGCCCGTCGCAAAAAAGCCCGCTTTGTAGTATACTTTGGGTAAACAACGGCTGTTCCAAGCCGCGCGAAAGGATGACGCTATGCAAGTAAATGAACCCGCTTCCGACCGCACAGCGCGGGAAACCCCCCACCTCTATGTGCGCCAGGAAGATCGCTACGAAGATTTGAGCTCCTCGGCCTCGGCCTTTTTGATTGTCGGCATTGTGATGAGCGTGCTAACGCTGCTAAGCTTCGGTCAGCAGCTGCATCTCCCCTTCGCTCTGCCGACCACCGCACTGATGCGCTTTTTCCTTCTTGTCTTTGCAATCGGTGCCTTCGGCCTCTATTGGAAAACGCACCGGGAAGCTTCCCGTGCCTACTCGCACATCGAGGAGGAACAGCGCATCACCGAAGAACTGGAGAGCTGGTTCCTCGCAAGCTATGCACCGGAGCAGATTGACCTCGAAATTCTCGGCGCAACCCGCCACCCGCTCCGCGCGGAGGCGCTCGCCCTGAAGCGCTTTGACTTTATTCAGGACTGCTTCTTACAGCGCTACGACGGCATGGACGAGGGCTATATTGAGGCTCTCTCCGAGGAGCTCTACAAGAAACTCTTTGAGAGCGGCCACTACGGAAAAGCCGTGCTGAAGAAAGTAGACGCAGCCGTCAGCGAAGAGCAGCGTAGCGAGACAGCACCGCAAAATGCAAAACCGCAGGATATGGCACAAGCGAGCGAGGAGATGCAGCCTGTCGATGCAGTGCAGTCCGCGGAGATACCAGAGACAGCGGCATACAGTACAGAGCCGCAGACCATGACACCGGAAAATAAGGCAGACGCTTACAATGCGGCGCTACTGGACACGGCGCAAGAAAATGAGGCCGTAGCATACAACGCGGAACCGCAGACTATGGAACAGGCGGAAGCTGTTCCGAGCGAACACGAAGCTGAGACGGCAGACAGTGCCGAGACGCTGTCCGCCGTAGTTTCGGCGACCGAAGATGCAGCGGCGGCTTCCGCCGAGACAGAAGCCGCTGCCCGCGACGAAGCACCGGTCGAGCAATCCTGAGGCAGCGCGGAGCTCCCGCTCCTTTGATTCACAGCAAAAAAAGTCAGGTCGAAGGACCTGACTTTTTTGTGTCTATGGCTCTTTATTCGCTTCGCAGCGCGTCGATCGGATTCAGCGCCGCCGCGCGCTTTGCCGGCATGTAGCCGAAGAAAAAGCCTATCGCCACCGAGACCGAGAACGAGATTAGAATCGCGTTCGGCGTCGCCGCGACGCTGTATCCGAGAAACATGGTCACAATATTCAGTATCCCGCTGCCAATTCCAATGCCGATCAGTCCTCCAAACACTGAGGTCGTGATTGCCTCAAGCACGAACTGCTGCAAAATCACCCCCGGGCGGGCGCCAAGCGCCTTCCGGATACCAATCTCCCGCGTCCGCTCGGTGACTGAGACCAGCATGATATTCATAACGCCAACGCCGGCAACAAAGAGAGAAATGCCTGCGATGCCGCCCATCAGAACCGACATCTGCGCCATCATCTTGTTGATCTGGTCGAGCATCTCGCTCATCGCCATCAGATGATAGTTCTTCTTATCGCGGAAGATGCTGTAAAGATAGTCCTGAAGCGCCTGCTTTGCCGCCGACGCCTGCGCCTTATCTGTGCTTGCCGTCGAAAAGACATAGGCACCTGGCTTGCTTGTTCCGCTGAATCGCAGTGCCGTTGAATAGGGAAGCAGCATCACATCGTCCGTGCCGCTCTCCTCCATTCTGCCTTTGCTCTTCCTCGTCAGGACCCCGACTACCTGCAGGTTTTTTCCGCCCAACGTGACATTCTGCCCAATCGCTGCGTCCGAAGAGCCAAACAGTTTTTGCGCCGGATACGCGCCAAGCACACAGACTTCCTGCTTTGCGACAATATCTGCATAGTTCAGGAAACGTCCCTCAGCCACAGTCTTCTCTGTGAGCGCGGCATAAGTCTCGCTCACACCGGTAATGGTGGTGCTCTCAGACTTGACACTTCCCACTTTCAGCGTTCCATTGCCAGGTGAAACTGCCGGACTGACGCCCTCAAACAGTGTGCTGTTTGCATCCCGGAAGGCATACATATCCTCCAGGCTCACGTAGCGGCTTGGCTGGTTGACAACTGTCACATTGATATTTTTTGCGCCGAGATCCGCCCACTGCGACAGCTGATTCTGCATATAGCCGTTCAGCAGACTCACAAGGATAATGACGGATGCGACGCCGATCACAATGCCAAACATAGTGAGAGCAGAGCGCATTTTATTGCTCCAGATGCTCTTTAACGCAAGCTTAAATGATTGCAGCATACTCCTCCGCCTTCCCGTCGAAATTGATTTTTCCGTCCTGAATCCGCACGACGCGCTTCGCTCTCACGGCGATGGAATTGTCATGCGTGATCATGATGATGGTATTGCCCTCTTTGTGGAGTTCCTGGAAAAAATCAAGAATCTGACGGCTGGTCTTTGAATCCAGCGCGCCGGTCGGCTCATCGGCGAGCAGAAGCGACGGATTCCCGGCCAGTGCTCTCGCAATCGAAACGCGCTGCTGCTGTCCGCCGGAGAGCTGGTTCGGCATGTTTTTTGCCTTCTCTTTTAATCCCACTCTCTCCAGCTGCCGGAGAGCGCGCTCTTTCCGCTCATCGCCGGGGATATGCGCATAGAGCAGCGGGAGCTCCACATTTTCAAGAAGATTCAGGCGCGGGAGAAGATTATACTGCTGGAAAATGAAACCAATCATGCGATTTCGGATATCTGCAAGCTCATTCTGTGTCATGTCGCCGACATCCTCGCCACCGAGAAGATAGGTGCCGGAAGTCGGTACATCCAATGCGCCGATGATATTCATCAGTGTGGACTTGCCTGAACCAGACTTGCCGACGATTGCGACGAACTCGCCCATCCGTATGGTCAGATTCAGATGGTCATTGGCGTGTACCACCTCATCACCCATCACATAGGTCTTGCAGATGTCCTTTATCTCAATCAGCACTTCGCCCTGGGGAATGTGGACAGTCTTAACTTTGCCCATTCTCGCCACCGCCCTGGTCGCCGCCGCTCTGCTGTCCACCGCCTTCTGCATTCTCAGCGCCGCTGTCGCCGCCTCCCTCTGCAGCTCTGCCATTCATCATCATCATCCCGGAGTCTGTCACTTTCGGCTGCACATAGACTTCATCGCCCTCTTTGAGATTGCCCGACGTGATCTGCACTTTATCTGCGCTGATCAGACCAATCTCCACTGTCTCCTCGCGGAATCCTGCGGGCACCGCGCCCTTTGCCTCTGTCACAGATGGATCTCTTACGTAGACTTTATTGTCTCGCAGCAGCGCGTCTGCCGGAATGCAGAGCGCGTTCTCCGCGGAGCCGACCAGAATTTTCGCGTTGATGTTCATGCCCGGAAGCAATTTCTCTGTGTTGTCAAGCGTGACCTGCACCGGATAGGTCGAGACACCATTCTGCGATGTGCTCTCCAGACTGATATTCGTGACAGTCCCGCTGAAGGTCTCTCCCGGCAGCGCATCTGCTGTGATCTCAACATGCTGTCCCAGCTGAATCTTTGAGACATCTGTCTCGTCGATTGCCATTTTGAAGTTATAGGAGCTCATATCATAGATGGTCGCGAGCGTTGTAGCCGACTGCCCACCGCTCACACCTGCGCCGCCGATCTTATCGCCTACCTTGTAACTCTTCGTGATAACTTCGCCGTCGATCGGAGATTTGATCGTATAGTTGTTCAGCGTCTCCTTCGCGCTGTCCAATACTTTCTGCGCGCTCTCGACACTGCTCTCGGCTGCATCCACCTTGTCGGAATATCCTTGCAGCGCATCTTTTACCGACTTGGCAGTCATCGTGAAAACAGGTGTGCCCGGCTGAATATAGTCGCCGACATGCACCAGAATATTCACGCTATCCACTGCGCTTCCGAGATCTGCTGTCATACTACTGGACAGCTGTGCCTCAAACTTGCCTTCCTCAACGCAGCGAAACCCATTGATCACCGCGCTCACCGCTGTACTGCTTGTGATTCCGCCGGGATTTTTGAGCGAGACCGTCACTTCTCTGACCAGTCTGCCGCCGGAAAGCGCCTTCTCCTGCGCGCCGACAGCAATCACGGTGCCTTCTACCTGCTCCATCGTATCCGAGAGCGTCAAAGTCGCCGGACTCCCGACTTGAATCAATTCTGCCTCGCCGGAGAGGAACGGAATGCGCACATTCATCGTCGTTTCATCCGCCAAGTCTACCAGATTGCTGCCCGCGCCGATTTTCTCGCCGTCTGTCACATAGACTTTGGTCACATAGCCAGCGCGAGTCGCCTTATAAACGCCGTCTCCGTACTTGCTCTGCGCATCGCTCAAATCCGCCTGTGCATTTGCGAGCGCTTTTCGCGCGCGAGAGAGCGCATTTTCCGCATTCTTGACATCCGATGCCACAAGTGCGCTGTCAAACCGGTATAAAATCTGATCTTTTACGACATGATCGCCAATTTCGAAATTTGCCTCGGTGATCGTGCCGCTCGGTACCAGAGAGGTAATCGAATAGGTATCCTTCGCGGCGATGGTTCCCGTCGAGGAAATCTTCTGCGAAATATCCTCTCTCGTCACCGTGCCTGTACTCACCGCCACGCTTGCCAGCGCTGCCTTCTTAGCTGCTTCCAAGCGGTTGTGCACAATCGCGCCGCCAATGCCGATCACCGCCAGCGCAATCACCGCGCGCCGTATGTTTCTTCTGGCTCCTTTGCTGAGCCCCTTCTTCTTCGGCTTTACTTCTTCTGCCACTGCCTGCCCCCTTCTCCCTTACGGCTCCACATAGTCTACAACGCTGAACTTCTGGCTTCCCTCCTCGCCATCGGCTGCAGTGCCGTTCGAAGAGACCTGATAAATCAGAACAACATGATCGCCGACCTTCACGCTGCCGTAGACCGAGAAGACAAACTGCATTTCGGTCGAATTCAGCTGGTAAACATTGCCATCGTCCAGCTTGACAGCACTCGGTGTGAGCGTACTGGTATTCTGATAGTAAATTGCCTCTACAACGCCGCGCGCCACGCGCTTGTCGGCGTCGGAGTCGGTGTCCGCATTGTACGCCCAGACTGTCTTGGTCTTTGAACTGTAATAAATGACCACATACTGTGCTGCTGCCGCGTAGAGCGCCTCTTTCTGCACTTCCTTGCCGTTCATAAAAATAGTCGCATCATCCAGGCGAAACGGAATGATGTTGTCAACCTGGGTGCGGCTCTCCGCGACTTTCGGCCCCCGCGTCGTATTGTCAGCCATCTTGAGCGCATTCACTTCACCCTTTGCATCTACCTCTGCATCCAGAACAGTCGCATAAACCGTGCCACTCTTTTGTTTTGCCTTCATAAGATTATAAAAGAGATTCACGCAGTCTGCTTTTGTGAGTTCCGTCTGCGGGTCGCTGTAGCCGATATTTTCATTCAGATCCGAGCTCGCATACTGCGCCATGCGCTTGTTGAACTGATCGCCCGCAAAGTCATCTGCTGTATAGCCGAGCAGCGAGAGCACGCCCTTTACCGCCTCATTCAGACGAATCGGCTCTGCTGGCTTAAACTTTCCGCCGAGATAGCCGGTCATCCAGCCCTGCTCCGCCGCAAGACGGATGGAGGCCGCATTCTCGTCGCCCGACTTCACATCCGCAAAGACCGAAACATTGCTGGTCTTCGTGAGAACGCTCCGATAGGCGGAAGCGCGAACCAACATCTGCGCAAACTGCGCGCGCGTCACCTTCTCCGCCATGCCCCCCGTTGTCGGCATAATGCCGGAGAGCGCAATGACCTGACGCCGATAGGCAAAATTAGTACTGGTATTTGCATAGACACTGAGCGGAGCAGCCACTGTGCCCACCACGGCAGCTGCGCTCAGGAAATATGCAAGCGGTCTGGTTCCACGCATCATAGTAACACCTCGCTTTTCCTGTTGATGATTGTTCAGAATGGGTTCATTTTACCATAGATGGCAGATACACTCAAAAAAAGTAGCTGAACTTTCCGTGAACTTTTTCTGTCAGTTTCCACAGCTGCTTTGCCAGAGGCTCTGTGTTCCAGTGAACCACTAGCATAATACACCGTAACTCTATTTCTGTCAATCAGTCTCAAAAAACGGCGCAGCCTCAGCTGCGCCGTTTCTCAAAGTATCTCAGAGAGCTTTGTAGTTCACAATATGCCCGAATTCCGGCTTCAAAGAGGCGCCGCCGATCAGGCCGCCGTCGATGTCCGGCTCCGCGAGCAGCTCCTTGCAGTTCTTCTCGTTCATCGAGCCGCCGTACTGAATGCGGATTTCCTCGGCAATTGCCTCGCCGTAGAGCTCCTTCACGGTCTCGCGGATGCCGCGGCACACTTCCTCGGCCTGTGCGACGGTCGCGGTCTTGCCGGTGCCGATTGCCCAGATCGGCTCATAGGCAATCGTGACCTTCGCCGCATCCGAAGCGCTGACGCCCTGAAATGCGAGCTTTAACTGCATCCGAATAAAGTCCATCGTGACGCCCGCCTCGCGCTGCGCAAGACTCTCGCCGCAGCAGAGAATCGGCTTAAACTGGTGCTCGAGGAGCTTTAAGAGCTTCTTGTTGATGATCTCATCAGTCTCATGGAAATACTCTCTCCGCTCGGAGTGGCCGATGATCACATACTCGACGCCCGCATCTTTTAACATCGCCGGGGAAGTCTCACCGGTGAAGGCGCCCTTCTCCTCGAAGTAGACATTCTCCGCGCCGAGATGCACGGCTGTGCCCGCAATCACTTCCTTGACCGGGAAGATGTCGATAAAGGGCACGCAGTAAACTACGTCGACCTCCGGGTTCTTGACGAGCGGCGCCAGGGTGGTCGCCAGTGCCTTCGCCTCGGTCGGCGTCATGTTCATCTTCCAGTTTCCCGCAATAATCTTTCTTCTCATCTCTCGCTCCTTCAGTCCTTGTTATCCGCCGCCGCAACACCCGGGAGCTCCTTGCCCTCGAGGAACTCGAGCGAAGCGCCGCCGCCGGTCGAGATGTGCGTCATGCGATCCGCGAAGCCGAGGCGCTTCACCGCGTTCACGGAGTCACCGCCGCCGACCACGGTCGTCGCGTCTTTGAGCTCTGCGACTGCCTTGCAGATTGCCAGGGTGCCCGCCGCAAACGCCTCAAACTCGAAAACACCCATCGGGCCGTTCCAGACCACGGTCTTTGCGCCCTGCAGCGCCTCGGTGAAGCGCGCAATGCTCTTCGGTCCGATGTCGAGGCCCATGTAGCCCTCCGGAATCTCATCCACCACCTTGTGCGGTGCATCGGCCGCAAACTTCTCCGCCGCGACATGGTCCACCGGAAGCAGGAGCTTGACGCCCTTCTCCTCTGCCTTCTTCAGCATGTCAAGGCAGTAAGAGAGCTTATCCTCTTCGCAGAGCGAATTGCCGATGCTCTGTCCCTCTGCCTTTAAGAAGGTATATGCCATACCGCCGCCGATGATCAGCGTGTCGACCTTGTCGAGCAGATTGCTGATGACATTCAGCTTATCCGAGACCTTTGCGCCGCCGAGAATTGCGACAAACGGACGCACCGGGTTCTCGACCGCCTGACCGAGGAAACGAATCTCCTTCTCCATGAGGTAGCCGACCACATTCTCCTTGCAGTACTTCGTGACACCGACATTCGAGCAGTGCGCGCGGTGCGCGGTGCCGAATGCGTCATCGACAAATATGCCGTTGTCGCAGAGTGCCGCGAGCTCTTCCGCATACTTCTCGGCCGCCTCATCTTTGCCGTACTTGGTCTCCTCGCCGCGGTAGCGCGTGTTCTCAAGGAGCAGCACTTCGCCATCCTTTAAGTCCGCAGCCGCTTTCCGGGTCTCTTCGCCGGTCACCTGCGGGTCCGAGATAAACTTGACCGGGACACCGAGGCGCTCGGAAAGTGCCGGTGCGACCGGGGAAAGGCTCATCTCCGGCAGCGGCTCGCCCTTCGGCTTGCCGAGGTGGGAGCAGAGAATCACCTTTGCGCCCTGATCGAGGAGCTTCTTGATGGTCGGCAGCGCGCCGTCGATGCGGTTAAAGTTCTGGATCACGCCGTCCTTCAGCGGAACGTTAAAGTCGCAGCGCACCAGTACTTTTTTGCCCTTTAAGTCTTTGAGATCGTCTACGGTCTTCTTGTTTAACATGCTTGTCCTCCGTCTTTGTCATAAAAAAGCGGGCCCGGTCCAAAGACCGGACCCGCGAGAGTCGCCTTGCAAAAGCAGATGCTTACAGCTCTGCGAAGTACTTAATCGTGCGAACCATCTGGCTCGTGTAGGAGTTCTCGTTGTCATACCAGGAGACAACCTGCACCTGATAGCAGCCGTCCGCAATCTTGCTGACCATGGTCTGGGTTGCATCGAAGAGGGAGCCGTAGCGCATGCCGATGACATCGGAGGAGACAATCTCGTCCGTGTTGTAGCCGAAGGACTCGTTTGCCGCTGCCTTCATCGCTGCGTTAATCTCTTCCTTCGTGACCTCATCCTTCGCGACAACCGCGACCAGGATGGTCGTGGAACCGGTCGTGACCGGGACACGCTGTGCGGAACCGATGAGCTTGCCGTTCAGCTCCGGAATGACCAGGCCGATTGCCTTTGCCGCACCGGTGGAGTTCGGGACAATGTTCGCAGCGCCGGCTCTCGATCTTCTGAGATCGCCCTTTCTCTGCGGGCCGTCGAGAATCATCTGATCGCCGGTGTAAGCGTGAATGGTGCTCATGATGCCGGACTGAATCGGCGCGTAGTCGTTCAGTGCCTTTGCCATCGGTGCGAGGCAGTTCGTCGTGCAGGAAGCCGCGGAAATAATCTTGTCTTCCTTGGTCAGCGTCTTCTCGTTGACGTTGAACACGATGGTCGGCAGATCGTTGCCTGCCGGTGCGGAGATAACAACCTTCTTTGCGCCTGCCTCGAGGTGAGCCGAAGCCTTCTCCTTCGAGGTGTAGAAACCGGTGCACTCAAGGACGACATCGACATCCAGAGCCTTCCACGGAAGGTTCTT
>ERZ772926.916-NODE-916-length-15270-cov-6.167269_pt1 | contig 15270 bp, 11 predicted proteins | sample MGYA00511136_ERZ772926 | MGnify/ENA primary metagenome ERZ772926 (study PRJEB29015, sample SAMEA2737917) | human oral metagenome | biome: human oral; feature: human-associated habitat; material: dental | place: China | collected 2153 ... | reverse complement strand
CTAATTTTACAACCAGATTATACCGCATGGGGCGAAACTTATCAACCCTGCCTGCCCCTAAATTTTGAAATGCAGATTCCAAAGAATGACCCGGTTCGCCTGTTGCGCCAATGTATCGGAGGGATGAATCTAACCGCGCTCTATCGCACCTATGGACGTATCGACAAAAAGCTGGCGTCCCCCAGGCAACTGCTCGCCATTCTCATCTATTCTGGCATGAACCATCTCTTCAGCTCTCGAAGAATTGAGACGGCTTGCCGACGCGATGTGAACTTCCTTTATCTTTTGGAAGGGAAGCCCGCGCCCGATCATGCGACCATCTCGCGCTTTCGCTCCAAGCATCTGGCATCTTGCATCAAGGAGCTGTTCGCACAAATGGACGTCCTTCTGCAAACGCTCGGTGTCATATCGCTTGAGCACATCTTCATCGACGGAACCAAGATCGAGTCTGTCGCCAACAAATACAAGTTCGTCTGGAAGAAGACCGTCCTGAAAAATCAGGCGAAACTTCTGGAAAAGCTGCCCGCCTTCATCGAGCAGGCAGAACAGCAACTGTCCATATCCATCCGACATGGCAAGGATCTCCGCTTGCGCCACCTCAAGAAGATGCGCAAGCAACTGAAACGTCTGCAGAAGGAACAATGCCTCGTCTTCGTTCATGGGAGCGGACGGCGCAAAAGCATGCTGCAAAAGACGCTGGAGAAACTGGACGAGTTCATCGCGCGCTGGAAAGATTACCAGAAAAAGCTCCGCATCATGGGAACGCGCAACAGCTTCGCCAAGACGGATCCCGATGCGACCTTCATGCGGATGAAAGAAGATGCGATGCGAAACGGACAACTGAAGCCGGCCTACAACATTCAATGCGGCGTGGATGCAGAATTCATCACATGGGCAACGGTTGGACCGCAACCGACAGATACGACGACGCTCATCCCGTTCCTAGAAGATTTTCATGCGCATACGAAGGAGCGCTATGCCAAGGTCATCGCCGACGCCGGTTATGAAAGCGAAGAGAACTACGTCTATCTCAAAGCGAATGGGCAGGCGGCCTACATCAAGCCAAACAACTACGAACGAGCAAAGACCCGGGCCTGGAAGAACGATATTGGACGTTTCGAGAACATGACATATCTCAGCGACGAAGACGCCTATCTCTGTGCCGACGGCAGGAAACTCACGGTTACGGGTACGAGGACGGTAAAAAGCAAGACCGGCTATGCGAGCGTCAAAACCTGCTACAAGGCAGAAGATTGCAGCGGTTGCAAAAGGAAAGCCGAGTGCATACAGAGCAGATCGAAACTGCCATTGGAAGAGCGGACGAAATGCTTGGAAGTGGCAAAAACATTCCATGAGGAACGAGCCGCGTCGAAGGCGCGACTGACATCGGAGGAAGGCATACAGTTAAGGGTCAATCGAAGCATCCAAGCGGAAGGAGTTTTCGCCAACATCAAGGCGGACATGGGATTCCGGCGTTTCCTTAGTCGAGGTAATGCCAATGTACTTGTGGAAACGATGCTTTTGGCAATGGCGCACAACTTCGGGAAACTGCATCAGAAGATCCAACGAGGGTATGGAAAGCAATATCTCTTCCCTATAGAAGTTGCAGCATAAAAATACGCAGGAAAAAAAGCTGTGCTATATCGGCTTTCTTTCCTGCGCATTTTTTTCGAGAGAGTTCTTATAGAAACGATTCCTTGATTCTCATGATAAAATGAGGGGCTGTGCATAAGTCAAATTTGACTCATGCGACAGCCCCTTCTTCATTTCTTCGTACAGTTGCTCAAAGTGTGCGCGTGCGCCTGATTTCTCGCCTTCCGTCGCGCCATATTCAAGAGCCACATCCTTGAGAGCAGGGGCTTCTTGGAAGAGCGTATCGAGAGAGACTCCGTATTGCCTCGTTGGCTCTAAGAGACGCTGCGATTCGACATCATCCATGTCTAAGCCGAACCAATTCTGACGATCCATGACGCTTCCGCCAACATTGTTGCCAGTTTCTATTGCTCGTCTGTCCTGCATAAAGACGATATCCAATATCCCGCTTTCACGTCCATTGTTGATATCAGCTTTTCCAAACTCAAATAACATGCGATTAGACGTGGCAAGCACGATATAGGTTCCTCCTGTAATACGCGCACAATGCCGCAGATATCGCATCTGTTTGTCCCAGGATTTCTTTTTAAAATCATCATGGATTTTCTGTACACCTCGGACAACGAGCTGCGGCGTCAAGTGGAATGCCACTGTCTCCGCATCCGCAGCGCACATTTCTGCGATACGAGATGTGTCGTTGGGATGCGAAATAGTTATCCCTAGCGCAGGATGCGTCTTTTCAGGCGCTTCAAATGTCATTGGTGTTTTATTTTTTAACCTAAACTCACCAACCCGCAAGGACTCATCAATTACGGCGTACTTATTGTGGTCTAAAACGACATGTCCCGCGAACGCCCTTTCATTTGTTCTATTTTTTATATCGAGTATCTGCTTTGTAACCTGAATATCTTCGGCTGAAGGCTTGGGATTTCCCGATGGATGATTGTGAATGTAGTAAAATTTATCCGCACCTGTCTTTCGCAGATTCGCCTCGATGCGCTTATGCATGTTCTGCAAGACGTCTTTCGAGGTTACCGCGCCTTTTTCATCTTCAGGGGCATTTATAACAGAACGATGGGGCAGTCTAGCCGAGACGGTTTCATGATACACAACGGCACCGTTGGTCTTTATATAAACGATGTGGAATTTCTCGTACCCAGGATGACGTAATACCTGTGCGATTTCAGCGAGTGCTGCTGGAGATTTCGCCTTTTGTCCGACCAATGAAACAGCCCCGTCATTCACAAGCGCCCTTGTGATGCCGAGGCCATAAATCTTGCCGCGCTTTTGCGCCTTTATTTCTTGACGTTGTATTCCCCGTGCACTTGGGTTACGAACAGCTGAACGTGTTCCTCCCCCGTTTCCGAAGAGAGAGAATGTGGTTCCGTTTGCATCTTGGTAGATGTTCCCTGCAACGGCTCTAATCTCTCCGTCAAGACTTCCGAAGTCGAGGGTTGTCTGAATTGCTTCTCTAACATGGCTTGCAACCTCCTTATCCTGAATCCCCGGGAATCTCTCCGCCGCCTGCTGATATAATGTTTCTGCTTCATGTACCAATGCTGTACGGGAAGCCTCTTCTTCCGCAAACTTCCTTCTTGCTATTTCTATTATATCACGAAGAGGCAGCGGCTCGCCACCCTCCATCAAAGAAATCTCGTTGGGATTGCCCTGCGCTTCCACGATCTCGCCGACGCGGCGCACAAACTGCGCAATCCTCTTGCCGCTGCGACGGTTCTCATTGAGCACGCGCAAGACCTCGCGCACCTCAGGCGAATCCTCATATTCCGCAAACATTGCCTGCTGGTCGAGGTAATTCTCCACGCTCTGACCGATGCCGTGCAGATGGTTGTACCGCTTCACAGCATCGGCGATGGTCTCGCCGAGCTTGTAGTTATGCGCCGTGCCGCGTGCCATTTTCTCGTTGGCTCGCGCGATGTATGGCGCGGCGATCGTCAGCCCGTTCGTGATATTTCTCGTGTCGTCGTTCGTGCTTTCCGACATGCGCGAGAGCAGGTCATCATCGCCGTACGCTTTCTGAAACAGTGCACGCTTGACACGCTGGATGCCGTCCGCATTGACCTGTCCTTTGGCATCCGTATAGGCATTAACGTCGTTCTTGCCCGCGACACGATAGAGTATGCCCGCAACGAAGTCGCGGTTCGCCGCCGTCGTGAGGTCGCCTCGTTCGTTCTCCTCGTATCGTGCCAGGTCTTCGAGCGTGATTTTTTCCGCATCCTGCTTTGCCTGCTCGCTTGCCCCCAGACGAGAGCCGCCTGCCGTTGAAGTCGTGACCGCCTTGACCTGCTCTGCGTTGAGACCTCCCGTGACCTCACGGACGAGCATGGGCGCCTTCATCCTTTGCACAGTCTCTGGCTTGAAGCCGAACTCTTCCGCGTGTTCGACGAGGAAGGCACGATATCCCTTGCCCGTCGAATCCCTGAATGTGTTGCCCAAAAGCGCACGCGTGATGGCGATCGCCCTGCCGTTGCCGTTCAACACCACGCCGTCGGCACGCACGACAGGTGCACCGAGGTTCACGCTGCGGCTTGCGGCGAGGTCTTCCGGGCGAAGACGCGAAGCCATCTCACGAATCTGCTGCTGCATGTTGGCGCGTTCACGGTCGCGCGGCTGCAGGGACTTAGGATAGGCGGGATTCTTCGTGAAATCCTTCGCGCTGTTCGATGTCACAAGCGAACGCGCATCTACGAGGCGGTAGCGCACAGGAATCTCCTCGCCGCTGTCCGTCGCAATGCTTGCCGTCTTGCCAATCGCCCCTTTGAGCTTGGAAGCGGAAAAGTCTGCGGGTATCGGAGCAGACTTCACCTGTACTGGATTTTCCTCAAACTCGCTGCTCGCCCCTTGCTCTTCTTCGGCAATCATTCGCCCCATGACGGCTTCCACCTCAGGCGAAGCCTTGCCTCCCGTGCCCTTGAAAGCCTGATAAATACTCTGCAGGAACTTCTTGAACTTCTGGAAAATGCGCTTCAAGACGCTCGTCGGAGCTTTGCCCGTCTCAAGATAGAGCTCGAAGCCGCGTGCGAAACGCTCTTGCTCCCACTCGCGCCTGAGCTTCTTGACCTCGACCACATCGCCGCGCTTCTTCGCCGCAAGAATCGCCTTCTCGCGCTCGGCAAACTCCTTCTGCCACGGCGTGTCCTCGTACTCCTTCACCTGTCCTTCCTGCCACGTCGCCCAGTCTCTCACCGTTTCAAGGTCTTCGGCACTCGCCTCGTCGAGAGCCGCGATGTCTTCCAAATCCATGAGGAACATGTGTCCCATCTCATGGAGAAATGTGGATTCATCCGCCCCCTCAAAGAGCGATATGACACGCCTGCCGCTCGCTTGCGGCGTGATCGAGCCCTTGCGTATGCTGTTCATGCGCTGGTTGAACTTGTTGATGACCTCGATTGCTTTATCATCAAAAATAACAAAGCAACGGCCATCCTGCTGCCCTACATAGGTAATGCCCTTGATACCATACTTGTTGAGCGTTTGCGACGCTTCCTTATCCGATGCATACGCTGCCGAAAGCGCCTGATAAAAGTTGCGGCCTGTTCTGTTCTGCATGACATATTCGTCGCGCAAATAGCGTGTTGCAAAAGCACGGGTTTGCTTTTTCAGCTCCTTGATTCGCGGCGCATACTTTTCGCGCAGGCGCACCGCTTCCTGCCTCCCGTGTTCCGGATGCGCCTGAAAATCTGCAATATCTTCATCAGAGTACCCATGACTACGCAATGCATGTTTGCCGAATCTTCCTCCCCGCCCCACGCTGATTGGCGCGGAAACCAAAATGGACAAGGACTGTAATTCCTGCTGAACCTTGTTGTACTCTTCCTCACTATATGCGGACTGATTCAAAAACCGCTTTAACTCATCCACCGACAAAGATTTCAGCGCTTTGCGTAATCCTTGTAAAACTTTTTTCGGCTGCTCTGCAAGCGGTTTCTGTTCGTCAAGCAGCACATCATCGTCGGGGATTTCCACTTCAAACAACGTGCCGCCGAACTTTTCCAGTTCGGGCGGCTCTTCCGTGGACACTTCCAGATTTTCGTCATAGATGTTATCCGGGGAAAGCATCTCAAGGGCTTTTTCCAGCGTATCTTCACTGTACTCCGTTTCGCCCCACTCTCCCTTGCGCTTCGCTTCCAATTCCTCCTCGAAAAAAGCGCGCACCTTGTCGACATCCTGCACCTCATTCAGTTTTTCCAGCACTGCATCTTCGCTAAGATCGTCAATATAAACCTCATCCGCAGTGCCGGGCTCAAACGTCCACAAATCATAGCCTTCCGGCTTCTCGTAGCGATAACCATTGAACTGTATGACCTCGACGTAATTGTAATCTACCGGGTCACCTTCCGCCTCGTTGAGCAGCGCGGACAGCTTCTCCTTGTATCCTTCCGCCACATTTCTGCCTTGCGCCGAATACAGCCCGTACCCATGCACCTGCGCCCCTTCGCCCGTGCCGACATACCCCATATCGAACTTGTCAAAATTCGCCGCCGAGCCGACCCAAGCACGCTGATCGAAGTTCGATGCATTCGACTCTACTTCTGTGCCATCCACATTCAGTCCGAACTTATCCTGCAGATAATCGAGCGCCGTATACGGCTTGCCCGTCGCCTTGCTGTACGCCTTGGCATAGATGTCCGCATGACGCGCGAAGAGCGTAGCGCCGACATTCGCTGCTCGCACCACAGCCTTGTTCTTGCTCTTGGCGAGCTTGTCACGGACGATGCGATAGGCCTCTTTCGCCTCCTCGCTCGTGCCCGTGAGCGCCTCCTGCTCTTGCTTTGTCAAAGGGGCAGACTTCGCCTGTACAGATTTTTCCTTGCTTTTCTCCTGCTCCGATGGCATATTAGAAGCAGAAGAAAGAGCATCCTCTCCATCGCGACGAGAACGCATAGGCGCGGTGGCAGTAGCAGCGGTTGAGCCGTTACCCTCGCCGTTTGCACTGGACGCTCTTTTTTGCTTGCTTTCACTCACATCTGATGGTATAGTAAAAGTAACAAGACCGCTTGATTTATCGGATGTAGGGCTACCCCCGCGAGAATCGGCTCCAACATTTCTTGCCGACGCGGAGACCGCACCAGCGTTGGACTCGGTGGCAGCATCTAAGCCCGGGCTGCTATAAATCAGGCGGTCTTTTTTTGTTTGCTTTGCGAGTGTTTTATCTCCCTTGGGCATGGCAGACACAACAATATAATAATTCCCGCCACCATCCGCTTGCAGCTCGAAATAGATTGGGGCAACACGATTCATTACTCCCTTGCTTTTGTTCCCAAGTTTTACAAGAGAATATGTGGGATTCTGGCCTGCTTCTACTGGGGCTCTCATGTAAATCTGATCATAGTTTTCTGCGACATCTGCAATCAAGTTCTCTATGGAATTGTAGCCAGCATCTTGCGCTTGTTTTTCATGCGCTTTTGCGTGAATCAACCCTTCTGAATGATTGCCGACACGCAGACGGATTTCGCCGATTTCCAGCTTTTCACCGCTCTGCTGCATGACGGCATCCGAAATGGTCTTTGTGATCTCACCGAAATTCCGACTGCCATTCGGCTTGATGATGAATTCTTTCTCATCTGCCTCTGAAAGAGGCCTACCCGATTCTGTCGTATATCCATCGGCAAGCTCTAAACCGCCTTCATTGGCGGTTTTTTCTTTGCTCTGTTTTTGGGCAGACTCCACCTGTACGTCATCGTCCTGCTTTTTACGAGACTCCGCCTGTACTGTCTCATTGTCATTCGCACGCTGTGCCGCTGTCTCGCCTCGGAGAAGCGCGTCTTCCGCATCGACTTGGGCGATGAGCTTCAAGGCATGGTTGATCGCCCGCTTCTCGCCGTTCCTGAGGTCGTCGTTCAGCGCCCTGACATCGGGGAGATTCCTCATGCGCATTGCTTTGATGAGTCCACGCCCGAAGTCGCGCCGTGCGCCGTAGCTCTTCGGGATGTCGATGGGACGCATGGAATCCACATGATTGATGGGCACAGGCGCGGGAGTCGGACGGACTGCACCTTGTTCGGTGGCCGCTTTTTCCGCAGGATTCTGATACGGCGTGATGTTGATGGGCGCACCTGTCGCCTTCTCGTGCAGCATCTGATAAAAGCGTGCGAAGTCATGATGACCTGCCTTCGCCGCCTCCTGCGCGGCAGTCTGCCAATCGCCGCGACGACGAGCCTCGACGTATGTAGGATTCCCCTGCATCATCGCGTCCAGGGCAGCGAGCTTCTGCCGGATATCTGCCAAATCCTCTTTCGTCGGAACAGCTTGCATCTGCCCCTGCATCTATTGCGGCATCTGTGCCGTCATTTCTTGGGAAGGTGGGACAGCAACGTCGTTTACCTGCACATTCGGCACTTGCATATCCTGTTGAGCAGGCATCGCTGTCGGCTGTGACGGCTGCGTTTGAGGCTGCGGTTGTGCCTGTTCCTGAGGCTGCTGCATCCAACGCCCTGCCGCTGCGCGATAGACCTCGGGAAGCGCTCGCGCAATGCTGGTGAAGTCTCCGTGTGCGAGGCCGTTCTGAATGACAACGCGCTCCACGTTATTCGGCGTCGTCTGTGCGTACGAAGCAAGACGTGCCGCAATCTCCTGCTGCGCCATGGGCGGCAGGGAAAGTTCCTGCTGCACGCTCGCGAGACGCGCCGCGCTCTCTGCGGGATTCGCTACGGGCGGCGCCTGCGCCGCTTGCGCCTGCGCTTGCGTCGCCTGCGCCGCCTGTGCTTGCGCCGCCTGCGCCTGCACGACTTTCTGCTGGTTCTCGATGGCGGCTCTCGTCCGCGCCTGTCTCTGCGCCTCCTCGCCGCGCATGACCATGTGCGTGACGCGCTCCGGGTCTTTGGCGAAGATGCCCTTGATGTCCTTGTGATCAATGAGCCTCTGCCATGCGTTGTAATCGAGCGCGTCTTCTCCTGGAGACGCTGTGCTCGCTTCCGTCGGTGTGTCGCGAATGATTTCCGCTGCATCAATGATCGCCGCCTTCTGCGCGGGTGTCAGCTTATCGCCCTCGATGAGCGCTTTCATCGCGGCTGCATTCGCCTCAAGGTTCTTCGCATCGACGACAAGCCCCGTATAGTCAATTGGACGGACGCTGCCGGAGACGGAAGAAATGTTGACTGTGCCTCCATACCTGCCGCCCGATTTGATGATCTTCGTCGGGTAGTAGCTTCCCATAGCGTTGTAGTCGCTCGCATGAACAACGAGGTTCTGACTGGACGAATTGCCAATATAGCCGCCCTTGCCATCATAGAGGACGACGTGCCTCTGCGCATCGTTCTTGTCCCCATAGACGATGACGTCGCCCTCTTCCAGACTCGACGCATCGAAGGGAATCACACGATCGCCAGCATCCTCGACGAGCCTGTCTACGTTGACGACGCCCGCCTCCAATTCCGCACGAAGGAAATCGCTCCCCGCAGCGCCGATCTTCGTGACCGCCTCCACGCATCCTTCCGTGCCGTTATCCATCCGCGTGCCAATAAAAGGCTCTGCATCGTCAAGAAGACTGCGGGCTGCTCCGACTTCCGTCGCCGGATTCATGTTCGCTCCGTCGAGGATGCCCATGATTTTTGCGACGTAGTTCTGCGTCTCCTCGTAGGGAGGCACGCCGCCGTGATCCTTGACCGCCTGCGGCCCCGCATTATAGGCAGCAAGCGCCATCTCGACGTTCCCGCCGAAATCATCGAGCTGCTGCTTCAAGTATCTGGCGCCGCCCTCGATACTACCTTCTTGTCGATCTGCCCGATGCTTTGCAGATACTTGTAGATGCTCTCCGCCGTAATCCAGTTTGGCACGCTTGCCGTATTCTTTACACCGCCGTCCGCGCCCCGAAGTCCGAAGGGATCTGCCTTGAAATTCGGCTGTCCCGTCAAAAGCTGCATCAGCTCCTCGCTCGAAAGCTCCGAGGCGGGCTTGGCAAGCCCCGGCACGCCGAGCGTCTGAGGCGCTCCCGCTTGGGCTTGCGGCACGCCCATTTGCGGCGCTCCCGCTTGCGACGCCGCCTGTGCCGCGACTGCCTCCATCGCTGCCGCCTGCTCCTGTGTCGGTTGTGCGCCGCCCACGCCGAACGCCGGCATCGTATTTGTCTTGCCGAGCGCATAGTCCGCGATATATGTGTTCTCCCCCGATACTTGGAGGTCGTATACCCGGCGGTCGCCGCTGAAGCTGACTGCGTGCACCTCGCCCGCATTCTTCAAGCGTTGCTTCATCTTGAGGTCTTCGAGCGTGACCCAAGCGCCGTCCTCCGTCAAGAACGGCTGCGAGAGCGTCGCCATGGTATGTACGTCCAAGCATACGAGGTTGTATACCTCGACATGATGCGGCTGCATCGTACGAAGGACTTCGGCCTCCTCCTCGCCGTTCTCGCCCCATGCCATGACCTTGTCTCCAACCTCGATATACTCGATGCGCTTTTCTGTGCCGTCCGCCATCTTGATCTTCGTCCCCGCAGGGAAGCAGAAGAGTCCCGCGCCATAAGACTGCGCCGCGCCGCTCAAAACGCCGCCCAGAAGTCCGCCGAAAAAGCCGGGGCCGCCCGATTGCGTCGTCGTCTGCGTGCTCGCGCCCTTGCCCGCGACGCTCGCCAAGGCGTTCGTCGTCGCGCCGTTCAAGCCCATCGACGCGTTCCAAGCGCGGAACGCGGGCGAGGCGCGAAACCACTTGTCCGTCTCCTTGTGTCGCGCATGGTAGCGAATCTCGCCGTCCGGCAGCTTCTCTTCGCGCTCGATGCGATACCCGAAGAGCCGGATGCAGGCACGGATCTCCTTGCGTATGCAGATTGTGCCGCCCTCTTTGATGCCGAGCTTTCGCGCAACCTCTTCCACTTTGTCACGAAAAAAGCGACCATCGCCCGCAAGTTGGCCGATGATCGCCATCGTTTCCCTGAACTGCACCTCGCAGAAGCCTTTCGCCTCCACGAAATACAAGTCATATCCCGGTGTAGGACTAAATGGATCTTCGGGATTCTTTTTGTCGTAGAAGGCCGCCCACTCGGAAAACGTCATGATCCGCCGCCTCCAAAGCCAGATGCTTGATCTGAAACGGCATCTGCGAAGATACCGTCGTCACCACGCATGCCGACGTGTGATTCGTTCGCACCTTGCACCGCGCATTCACAGACACAGAGAAGATGCCCGATAGCGTCCGTTTCCGTCGCCACACAGCAGACCACCCACGTGTCAATCGCCTGACCGCCGACAAACTGGTAAATCATGCCGTTGTTCTTGAAAATCAAGCGGTCGCTCGCCAAAGGCACGACTGCGATGATGTCGCCGCTGTCGCCGTACCCCACGTCGAGCCACGCGCCCTTTGACTTGTCGTCGTCATCCACTGCCCATGTGAAGCGATCGCCTACCGCAGAAAGAGTGAGACGGTCTGAGCCGGAAAGACTCGTGCAGAGCCTCGCCGAGCGCTGGAACACCATGTCGCAAACAGGCGCATCATCCACCGTCTTGAGGCTTCCCTCGCCCGAAAAATCGTATGCTTGAAGCCTGCCGCTCGACGCAATGAGGTCGCCCTAGCTCATCACGTCGATGCCGCTACTCCCTGTGAATTCATAATCCTCCATCGCCTCGATCCGATCTGCATGCTCCTTCCATACGGGCGCTGCGCGATACGTCGGAATAAGCGCCTTCGGCACGAGGACGCGGCACTCAGCAGGCAGGTCGGCAAAAATATCCTCCGTGTACGTGTAGTAAGAATCCTTGTGTTCCAGTTTGAACGTGAACTCCTGCGAATCGAGGATAAGGAAGCGTAGGGAACGGCAGCCATGGAACATATACGCGATGCCTGTTCCAATTGTACTCCAAGGAATCCGATAGGCAATGCTTCTTTGCGTATCGAATCCCTTGAGATGGATGCATGTCGCCGAACAGTGCTCGAACAGCCTCCGCATGTCGGTGACCTTGCTTGTGTCCATCTCCAAATAGATGCCGTCCACACTGCACCCTGCCAGCATCTGCGCGATATTCATCACCTTTGGCGCATTGATTCGCAAGGATAAGCCTCGCGCAGTCCAGTAAATGCTTTTTCCCCGCGACTCGCGAAGGCCTCGCGCATCATTGCCTCCGTAAAGAGTTGCGAGTTCGTCATGTCCTCGCGCTTGACCGCACTGCCGTCCTCCTCCCAGAGAAGCGGGTCGAGGCTCTTCAAGGTGTATGTCCTGCCCTTGTCCGTACGATAGCACTTCATGCCGACAGCAAGATTCTCCGTCGGGAACGCCTCGCCCGCAAAATTGCTCCGAAGCGTCTGCAATCCCTTATTGATATACTCACGCGAATCGCTAACCGTATCAGTTTCCAGTATCTCTCGAAACTCTTGCATGCTCCATCACCTCCGAAAGGAAATGCAAATCTCTATCCAGTACATATTCCTTTACTACACGTTTCAAGGTTATGCATAAAATTCAAGCTCCAATGCGGGGATGACGTTCCCCTGGAAATGAATGCTGTCATACGTAGCGTAAAGAACGCCCGCCCCGTATGCCGAAGATGTCGGCGTATTGCCTTCACCCTTGATATTGAGCCAATATAACCGAATACCGCTATTGACCTGCACATTTGCAACAACACCATAGAATCCAATCTTCGCCGTACTGCGGCAGTCAATCCTGAGAGCGCTTCCGATACCTAGCGTAATAGCAGGGCTGTCACCTCCCGCATAATATGCCAGCTGACAGCCAGCGCTCTTGCAGACAAGCACCATATAGGATGCATTTGCAGGAATCCTTGCATAGTCGAACTTGTTTGGGCAGCTCGCCTGACGGCTTGATGAACTGAATGTTTTCATACGCAGGCAAGGACACACGTGCAAACGGTGTCGGAGGCGGTGCAGTAGCGACCTCTTTCAATGCGGCGTACACAGAGCTTCCCTTGCGCACGCGCAGAGGACTTGCGTTCGCATCTCCCGTACTGCCAAGCGCGGCGTAGGGGACGTTGCCGCCGTCGCGCAGACAGAGCGCGTTTCCTCCCGCTTCCGAAAGACTCGTATAAAGATTGTGGCTGATGACCGTGCCACCCCGTCGTATGTGGAGTTCCTTGTGATAAATCCCCATGCCATCACCTACGCAATCCAAATATTCCCGCCGCGATCATATATCGGGATATTCAGCGCAAGGTTCATACCGTCTGCCCATCCCGCCCTGTCTGCAGAAGGGGCTCTCGCAGCATTGTCTGCTGTCCCTGCGCTCGCCGCCCTGCCCGTCACATTGACGTTCCATGTGCCATAAGCTCCCGTACCATCCTTCGGTGTGTACGTTCCCGAAATATCTCGACCATTTCCATCCTTGCTTGCTTTATCTGCTTGTGGAACGACCTTCGGAATTGCATCGATCGCGGACTGCACCTGTTGTTCCACATAGCTCTTCGTTGCCAAGTCGCTTTGCATCCGTAGATGTTCAACGAGCACTTTTCCACTCTAGTCGAGCGTCGCCATATTGTTCTCAATGACCGCTCTTGAACGCTTGATGCTCTCCTGAGGTATGACCTTGTAATCCTGCATGCGAAACCTCCTCTCAATAGCCGACGGCATTCCACGTAATGCGCCCCTTCGCCCTCATCGCGCCGCGCAAAGAACGCTGTCTGCCGCTCTCTCTTCCGTCAGAGAAAGCGTCTCTGCAAGCGTTCCGCTCGTCTTTTGTCCGTAAGCGTCAGCGACAGGAAGCGCTTCGGCGTACTCCTTCATGTAATCTGCGCGGCCAACCTTGCTGTCCGAGACGCTGAAGGAGTCCGACCGTCTCAGCAATCGCAGAGCGAGCCAGTCGAAACCGTCCGAAAGAGAAACACTATCCAAAAGTGTTCTCGAATAACTCGCTCTCTTCACCATCTCGTCTGCCATCGCCAAAGACTCTTCAAAGCTTCGCTGATAAGCGACGGACATAGAAATTCCGTCACCAAAGACCAACCCTGCGCCAAAATCCTTCCACGGCTTCGCCGCCCGCGCATCTGCGAAAGGGAAGTCTGCCTCCGCCCACGTCAGGCGGCGGCTCTCATAGAAACTGTTCCGTATCTCCCCCATCGCTCGCGCCTCCTCAGCTCATCGTGAACGTGAACGTCACCTCGTACCGTTCGCCCCCTTGTTGACGACGGGGAAAACCACGCGGTCAAGCAGTCCCGCATTATTGCGGACACATGCCTCTTGGAGCGCTCCCGTCGCCTCGCCCTTCTCGAACTTTGTCGAGATACTGAAGCTCTTCGTTCCCTCCACATGCTGATGCGTCGCTTCCTTCGTGAGGAGATGACCGTACAGACGATTCTGTGAGGCATCCACTCCATTATCACTCGTACCGACGGCGATTTTGTTCATCGTATCCGGGCGCCCGCTCGTCTTGCCAATGGCATCGGCGATGAAATCATAGCCGCAATTCAAAATCATGTTATCCTTGCGCGTCGTCGTCACTGTGCCGTCCTCCTTGCACAATACGCCGACGAACGATCCGTGAACCTTCAATCTCTGCTTTTCTTCCATGTGAATTCCTCCTAGAATCTCGGGTAACAATAAAGCCTGTCAAACGCACCGAGAGGATGAGCCTCAACAGCTGCATGCACGGCCTGCATAAAGCCAAATGAATGCAGAAAAAGAACCCGCGACTTCTCCGTCTGGGAAATCGCGAGTGTCAGCCAATCCACATCCATCATCCGAAGCGCAACGCGAGCCTCCGCGCCGTCGCTTCCCGCCAAGTAAAACTCCTCAGCCTCCCTGTCAAAACCGACGCGAAGCCATCTACCCGCCTTCTCCAAGGATAAGAACACCGTATCGACACGCTCCGTAACCTTTATGTTGAAACTCAAGCCGAACGTCCTGCCGACTTGCACAGCGTAAGAAAGTTGTGTCAGCGCGTCGACATGCAGCCCCCTAGGCCAGCGTCCGTTGCGAAAATCTCCCGCGTGCTGCGCCTCCTGAGGGCTCGTCCCGCGTGAACCAGAAAGTGACCCATCGAGCGCGAACACCTCGCCGCTTGCGGGGAACCCCACATACCGCGCAATCTCATGGCGCACCGACACGCCTTCCAAGCTGCCGATCACGCCGTTCCATGTCAGCTTTTCCGCCTCTGCGCCATCCCACGGAAAATCCACGTCCGCCCATGCCATATCATCCGATGTCGCACCAATGACCTTGTAGTCGTTCCCGATACTGCTTTGGCGCAAGGTATCCAAGGGCGTATGCGGGACGCTCTTCGTTGAAGAATCGAATATATTCGGCGACCTGCCCAGGGACATCGTCTGCAGATGTGATGTGCAAATCTGTAAACAACTCGGCCTTTACCCATCCGTTGATGGCTTCCATGGCGGCATTGTCCGTTGGCGTGCCAGCTCTGGACATGGATCTAGTGATGTTATACATGGGCAGGAGTTCGTTGTAGCTTTTGGAAGCGTATACAGAGCCTCGGTCACTATGAAGGACAAGCTCCTGATTCGGATATTGCTTCTTGAACTCGATGACATCCCGTAAACCATTGAGATAGGTCATACGATCGCCGCGCTTGGACGAAAGCGAATGTGCAATCAGCTCATCATTCCATAAATCCATATACAACGTGAGCTCATAATAGATGCCCCTCACATAAAAGGCAGTCATGTCACTCACCACGCATTCCATCGGACCGGCAATATTGATTCCTGCAAGCAACAGATTCGGGTACGTCTTGAACGAATCCCCGGGCTTCTTGTACTTGTAATGCTT
>ERZ772926.915-NODE-915-length-15278-cov-5.986599_pt1 | contig 15278 bp, 10 predicted proteins | sample MGYA00511136_ERZ772926 | MGnify/ENA primary metagenome ERZ772926 (study PRJEB29015, sample SAMEA2737917) | human oral metagenome | biome: human oral; feature: human-associated habitat; material: dental | place: China | collected 2153 ... | reverse complement strand
GAAGTCCTTAGTTTTGACATAAGTTCCGTTTATTCCGCCAACTTTATTTCTTGTATCATCACTAATTGTTGAACGTGTATTTTTACTTAAATAAACTTGTGGTGTTAAAACTTCAATACCGTTCACTTGTTTAGTTACATACCATACAATATCCTCATTCAAGTTATTTATCTGTTCCTGAGTCAGTTCTTGTCCTACTGTAAGTCCAAGCCTTACACCTTCAGTTGCGGCATTGTCCATCATTGACTTGACTAGCTCCTGATTAGATTTTCCATTTATGAACGCTGTCCCAAGCTTTTCAGTCAATGCTCTGGTTAATAACTGGTTCTCATAATATGCATCCCCAAGCCGTTTAGTCCTGTCCCATATTTCAGAATATCCAACTCTTGAAGTAAAGTAATCACTGCCATAATACTGACCTAAACTTATGTACTTGCTTCGTGTTTCAAGCAAATATTTAGAACTTGGACTCATATTCATTGTAAACATTGCACTACTTAATAGTGGATTTACATTAATTGTTCCCGTATTTTTAATATTTTGAATAACTGAATTATTTCCTGAAATCTGTATTGCTCTATCAAAACTATTATTGCTACTACCATTAATTTTTGAATTACCATTAAAAACGCTGCTAAATTTATCAACTGCTCCAGTTGCGGAAGTTTCAATCTGTCCATTATTTGAGCTTGTTCCTTTTTTTACTCCAAATAAGACAGGAGTTAAAATTGTTTTACCTGTTGCACCACCATTTTCATATTTTTCCCCATTTCCATATTCACTTGGATTTTTAATGATATTAGCTGCTTTTATATTTACAACTGAACCTTCAATTATAGATGGCTGTCCAGCCGCATAAGCAATATCTCCATTAACTAATGATCTATCATAATTAGCCTTCATATGGATTTTCTTTCTTATTCCCTTTCCAGTTGTGTAAATAGTTATATCCATTAACTCCTTACCTTTTTTTAACTGGATTGGATTTTTATCATCTACAGTTACTGAATTTTCAAAATTTGTAGCATTAATATTAACTGATCCACCACCTGAAATTAAACTATCCTTATTTTTAACATTTCCCGAATTTATTGTGATATTTCCATTTGCTATTATTTTTCCATATTCAGTAGTTGCTTTGCTTTTTAATTTTCCTGTAAGAGGCTTTGCCATAAATTCTGGCATATCAGTATCTTTTTTAGAGTCAGGATTATTATGTTCTAAACGATTTCTAAAAAACTGTTCATAATTTGTTAAAAAATATGATTTTATTCTTGAATTTTTATTATCCTGAACTAATCTATCAAACCAAGCTTTTTGATCTCTTCTTGCTCTTTTTCTAGTACTTCCACTTGTTTTTTTCGTCCAACTGTTATTAACATTACGTACCCACTCGTTTGCAACTTCAGTTTCAGACAATTTTATTCCATCCCAAGTTTCATAGTATTTTTCATAGCTTCCCAAGTTGGAAACCCTTCCGATATTCTGGAAATCACTTGAAGTAATCGTAATATTTCCAGTTGACTGGATTGTAGCCACATTGTTTGTAATTTTTGCGGCATTAAGATCCATATTTCCACCAAGTATCTCAGCTTCGTCATTCATTATCTCATTTGCCTTGATGACAAGAGCCTGCCCTCCGTATATGGCTTTTCCTTTATTGTTCTGAACCTTGCCTTGTGCATTCATTTCAAGATAGTTTTCGAATGCGACTAAATCATTGTTTGTAATATTTCTTCCTGAAATCTTACCATTGTTTCCGGTAATCATATTATTGTTTACAACATTTCCACGCCCGTCAATAATTATATGATTGGATGCAAGTTCTTTATTGTTTGTAAAATCATTTGAAGAAATTTTAATAAGTCCTGCACCTGTTGTATTTCCATTATTTGTAATGTTATTTCCTGAAATTTCAAGTAGGTTTTCTCCGTGTAAATTTCCAACTAAATTCAAGTCCTGGTCAGTTGTAAGAACCGTTTTATTTCCTTTGACAGTTCCTGTGTTATCAAATTTTTTTACATTTTGCATAGAAATTTCACCAGACAAAACTTCTCCTGTATTTGTAATACTTGAATTATTTAGTGATATTTTACTATTTGAAGCAATTTTCCCTGTATTTGAAATTGTCGCATTATTTGAATTTATACTGTTTACTGCCAACATTTCTTTTGTATTTACAAGTGTCTTGGTTTCCAAATCAATATCATTTCCAGAAGAAATATTTCCGTCATTTCTGATGTCCTTAACTTTTGCTTTAATGTTGTCAGCCGATATTTTACCACTATTTGTAAATTCTAAGCCTGTAACATCAATATTTTTGCCTTCAACATTTCCACTATTAATCATTGAATCCGAAGTCATAATATTTCCATTTGTTGCTAAAATTCCTGAATTTTCAAATTTTTGTGATACAATATTACTTCCTGCGGCAATTCTACCAATATTTTTAACATTTTTAACATCTAATATTCCATTAGTCAATATTCTTCCTGAGTTGTAGGTATTTCCGCCTAATATTTTTCCAACTGCTGTAATGTCTTTAGAATTTATTATATCATCTGCTTTCAAATCATTTCCAACTTCAATAGTCCCATTATTTTTTAGATTGCTGACTTCCAGATTCTTGACATAGATATTCCCATTGTTTTCAGTATGCTTCCCTGTCAAGTCCTCATTTGCAGCAATTCTTCCGTCATTTTTAATATTCCCTGCAACCGAGATATTTTTAGAAGTTTCAACAGCCCCCCTGTTTTCCAATTTTCCAGCTACTGTAATTTTCCCGTTAGCTCTTACATTCCCTGATGTTGCCAAGTCATCAGCTGAAACTGTCCCAACAGCCGTTATATCCTTAGTATTCTTAACATTCTTGGCATTCAAATTGCCATTTGCAACAATCACGCCATCGTTATTCAAGTTATCAACTTTTACATTCTTGGAAACAATTTTTCCTGAAGTAGCTGTGTCCTTACCAGTCAAATCGCCGTTTGAAGTAATTCTGCCAGTATTCCTGATATTTCCGGAAACTTCTATATCTTCAGCAGTTTCCATTGTCCCGTCATTCTCAAGTTTTCCAGCAACCGTAATTTTCTTATTAGATTTTACAGTTCCCGAAGTTGCCATGTCATCACTTGAAACTGTTCCGGCTGCCGCAATATCTCCAGTGTTCTTTATTTTTTTTGCCCTAATATTTCCGCCTGCCGCAACCTTTCCATTATTCTTAATATCTCCTGAAACAGCTACATTCTTTGAGGTTTCGACTGTTCCATCATTCTCAAATTTTCCATTGACTGAAAGATCCTCATTGGTTCTTAAAGCTCCTGACAATTTTAAGCTGTCAGCTGAAATTTTACCGACAACAGTGATATCTCCTGTGCTTGCAACCTTTTCAGCTGTCAAGTCCTTATTAGCTATGATTTTACCATCATTTTTAAGGTTTCCGGTCTTTAAGCTGTTTGAAACTATAGTCCCGGAAGTGTCAGTATTTTTAGAAGTTAAGTCCCCATCAGTAAGGATTTTCCCTGAATTTAATACATTTCCGGCAACTGATATATTCTTTGCAGCCTCAACTATCCCGCTGTTATCAAGAAGCCCGTTAATGTTAAGAGCTTCATTAGTCTGAATCTTTCCTGTACTGCCTACATTTCCTGAGACTGAAATACGCTTAACGGAAGCCAATGCCCCCGTATTGTCAAACTTCCCGTTAATATCCGTAATTCCTGAAACCTGTATATTTCCAGAATTATCCAAATTTTTTACATTGAAGTTTCCTCCAGAAAGAACTGTCGCCCTTAAGTTTTTAAAACCTTTTGCTGTTATGTTTCCGGAAGCACTAATATTTCCAGAATTTACCATATCAAGCGTATTTAAATTTCCGCCTGTGTATATATTTGACTTATTCTCAACATTCCCATTAAGATTAATGTCATTATTTGCCTGAGTTTCCCCGGCCATCTTTATTTTAGCCGCATTAATGTTAATCCCCCTGTCAGAGCTTGCAAGCTCAGTCTGGGCATATTCGGTCCCGCTTATTTCAATTCCATTACCCTTGATTTTGGCAACATTGATTTTTCCGTCAGCTGTAATCTCAAGCTTTGTGTCCCTTGAGTAGATAAGCCCGTTAGAGTTTACTCCTGCCCCCTTGTCCGTGCTGACTATCTTTATCTGTCCAGCATACATTGAACCAAGATTGCTTGCGTCAATTGCAACTGAATTTATTCCGTTCTTTGAAGTTACAGCTCCACCAGAGTCAACTGTATTTTCCCCCAAAGTTACATCAACCCTGTTCCCGACAAGATTTCCCTGTAATTCCATAGCCTTTGCAATAACGTTTACATAGTCGGTATTCGTTGCATCAAAGCCATTTGCCCCGATAACAACCCTTCCTTTCTCAACATCAATTCCAATTACATCTCCGTCCTTCAGCTTAACTCTTCCAGTTGTCGGAATAAAGTTCCTGATATTAATTGTACCCGCACCGTTTAAGTAAATCCCGTTCTCGTTGCTTAAAATCACATTTACCTTCTGTCTGCTGAGAGCTTCGATATATCCCTCAATCTGAGAACGGTTTGCCCCGTTTACCTGAAGCAGGATAAGATTTGCGGCCTGATTCGGCCCAAGATTCGGATTTGCGTTGATGATTCCTGCAAGGTGGCTTCTTCCAATATTGTCGGCATTGTTAAGAACCTGCCCTTCACGCCCGACATTGTATTCCAGAAATTCATTAATACTTACACCACGGCCATTCGGAGTGGAAATATTAACAACTGGAATGCCATTCTGGGATCTGTCAATGCCTGTATTGTATCTTGAGTTAGGATCAACCTGAAGCCCGCCGGCAAGAATATTAAAACTGAACACATTTAGAAGCAATGTGGCAATAAATTTACGCAATATCTTATTTTTTCCTCCCATTTTTTCATTTCCTTTCAATTTTTTTAAATCCTGAACTACTTTCTAAAAACTTACTTTCAAAGAACCGCTAAAATACATTTCCTGCCTTTTAGGGCTTAAATACTCTGAATGCGTCATCGGCTTTGCATACCCAAAATCAAAATCAAATATCTTTGTATCAAGCCTAAGTCCGGCAATCAGACCAGTTACATATCCAATTCTGTATTTAGATTTATCCCTGTTGTACTTGGCGGCGCCATAACCAAAATTAACATATGGAGAAACAACTGCAAATTTCTTAACCGGAATATTGTATGCGAGCTCATTGCTGATTTCTATTGCCTTGTCCCCCTGGATAGATTCCTTTGTATGATAGCCTCCGACACTTCCAATTCCGCCTACTGTCTGTCTTTCCGAGCCATAAAGCACGTCATTTGAATAAGTTGCGAAAATATTGGCTCTGTAAACAAATTTACTTGTTACGGGCTTATAGTAGCTTAAGCTCATATTGTATTTGTGAAACTGAGCCTTTGGCGTAGTTTCTATTTTTCCGTTGTCCCTTTCGGCATGAAATATCTTCAGCCCTCTCTCATAGCCAATGGAACTTCCAAAAATTCCACCAAAAAGTGAAGCTGTAGCATTAAGGCTCACTGTACCAATAGTAAGTTTTCTATCAGATAGTACAGATTTTTCAAGATAGCTCTGATTATGTTTTCTTTTAATCCCCATGTCAAGACTGACCTTGCTTCTCTGATTTCTAAAAAGTATTTTTTCTAAATTAGCAGACAATGTATGGCTGCTTGAATACATGTCATATACAGTATTTGAGGAATAGAAGCTGCTTTCCTGAATGTTCTTGCCTGAATTAAGCTTTAGAGTGAATGTTCTGAATTTCATTGCATATCCGAAATTGAACATGTCAAGCCTTCTCCTGTATGGAAGCATGTCCCCCTTTACAGGATCATATCCGGCTGGCCCGATTGGCATGATTTCTCCCGGCTTCAGCTGTTCAACAGTCTTTTTCCAGCTTCTATCGGGATTTTTTTCAGGAACATTCATATATGTGAAATAGAAACTGTCCCCAATTCCAAGAGGGCTGTCAATATTAAAGCTTATCCCTTTCCTCCATATTCCGTCTTGCCTATTGTCCCCATAATTATTGCTTAGGAAGCTGACAGCGTATTTATTTTTTAATGTATTCTTCACTTCAATTCTTGAATAGTTCCGTCTTCTTCCGGGAAGAACTTCCATAGTCATATTATTGGCATTAATTGAATTAAAGTTATCAGTAGCTGTGTCAATGTCCCTGATGTTAAAAATTTTCCCCCTGTTTTTAGGAAACATGAAGAATTCCTTGTACCTGTCAAGCCCATTGCCGGAATTTATTCTAATATCCTCAATTCTTCCGGCAATAATCTCCAGATTTAAAATTCCAGTAGTCAAGTCATTATTTTTGTCAAAGTTTACAGTAGAGGTAGTATATCCATTAGAAATTAGTTTGTTAGTAAGATCAGTAAGAAGGTTTCTGATGTCATTGGAATTTAGTTCAAGATAAGTATATTTTCTGATAATTTTATTTTTTTCACTATTGGATAGAAGTTTATCGTCATCCCTTAAGTTAATTGTTTTTATTAAAAATTTACTGGAATCACTATCAATGTTTTTAATGTCATTATCAATTTTTAATTGAGAATTATCAAATTTTGTATTTTCAAGTTCCTTTTGTAATATTTTCTGTTTCTGTTTTATTCTTTCCTGTTCAAGCTGTCTTTGCTGAATATCAATAATTTTGTTAGCCTCATTAACTGGAGCAGGAAATATGAGATTTCCGATAAAAAAAGTCAAAAGAATTAGTATTTTTTTATGAATCAAGGTTAGCCTCCTTTAAACAAGAATTAAGTAATTTTATCACAATTTAAAAGAAAGTTCAAATTTTTATGTAAAAAGGAATTTTTAAAATGAAAACAGGTTTTAAAAATATTAGGATAGAAATATTATTGAGAGAGCCTCTCAGAAGGGCATAGAGGTATCAAATTCGTCGAGAAATAATTTTTTGGTGTAAAAGGTTGGATTAGGAGAAAAAAGTTTCTTAAAAGGGCTTATATCAGTTTTTAATTAATTTGGACAAAAAATTATTTTTTTACGACATTTTACGAATTAAAAACATCAATATTTATAAACCGCTGTTTTTAATCAAGTCCCTTTTTAAATAAAACATTTTAAAAGACTTTTACGGTCTTTTAAAATATTTTATAAATAATTTTTCTTTTTTATTCATAATTAAGCGTACCTTTCTTCTGCATAAGCTACTTCTGATTTTTCTACAGTTTTAAATGCTTGTGTCCACTCACTAAATAATGAATGTACACTTAATTTTGCCACTCGACCGTATATATCTTTAAATAAACATTGTCCTTTTACCATATTTGATAAAATATCCATATTTACACTGTTATTTTCTAATCCTAAATGTTCTAATATGTGTACTCTTTCTTGTTCTTCATCAAATGCAAATATACTTCCGTAGTTACCTGCTATATTATTTTCATCTTTTATATCAAATACTGATTGAGTAATAAATACTAAAGCGTTATTCATACTTCTTCCTATACGCTCTAATGATTTTTTAGTTGCTCTACCTATTTTACTTGTATTAAATGCCCATGCTTCGTCTACATATATTATTGTTTCTTCATCTGGATTACTTCCAAATAAAGACATGAATTTTCCTAAAACTTGCATTACTACTAAACTTTTTTCTTGTGAATCCGTATATGTATCTTTACTATCTTTAGCGTCAGGTAAATCTAATCCATAAACTTGAAGTATTGTACTTTTATTATTTAATGATAATGTATTATTACTACCATCAAAAAATAGTAATTTTAACATTCCGTTTTGAGTTTTTTCGTATAGATTATCTCCTGCCTCTACTATCTCAACATCTTCATTTTCTTGTAATTCTTTTATAATATGCAAACTTCCAACTGTTTCACCTTGTTGTTTTAAATCTACTATTTTTCTAATTGCTTTTAAAAGTGCAGTTTCTATTTTTCTATCATTAGTTAAATCTACTACTTCATCAAACATTGCTTTTGTTAATTCTACTGCTTCTGCTCCATCTAAAAATGTTACTGGGTCTAAAATTCCCCAATTTTCTTTTTTAGTATAATCTATTGTTAAATATTTTATACTGCTTAAAAGTTTTGCGAATAACGGATATAATCTATTATTTTCTTCACTTTCAGTTATTCTACTAAACCACTTTTGCATTTCACTTTTTGGGTCAAAATACAATGTTTTTACATCTAACATTAAACTTTGAATATATATTAATTTCGCTAAAAATGATTTTCCTTTTCCTGTTTTTCCTGTAATTGCTATATGTGGTGAATCTGTTTTTGTTCCTGCAATACCTTTATTTGCTATCATAGGGTGAAATAATACTATATCTCTTGAAGCATGAATATTATCTTCTAATAATTTTGCTGATTTTGTAAATCTATCAATTCTTCCAAGATAAAATCCTATTTCCATTCCTAAACTTTGACCTACTCCAAATAATACTTCTGATAATGCTTCTGTTGTAGTTGTTTGAATCCAATTTCTATACATTCCAAGTTCGCTACCTTGTAATAAAAGATAAAATAATTGTAATTGATCCGCAACTGGAGCTATTACATTTATTTTTTGCCTTTTTAATTCTTTTTTTACAAGTCGAACTTGTCTTAATAATTCTTCTTTTCTGGTGTTAGATAGTGTTATTACTAATAACCATTCAACAAAATTTTTAGATTGTGAATGTTCATTATCTATCCTATCCATTAAAAAATTATTTCTCATACTTTCATCTTTTAATTTTTCATTACTCATAAATTCTTCTTTTACTTCATGAGCCTTTGAACGTATTTTATGTGATAATTTCATATCAAAAGTAGTTTTATCTACAGGCTTAAATTTTAAATCTACTTCTACAGGGTAACCTTGCGACTGTAAATTTTCAAAAATATGTAAGTTATTCATTAAATAATCTGTACTTTCTAATACTAAATAACTTTTATAAATAGTTGTATCTTCTGTATCAATTTTTATAAGTCTTTTTTCTGTAGTATCTAATTCTGCATTTGCTATTTGATTACTACCTCTTAAAATACTTTCTTCATCTACATTATGATATACATTACCTAAAAAGTTATATCTTATTAAATAATTCAATTCATCTTCTGTGCATCTTCTTATATCAAGTACCCTTAAACTATTAAATACACTTGCTTCTGCTTGTGTAAATTTATAAAAATACTCGTCTGTTACCTCAATCTCAAATCCTAATGAACTTGCTAATTTATCAGTAACACCACTTACCGCATTTTTTACTGTATCTTTTATATCTTCCATTTCAGAATATATTCTATCTATTCTTACTCCGATATAAAATTCATATTTTGTTATTTGTCCTAATTCTCTTTCTAAAAGATTAATAGCTTCTCTTCCGTAATATTCAGCTACATCTCTATATCTGTCATCATAATCATTAGCTAAAATATTAAGTCTTTCATCTAAATTCATATTTTTAGGTAACATTTTTAAATGAATATCCTTAAACTTTATTACATCATCTAATAAACTTGTAAATCTACTTTTATATTCTTCTTTTTCATTTGTATTCGCCCTTGAAATTATTTCAGGACTTATTTTATAATATGAATATATACTACCTGACTTTGTCAATAGTATATTTTGATATGTCCTTTTTAAAGGAAATTTAAACATTTAATTTCTCCTCTCTTTTGTAATAAAATATATTTCTAACGAAAAAAATTTTATTTTCATAAAAAAAAGACCCTGATATATTATTCTAAATTTATATTTAAAATAAAATATCTAGGGTCTATTTAATTAAATTTTATATGCTTGTTTCTATATTTAATTTCTTCATCAAAACTATATTTTTTGTTTTTCATATTAATTCCTATTTTCCATTTCAAATAATCATATAAATATATAACCATGCTTTTACCATCAACATTTATATTAATTATTGCCCATGTTATAAAAATAGGAAAACCATAATAAGCATATCCCATTACTTTTACCATTGGAATTATTCTATCCAATATGTAAAAAAGAAAAGTTATTACAAAAAATATAGCGACTGTTACGACCCTAATTCCATTCCTTGATATTGTATATCCTTTTATTTGTCGAATTTTCATAGGTTCTTTTAATGCCTTTGTATAATTATATAAACTTTTCATAATCTATCTGAAAAATAGTTTAAAGAATCCAGAAATACCTTTTAATACTAATTCTGTTTCTATTACTACTAAATATACAAATCCACCAGTAACTACTGTTCCTATCATTCCTTTCAAGCCTATTTTAAACATAGTAACAATAGCTAATGCGATTATTACCATTATTAAAATTGGACCTGCAATTCTCCTAAACTCTGATAATGCAGAATCTCCATTAATTGCCATTAACATTAAATCATTCATTTTATTTACCTCTCTTTTCTAATTATGTTCTAATTTTTCCACAAAATACTTATCATCTTTTACTATTATAGTTAATCTAAATTTTTCTCTAGTCGATAATTTAAAATCTTTTTCTTGAATAACTACTGTAGTTATTACTAAATATTTATCATTATCTTTATAGACTTCAAAATTTTCTAAAGTATTAAATTCTTTTCCTGATAAACTTTCAGGAACTTTCATTATATATTGCATTTCTTCTTTTTTATAAGTTGTATATTTTTTAAAGAAATCTTTTGTAAAACTTTCTAATTCCTGACGTTTATCTTTTTCTGTTTCTAATTTTACTTCTTTTTCTTGATATGATCCTGTCGCTGTATCTTTAGGAATATCAGAAAAATAAGGAAAATCACAAACCAAATAATTATTATCAATTATTTTAACTGGTACATTTAATATTTCTTGTTTATTTTTTTTGTTATCTTTATTCTTTAAAAAATAACTAACAATATATTTATAAACTTGTACATCTTTTTCTTTATCTTCTACAGAATATAATCTTATAGAATTTAAAGTACGTTCTACATCTGATGTATCAGCTATATTATCTTTTAAGTTTTCTAAAGATAATAGTTCTAATGCTTTTTTTCTCTCTTGTTGTTTTTCTCTATCATAATTTATATATAATGTTGAAAAATTTTTAGCAAAATTATCTGTTCTTGCATTATATATAGGTATTCCCTGTATCTGATTTTCAATTTTTTCTATAGCATTTATATTATTAGACAATTTTATTTTATCCATTCCTTTAGTCGCTATAAGAAAAATACTTGAAGATAATATAGAAAATACTATAAACCAAACTGTAAAAATTATAAACTTATTTTTTCGTTTATTTACTTCTAATTTTCGTGAAAATTCTTCTTGCTTTATATACTCTTTATTTTCACCTATTACTACATCTTTTGCTGTAGACATTATTTTATTAGGTTCTTGTTTTTTTCTTTGTTTTGCTAAAATCTTCTCTTGCTTTTTAGCTTGCTTTAATGCTTGCTTTTCTAATTTTATTCGTTGTTTTTCTTGTTGTTTTTCTATTTTCTTTTGTAACTTCTCTAAACTTGCCATTACTCATACCTTATATAATCTTCCGCAAATCGTTGATTAAACGGATTTTCAATTTGTTCATTTTCTTTTTCTTTAAAATCAATTATTTTTACTTTATCAGCTACTACATTATAACTATATATTTTTATTCCATTTTTCTCATAGTTATTATTTTGTAATGTACCTATTATTGATACTCTACCTTTTGATTTTAAATAATTAAATAAATACTTTGCATTATTTCCAAAAACAACTACATCTATAAAATTAGTTTTTTCTTTTGTTTCTTCTACTGCTAAAGAAAATCTTAACATTTCTTTTCCTGTAGAAGTTAATTTCATCTCTAAATCTTTTGTAACTCTTCCCATTAAAATTACCTGATTCATCTTCTATCATACCCCTTTCATTTTCTAATGAATATTTATCAAACTCATGGTTTTTTGCCAGTTTTCAAAAATTTTAAAAATTGTTCTATGTTACTTATATTACTTTTTTTCAAATAATAAACTAATAAAATTACACTTAATATTATCAAAAAATAAACTATTAACCTTATTTTTTTATTACTTTGAAAAATTATAATTTTATTAAAGTTTTGACCTTTAATGAATTGATAGTTGCCTATGTAAATTTTAATATTATAGGAGAAGATGCCGAGCTTATGAGTATAGCTGTGCTTGAGGAGTACAGAAACAGGCGTTATGCAAGTAGCCTTATAGAGGTGATGTTTAAGATTTGCGAGGAAAATAAGGTGGAAAAGATTTTCCTTGAACTTAGAGAGAGTAACCTGTTAGCATATAAGTTATATAGGGAACACGGCTTTGTAAATATGGGGATAAGGAAGGAATATTATACAAATCCGGTGGAAAATGCGGTGCTGATGTATAAGCAGCTTACAGACTGTGCGGGATAAGGAAGTTATCACGGTAATACCCCAACTATAAACCCGCTTAGCCCCAATACAATACACTACACAAATAAAGTACACAACAAACAAGATACAACACACTGACACCACACTATTAAATTAAAGAGGATATACAAATGTTAGATATATGTTTACTTGGAACCGGAGGCATGATGCCCCTGCCGTACAGATACCTAACCTCACTTATGGCAAGATGCGGAGGCAGCAATCTGTTAATAGACTGCGGAGAAGGCACTCAGGTTGCAATAAAGAAAAAATCATGGTCTCCCAAGCCCATAGATGTCATTTGCTTTACACACTACCATGCAGATCACATCAGCGGTTTGCCGGGGCTTTTACTTACACTTGGAAACTGCGAAAGACATGAACCCATACATATGATAGGACCGAAGGGACTTGAGAGGGTGGTGTCTGCGCTTAGGGTCATAGCACCGGAGCTGCCCTTTGAGATAATCTTTCACGAAATCACACAAGATGAGCAGGAATTTAAGTTTGCCAAGATTCCCTATAAAATAGAGGCATTTAAACTTAATCACAATGTGCTCTGCTACGGATATAAACTTTCTATAGAAAGACTTGCAAAATTTGATGCACAAAAGGCAAAAGAAAAAGACATACCGCTAAAATATTGGAATAGACTGCAGCATGGCGAAAGCATAGAAGAAGAGGGCGTTATCTACACTCCGGATATGGTTATGGGAGAGGCTAGAAGAGGAATTTCGGTATGCTATGCAACCGACTCAAGACCTGTAAAAAACATAGAAAAATACGCTAAGGATACAGACCTTTTTATCTGTGAAGGTATGTACGGTGAAGAAGAAAATAACGCCAAACAATATAAGCATATGACCATGTATGAGGCGGCTGAAATTGCGGCAAGGGCAAATACGAAGGAAATGTGGCTGACACATTACAGTCCTTCCATGATAAAACCGGAAGAGTACATGGATAAGGTAAGGCAAATATTTCCCAAGGCAAAGGCTGCCAAGGACTTATGGACCCTAGAACTGGAGTACGAAGATGAATGATGTATATATACTGGGAATAGAAAGCTCCTGTGATGAAACCGCTGCGGCAGTGGTGAAAAACGGAAGAGAAGTATTGTCCAATGTTATAGCTTCACAGGTGGACTTGCACACCATATACGGAGGTGTAGTTCCCGAAATAGCTTCAAGAAAGCATATAGAAAATATTAATCCTGTGGTAAGGGAGGCCTTGAAGAAGGCAGGAAAGACTTTTGATGATATCAGTGCAATTGCGGTAACCTACGGTCCGGGTCTGGTCGGAGCCTTACTTGTAGGAGTGGCACAGGCTAAGGCACTTGCCTATGCACTTAAAAAACCCTGTATAGGAATACATCACATAGAGGGTCATGTGGCGGCAAACTACATAGAAAACAAAGAACTTGAGCCGCCGTTTTTGTGCCTTATAGTCTCCGGCGGACATACGCAAATAGTTATGGTCAAAGACTATACGGAGTATGACATTATCGGAAAAACAAGAGATGATGCGGCAGGAGAAGCTTTTGATAAGGTGGCAAGAAGCATAGGTTTAGGATACCCCGGAGGACCTAAGATTGATAAAAAAGCCAAAGAAGGCAATCCGACGGCAATAACATTTCCCAAGGCTAAGGTAGAAGGCAGCATATATGATTTCAGCTTTTCAGGTATAAAGTCAGCAGTGCTTAACTATCAAAACAAGAAGAAAATGCTGGGCGAGGAAGTAAATACCGCAGACCTTGCGGCTTCTTTTCAAAAGGCGGTAGTTGATGTACTTGTGGAGCACACAATACTTGCGGCTAAGAATCTGGGAGTAAAGAAAGTTTGCATGGCAGGCGGAGTGGCAGCGAATACGAGCCTTAGAGAAAATATGCAAACAGCCTGCGAAAATGAGGGAATAAAACTATATTATCCGTCCAATATACTTTGTACGGACAATGCAGCCATGATAGCAGGGCTTGGATACTATGAATACATGGCAGGAAAAAGAAGTAAAACGGATCTTAATGCGGTGCCTAATCTAAAAATGGGAGAGTAGCATGAAAAGCTTGGCTATAGTTCTTGCTGCCGGAAGCGGCAGTCGTATGGGAACGGATATAAAAAAACAGTATTTGCTTTTAAAAAATAAGCCGATAATGTACTACAGTCTCAAAACTTTTGAAGAAAGTCCGGTAGACGATATCATACTGGTAGTACCGAAGGAAGACGTAGATTACTGTAAAAAAGAACTTGTATTAAAGTACGGGGTAAAAAAGGTCAGAGCCTTAGTAGCAGGCGGTAGGGAAAGATACCTGTCCGTAGAAGCGGCATTTAAAAGCCTTGGTGATGAAAACTATGATACCGTACTGATACATGATGCCGCAAGACCCTTCGTAAGTGTGGAAATGATAGAAGAAGCGATACAAGAAGCCCTGATACATAAGTCCTACATACCGGGGGTAGCCCTAAAGGATACCGTTAAGCAAATAAGTGAAGATTCATTTGTAGAAAACACACCGGACAGGGCAAAACTTGTAGCGGTACAGACACCGCAAGCCTTTGATTTTAATTTATGTAAAAAAGCTTATGAAATTTTAAGTGCAAGTGATAAATTAAATAAGATTCCTACAGATGACGAAATGCTTGTTTATGAACTTATGGGAGTTCATGCAAAAGTGGGAACAGGAAGTATCTATAATATAAAAATAACTACAAGGGAAGATATGTATATGGCAGAGCGAATAGCGGATATACTGGGACTGACTTAAAATTGACTTTATCCTTAGTAATGATATGTTTATCACATAAACCGTTACAAACATATCTTGCCTTGGACACGCTCCCTTAACTAAAGCCTCGCAGCGGTACTAAGCTTTATCTTCGCCTGACGGCTTGATA
>ERZ772926.914-NODE-914-length-15288-cov-5.159128_pt1 | contig 15288 bp, 11 predicted proteins | sample MGYA00511136_ERZ772926 | MGnify/ENA primary metagenome ERZ772926 (study PRJEB29015, sample SAMEA2737917) | human oral metagenome | biome: human oral; feature: human-associated habitat; material: dental | place: China | collected 2153 ... | reverse complement strand
TCCATTTCTTAATTTGAAAGCATAAACACCATCAGCCCTTTCATAGCTTCCGTATGCCCCGATGCCAAGCCGTGAGAACTGCTGGTGGAAGAGTAGGGAGGGAGAGATAAGTCCATAACTACCTGTGCGGATGGTCGTAGAGAGGTCAGTCTTCTTTCTTATTGATTCACCATTATGGTCTGTATAGCCTTGCAGTGTACTAATGTTAATCATTCCTGCAGAGGCGTATGCCTTTGCACTTTGATAGATGTCATCGTCTTGTCCAATCTGAAGACTGATAAGTGAGATGTTATCAAGGGTGTAACGGGATAGGTCTACCTGTCCACTTTGGCAGTCACCAACCTGTACGCCATCGTAACTAACGCCCGTATGCCCTGCTCCAAGACCACGAATGTTGACGGTCTTCATACCGCCCACACCACCATAGTCTTTCACCTGCACACCAGTAAAGCGTTTCAGAGCATCGCCCATATCACGGATGCCGAGTCGTTCCATATCAGCATGCGAAAGTGTTTGTACAGGTGAACTTGCCAATACATTTCCACAAATACGGAAGCCATTGACCACAACTTCTTTAATCGTTTGAGTTGTGTCAGAATCAATTGTCTGTGCTATCGTACCGAGTGGGCACAATAAAAGTAAGAAAGAAGCCAGCTGCCTCATATCTCTTTCTGTAATCAAAGGGTTCTATGCACTGCCCTTCCTCGAGGGATGCAACGATTTACAATGGCAGGTCTTCTGACTTATTGCCCAAAGTAGGGTAAACGCCTTCCCAGTTCTATATCAACCAGTGGCTTCTGTTTACCTATGACAGACAACTTACAGCTGCGGGACAGTAGCGGATTTACACCGCTTTCCCTTTTTAATCATGATGGTAATGAACCAATTGCATTTGCAAAGATACGATAAAGGGGAGAGATGGGCAAATAAAGGTGTGTTTTTCTACTTGTGATGTTGTGTAAACTATTTATGATAAGATATTAACGTAACTGCTTCTGTAGGTGCTTCATCATGTGACCACCCCACTGATTATCGTCTATGTGAACGAAACCAACACGATGATAGAGGCGTTCAGCCTGTGGGTTTCCTGTATCAACAAGCAAGCCTGTTGGGAGATTCATCTTTCTGCCTTTCTCTATTGTTGCTTCAAGTAGTTGCTTAGCAAGACCTCTCCTGCGGAATGTATGATTAACGCATAAGGAGTCAATATAAAGTTCTCCAGCCGCTGTCTCATCATCCATGTCCGAAAAATCACGACCGAAAGCGACCAATGCACCATTGATGAAAGTCTGTCTTAATTCTTTAAGTTTAGCTCCATCGTAGCTAACACAGATACCAGCAATCTCGTTTGTATTTGTTATTGCAACAATTGTATTAAGATAGGAATATTGTGAGTCTTCACGTTCCACCAAACTTGTTATCAGCTGATGAAAATCTTCTAAACTATGGTTAGGACCTGCAAACCACTGGCAACACTCATGATTCATCGCCTCCATAATTAAACGGGCTATCACTGTAGCCTGCTCCTTCTGTGCTTTTTCAATCCTAATCATAGTGCGAAGATACGAAAACTATTTGATTTAACATGTATGCGTGGTTGAATCTATAAAATAAATTGCGTTTTTCAAAACATCTCCCAACTCTTTTTATTGGGAAAAAGAGTTGGGGATGAGTTTAATGTTATTTGATACCTAAGTCCTTCATCGCCTTTTGTGCGTCTTCGTTAGTCTTGCCTTGCATCTTTTCTGCAGCTTCCTTGGCAGCCTTCTTTGCAGCTTCTATCTGCTCTGGTGATACGGATTGAGCAGCTTCCTTAACCTTTGACATACCCTCAGTGATAGCCTTTGGGTCAGCCTTTGAAGCAGCTTCGATAGCAGCACCAACAGCTTTTGCAGCAGCCTCATTGCCAGAAGACTTCAAAGCTGCCTGAATATTCTTGGAGTTGCTCTGCATCCACTGCTGGAGCTTTGCAACATAAGCCTGTGCCTCTTGTGGGTTCTTCTGAGCAAGTTCAGCCATTTTGGTCTGTGCTGCTGTGAGCAATGCAGCTACACCCTTATCGTCCTTAGCCTTTACTTTCTCGTTGAGCTGCTCAATGAGTTGGTCAGGTGAAGCTGGAGCCTCTGCTGTTACAGCTGAATCAGCCGGAACTAATTCTTTCATAGTTGAGTCTGCATCAGCCTTTGGAGCGTTAGTTTTACTGTTATTACAGCTTGTGAAGGTCATTGCTGCTACAGCAATTGCCATGATAAATACTTTCTTCATAATCTTTTTTAGCTTAAGTGAATTAATCTTTTGAACTATAATATTTGTCAAAGATAAGTATAAATCTTTTTGGTTGTTTCACTTTTTAGTATGTTTTAACTATAAAAATGCAAAAAGTGATTGTCTTTCCATCGTTTTTTTATGGATAGAAGAGATGATAATTTGCACTTCTGTTCAACATTAATATATTCTATTCCACTTGCGTTTTAGGCCAGTTGACGAGGTAGAGATGCTCTGTGGCACGTGTAAAGGCTGTGTAAAGCCAATGGATATAATCAGGTGTAAGCATCTCGTCGGTCATATATCCTTGGTCAAGATAGATGTGTGCCCACTGTCCGCCTTGCGCTTTATGGCAGGTGATAGCATAGCCGAATTTCACTTGTAAGGCGTTGTAATATTCATCTTCACGTACCTTCTTCATGCGGTCTGCCTTTAGTGGAATGTCCTCATAATCCTCTAACACACGTTGAAAGAGTTGTTCGTTCTGCTCTTGTGTTAAGGCAGGTGCTTCGGTCATCAGTGCATCAAGGATTACGGTCATATCCTCTTCTGCGTTATCATAATCTGGGAATTCCAATGATACATCTGCAAAACGGAGGCCATAAAGTTCACGTACATTGCGAACACGACGCACAACAGCACGGTCGCCGTTGGCGATGAAGGTAAGAGCTGGTTGCTCAACATCCTTTTCTTCGGGGGATAATGGGGCGTGGTTATTTGTTTTATTCTTATACTTGTTTTTCACCACCATCAACATGTCGCCTGTTGTCAGTTCTTCCTCACGTCCAAGAACCATGTTTCGAATACCTTGATTGAAGACATTTGCACGTTTGTTAGAACGCGTGATGACCATTGTTTCGTCTATTCCCACCTCAGAATAGCTGGAAGCAAGACGCTCAATCAATTCATCACCTGGAACAATAGAGATGTCGGCAAAGCCATTAAAGCGAATCTTAGGTAGTTGTGTAACCTCATCATGAGTTATCATTTGTCGTATGACTGTGGCATTGTAAAGGATACCAGAGTCACGACTCTGTCGAAGAACCTCGTTCAAATCACATTCATAGACCGTTAGTCCGTAGGCACGAAGGACATCCGCACGTAGCGCAGGACTCTCTTCTTCGCCAACAGGTGGGAGCTGTGCTTTGTCACCGACAAGCAACATACGGCAGTTACGGTCGTTATAAACATATTGGATAAGGTCGTCGAGAAGGCAACCGCTGCCGAATGTGGTGTTACTTGACGACAAACTAATCATCGATGCCTCATCAATCATGAACAAACGATCATGGAAGAGGTTGACATTCAGATTAAACTTTCCGTCAAGTCCTGTAAAGGCTTTTTCCCGATAGATTGAGCGATGAATAGTTGCTGCAGGCTGGTTGGCATTTAATGAGAATACCTTTGCTGCACGACCCGTTGGTGCCAAAAGTGTAACCTTCTGTCGTAATTCCTGCATTGTACGCACGATCGCACCTGCTAAGGAGGTCTTACCCGTACCAGCACTACCTCTGAGAATCATTACAGCACGCTCATCACGGTCGGTCATAAAGCGTGCAAAGAGGTCTACTGCATACATCTGATCGGCTGTTGGTTCAAAGCCGAAGTTCTGTAATATTCTGTATTTTAGCTCCTCATTTATCATCGTTTAAAGTCTTATATCTCTTATTAGTTCCACTCTTTAATATCAGCATGACCTTCTATTTGTTGCTCTATGTTGTCAGGAAGCTGTGAGAAGAAGTCTATTCCTGTGATACGTTCTATCTCGTCAACCGTATTAACGTAGTCAGTTTTCTTTCTTCCTTTGGTTGATACATTCCTACAAATAAAGCCAATAGCTTTGGGATCATCTCTCAGACAGAGAACTACTTTGAAGAAAGCCTCTGGCACTTGCACTTTATTCTTGCCAATAGTCTTATGCTTTTGATTGAAATAGATAGGTCCACAGACGATATAGACATCTCCATACTCTTGTGCCCATGTGCGGCATTGTTTCTCTATTGTGTTCCACAAACCACTGTTTAGAGCTGGTATTTGCGGACAAACATTTGTCATCAGGAAACTCTGCTCCATCGCTTTTTGGCTCCAATGATTGTCGCCCGCAGGACACATGTGTCCACGATCATATCCGGAGCGCATATAATCGTAGGTGTCAACGCGTGGTTCTGGTATCTCTTCGTCTGCTTGGAAGATGATGCCTTTGCGCTTAGCTGGTCCGTTGGTATGGCTTGCAGTAAGATGCCATGCTACCCAGTTAGGCGTACGTGTTTCGACATTATACGATGTGATATAACCTTCACGATAAAGTAGTAGAGATGGAACATTGGCTTTACTTATAGGGATTTCTAAGCCTTGTTTTATTTCAAAACTATTCTTTTGTTTTGTTTTCTTTTTCCTATTTGATTTTTGGGGAGAATCAGTTCTATCGTTATTATAGGACTCAATATAAGGTTTGTCTAATGTTGTGAAATCTCCCTTCTTTTTCTCTCCTTGGCATGCAATTGCCAATAAGGACAGAGAAAGTATGATTGTTTGTAGGAATATACGGCTCATTTATCGTTGTTTTGAATTTAATGCTATTTATGATAGTTGCTCCTCTCCCTCGTTTACCCCCTTTTCTAATGCGAAATTGAGAACTTTCCGTCTCAAATAATCGGTTAAGAATATATGGGAAGGGCAGCATTTGCCAGTTGAGTTTCAAACTTTGCGGTAAATTGTTTATGTTTACAAAGTTACTATTTTCTTGTTATTTAATAGGTGCTTTTCATTAAAGACTTCACTTAAAAGCTGTCTTTTATTTGCTTTTGGGGATTTGGCATGTGGTTAATGGCTTATTCTTTGATAGAATGTATTTATCTTTTAAGGTGCGAAATATCTTTACATAATTTGTCGCTTTTAAGTCTTTTGAAATGTATAAAAGTGTGTTTTGTGTTGCCTTTGTAACTTCCTTATATTCTGATGGTTATAAGGATAGATTTTAAAAGGTGCTTAATTGGCTTCTTAAAGGGCGTTAGTTAGACTCCAAAAGGGCGTCTTTTGAAAGCCAATTAAGGCTTAATTCAAACGCTATTGAGCATGAATTGAAAATGAAGCAATGAAAAACTTATTACAAAATGTGCTTTGTAGTTGTCACTCTATTCCATTTATACCTTATCTATATATGGCTATTTTTTTTCTTAGAAAACCTATAGAGCGTGATTGTTTAGTTGAGGTTGATTCTGAAAAAAATATTATTTTTTCATCACTTTTTTACTAAAATACTTGCAAGTATTGATTTTTAGTCTTACATTTGCAGTGTACTATTATGGTGGTACACTTTAGGTTAAAAAAATGAGAATAAAAAATGCAATCAAAGAAAACAATCTATTAAAAAGAAAAGCCCTATGATTCAAGTAAATGAACTTACTTTCAGCTATCCTAAAAGCAAGCACAACGTGTTTGAGGGGCTGAATCTACAACTCAATGAGAACCGAATTTACGGTCTCTTAGGCAAGAATGGTATGGGAAAAAGTACGCTGCTATATCTTATAGCAGGACTTCTGAAACCGAAGAAGGGTAGTGTTATCGTTGATGGTTACACCGCTTCATGCCGTTATCCAGAAATGTTAGAGGAACTGTATATTGTACCTGAGGAGTATGACTTGCCCAACATGTCACTCAGTAAGTATGCTAAGATTCATGAAGACTTCTACCCTCGATTTAGCGAGGAGGTTCTTGAAAAGTGCTTGTCAGACTTCGAGATGTCCTCTGATCTCGACTTTAAGCAACTCTCTATGGGACAGAAAAAGAAGGTGTATATGAGTTTTGCACTTGCTACTGGTTGTCGTATTCTTCTGATGGATGAGCCTACTAACGGACTTGATATTCCTTCAAAGGCTCTTTTCCGTAAGGTAGTTGCTGGCAATATGTCAGAAGACGCATCTCTGTTTATCTCTACCCATCAGGTGCACGATGTAGAGCAGTTGCTTGACCATATTATCATCCTTGACAATTCACAAATAATTGTGAACGCATCAACTGAGGATATAACAAATGATTACACCTTCGGTATTCGTCAATCTAACGAGATGGACGACAGCATACTCTATGCAGAGCCATCCATTCAAGGCAACAACGTGATTGCACGACGTCAGAAGGGTGACAACGAGACTACGATCAATCTTGAATTGTTGTTCAATGCAGCAACAACAGGCAAACTTAAATAAAACGAGGAGGAAGAGAATTATGAAGACAACATTAGCAAAATTAACTTATATCAGCCTTGTTTTCGCTGCTTGCCTATTCCTTTTCAGTTCTTGTATTCGCAAGAAAGGGGACCTTGGTAAGGTCGTAACCAAGAATATTCCTGTTGAAAAGTTCCAGAAATTAGAGGTTGCAGCATTAGTTCCAGTTCATATCATACAAGGTAAGAAATGTAGTATAAAGGTAAAAGGACAGGAAAGATTGCTTTCATATTTGGATTTTGATGTCATTGATGGCAAATTGACTGTACAAATAAAGAACCCAGATACTGCATTTGGTCAGCTATTCTTTCCCTATAACATGGAAAAAGTGAATAGCAATATTGAAGTTTATATTACTGCTCCCACCTTAACACACATAAATTTGTACGGCTCTAACCCGATTATTTTCTCAGACTCTATTACACTTGATAATCTGATAATTAATTCTGATTTTGGTTGTAATGTTACTATAAATAAGATGAGAATTAATCAATTGAACTTTGTCATAGCTGATGATATTGGTATAAATATTAAGAGCCTAACCGCTAAGCAAGCCAATTTTGATATCTCTGGGAATGGTAAAATAAGGCTGAACTCAGGGCATATAGACAATACCTCTTTCTCCATAGCAGGTAATGCTGATCTGAAAATCAGAAATCTGACAGCCAAGAAAGTTCGCTTTGCTGTTCCGGGGAATGCAGACTTAGACGTAAACTTCAACCGCACAGACACAGCATCCTTCTATATAATGGGTAATACAGATGCCAAGGTCACGGGAACAACACGTCTGCCTATACAAGTGATAACAGGGGGTAAAGCTATTATCAAGAATGAAACAACAAGAATTAAATAAACATAAGGAGGATATAAATATGAAAAAATTTGATATAAATCGCTTCTGTAAAGTAATGAGTCGGCTCATCCTTATACGCCGCCGCTCTATCATTAAACTCTTTGCTGGCTTGCTCATAGGTTTCTTTGTTATTGCAATAATGTTTTTTCCGTTCTTTGAGAGACAGCCTATGTCAGATGCTGATATAAGAATTAGGTTATGGGGAAATATACCTTTTATCAATTTAGTATTTGCAATGTCATTCTTCACTATAGCTACATTCATTATCAGCGACCTTGGTAAACGTCAGCAACGTATAAATGAAATGATGCTGCCTGCAACTAATATTGAGAAGTTTTTGGCACGTTTCATACTTGTTTCTGTAGTTTGTCCATTGCTTATTGCCATCGCCTTTATCGCTGCTGATGGATTGCAACAGCTAACGACAATGCTTATTTTCTATGGTGGAAGAGCTTCCTTGGTCGCAACGTGGTATGAATACTGTCAAAGTTTAAGAACAGGTTCTCCATTATGGGTTAACGTCGAAATAGTTCTTCTTACTAATTCATTCACACTTTTAGGTGGAATGTTCTTCCACAAGGTTGCATGGCTGAAGACGCTAATCAGCTTATTTATCATCGTTATCGGCATTGCAATAAGCCTCACGACTTTTGCCTATTTTCTTTACGAGTACACCGACTACGAGCTTGTCTTAACTAATAATGCACTCACCACTGTTATTAGCAACCTCATCTGTATCGGATTAACAGTCTTGATGTACTGGAGTTCTTACAAACTCTACACACATCTGCAGGTTATCAACAACAGATGGAGGAATTTTTGATAAAGTGCTGATTAAATATTAAAGCTTATGAATTTTGAAAATAATAAGGCTATCTATGAGCAAATGGCTGACCGCCTTTGTGATGAGATTATAGCTGGAACATATAAAGCTGACGACCGAATACCGTCTGTCCGGGAGTATGCCGTTATGCTGCAGGTGAATACGAACACTGCAGTGAAGGCCTATGAGCTACTCTCTCGTGAGGAGATTATCTATAACCGGCGTGGACTTGGCTACTTTGTTTCAGCTGGTGCACGTGAGCAAATTATAACTGCAAGGCGCAAGACTTTCCTTACCCAGTCTCTTCCCGCTATCTTTCGTGAGATGATTCTGTTAGGAATAACAATCGAAGAGATAGAGAAAGAGTGGGAGAAAGCGCAACAATAGTGACTTTGCTAAAAGCGTAATAAGTGAGAGTGAAGATTTTCATTCTCGCAATCTGAATACAAAAATAGGGATGCATATACTTGTGCATCCCTATTCGTTGATACTTATTTCTTGAAGCAACTGAAGATAAAACTGAGTTTGCTGTCATTTCTGTCATGCAAAACTAAAAAGTAAGACCCTTATTTTCAGTTTGTTATGAGTAAATGTTAAAATGACAGCAAACCTCTATTAAACATATAGTAGTATCTTAATATGTTTTTCTCTCATTTTCCTTCTTATCTGTTATCTTGCAGCAATTCGAGTAGTTCTTCCTGTGTCATTGCATGAGACATATCAGAACCTTCAAGAAGCGAGTCGGAAAGGTTACGCTTTGTCTTATGTAAACGTAGGATTTTCTCTTCTATCGTATGCTGACTAATAAGATGATATACTGTCACCTCTTGTTTTTGACCGATACGATAGGCACGGTCAGTAGCCTGCTGTTCGATAGCAGGATTCCACCAAGGGTCAAGATGAATAACATAGTTAGCTCCCGTAAGGTTTAATCCCAATCCTCCAGCCTTTAGACTGATAAGGAAGAAAGGACATTTTCCTGTTTGGAACTCCTTTACTAACTTTTCACGCATAGCCATCGGTGTGCTTCCGTCAAGATAAAGATAAGGGAGCTTTGCCTTATTCATAGCCTTCTTTACCTCCTCAAAGAAACTGGTAAACTGGCTGAAGACAAGTGCACGATTACCACTATCATTAAGACTTTCAGCCAGATCAATGAAAGCTAAGACCTTGCTGCTTGGTAGCTTCCATTTCTTGTCCACCAACGAACAGCTGCATGCCATCTGACGCAAACGAGTAATCTCAGCTAACGTACTCACTTTGTCAGTCTTGTTTTCAAGAATCATAGCCTCTGCCTCACGTCTTTTAACCTCATACATAGCCATCTCTTCCGATGATAGTTCGACAGGGAGCTTTATTTCGTTCTTTGCTGGTAACTCGTCAATAACTTCTGCTTTCGTTCTGCGTAAAAGGAAAGGAGAGATTAGACGGCGTAACTGACTTTGACGTGCTTTGTCGTTATCTCCTTCAATGGGCAGGATAAACTTCTTCTTAAACTGTTCTGCACTTCCCAAAAGGCCAGGATTAATAAACTGGAATAGATTCCATAACTCGGCCAAATGGTTCTGAATAGGTGTACCCGTAAGGATAATCTTACGTTGTGCGTTCAACTGCATAGCCGACTTTGACATCTTAGTGTTGGCATTCTTGATGGTATGTGCCTCGTCAAGACAAACCACATTCCACTCTCTTCCTGCAAGGTCTTCTTGTTGTATATTCAATATACCATAGGTTGTGATAATGACATCTCCAGCTTTTGCATCCTTGATCTCCTTTGAACGGTCCTCACTCTGATTGAGAATGGTGAGGTTTAATGATGGTGCGAAACGTTGAAGCTCATTCCGCCAGTTAGGTACGACAGAGGATGGCGCGACAATCAATGATGGTCCGTTTTCGCTCTGTTCAAGCAGCAAGGTGATAGTTTGAATGGTCTTACCCAATCCCATATCATCAGCAAGGCATACGCCTGCTCCCCATGCTGTCAACCTTGACATCCATTCAAATCCCTCTTCCTGATAGTCGCGTAGCTGTGCTTGTAAGGTCTTAGGTACGGAAGGGACTCTTTTGCTACTCTCTTCAATTCGTTGGCGTAAAGCTTTAATACTATCATTATTCTGAATGTTCAACGCCTCATCGTTCCACAAATCGCCTAACAAAGCCACGGCGGCTGGTGCCATCTGCAGATGTGAACGGCTTTCTGTCGTTACAGTGTCAAGTCGTTTAAGAATACGTGAAAGTTGGTTGCTTAGTGTTATGAATTCATTATCACTAATGCGTATATACTTCTGCTGAGCACTTTGATGCATTACTTCGAGCAACTTCTGGAGTGAAATAATGTGTCCTTCGCTGAGTTCAACATCACCTTCCACCTCAAACCAACCATTCTTTGACTTGAATGAAATTTGAGCAGAACTGCTGCTGATGCCAGGATAAAACTTTATCTTACTACCTTCAGCCCATTCCATTGCACAGACCTCTTTGTGTTCCTTACACCATTGAATGAAAGGTAAGAACGTGTTGATAGGAAGTGTTATCGTTTCCGAAATACTTTGTGGTTTCCATGTTTCGCCCTCTTCTAAGAATTCAACTTCAGCCAACCCTTCGCTTATCATTTTAAGGTTGTCACGTTCTTTCTTTAGATTACGAACCAATTGTACTTTCTTACCCTCTTGTTCGGCAATAGTGGTGACATTCCCTTTCCCAGGCACATAGCAAAGACTATCAGAGATATGCACCATGGCAGCAAGTTTAAAACTGTTGTCAGCAGAAGATATAACACGAAGCGTAATACATGGTTGTACATCAATACGCTCTAAATCGTCAAGCTCAGCTACCATGTTAGAGTGTATTTCTGTTTTTCCGCCAACAGCCTTAATCAGTTGAATGAGCAAGGACTCTGCTTCAGCAGGATAAGTTTCCTGTGCTAATATTTCTTTATAGATCTTATATTCAAAGTCAGATGGAATGAAGACAGAATAGTCTGTTTCAGAATTCTTCTTTAGAAAGAAAGATGATCTTTCACCATTCTGCAATTCTTTTACATTTGTAGATACTTTGAAAGAACCATTTGCATTTTTATCAATGATAAGATGAGGGTTGTCCTTATGAATCTTTATAGGCTGGAAGTCATAAGCAGAGCCTGTATAAACGTGGTCGCAATCAACAAAAAGATATATATACTTTTCAATGTAAATACTATATTCCCATGAAGAGATTCCAGCTTTAATCCGCTGATCAATACTATCCAAGCATGGAACATCCAGTTGTATGAGTTCACGTACAGACAGCTCCTTACCCACAGACCAACTACCATTCTTCAGTCTTCGTTTGAGTACAGGGACAAAAATCCCATAACGGAGAAGGTAGATAAGCATTGTGTCATGAATTGTTTCTGCAGTTTTATTCTCATCTTGTTGATTCTCTGCAATAAGTGTTTCAAGACGAAGCTGCCAAAGTGATTTAATCTCCAAACGGCTTAATAGAGATGTTTCACCGAAGTTTTTTCTTAATTCATCAGCTGATGAGTTGTCGCCCATGATACCAGTCTCCTGTTGTAAGAAAGCCCAGTTTGGAGTGTCGGTAGGTTTAGTTGCTCCATCAGGAAGTATTCCGAAACGCTCATACATCTTCCAAGTAAGCCAAGCCACCATCCGCATATCTGTATCTTTGCATGCATCAAGATAGTTCTTTTCTGGTATTTTCGCATCAATTTTATTATAGAAATAACTTTTTAATGGTTCAATCAGAAAGTAATTTTGCGTATAGGTCCTTTCTCCATTGCGCCTCATCATTATTTCTAATTTCTTTAAAGATGCCTCTGTATTAGTAAAGATATTTGTAAGTGCGAAATAATAATTGCCAACAGGATTTTTGAAAATGCCTTTAACAATGGTTATCTTGTTGTAGGCTGTCATCACTTTGGTATACAGCTTGTTGGCTAAAGGATAATCTCCTTTATACAATGCATAAATCGCAGCTATCTGGAGAGTAAAGATATCGTCTTTCGATGTCTTGGAATCAAGGAAGATTTTACCTGTTGCTAAATAATAATAGAATGCAAAGATGGATTCTATTGGTTCTTTTCTTCTTTCAACTCTAATTGGTGTTTTATGGTTGATAACAAGGTCTTTTAAATATTCCCAATCCAATAGTCTGTTCTGATACATTGACCTCTGAAAGATTGCATTCAGGACATGAGCAAACATATCATCGGGCATTGATTGAAAGAAAGCCTTGTGCTCTACCTTGTCAATCAAATGATAACAACAAGCATATAAGCTGTGCATGATTGCCTCATAGGAAGTTGTCGTCGCCTCCACTGCTTTAGGTGCAATACAATAGATTATTAAACCTACCAAAGGAGCCGGTTTGTCGTTAGCATAAGTCCTCCTATAAAGTTCGCGAATATCCTTTAATAAATATCTGTTCTCTTTCTTGAAAAGTTCAACGAGAGCAGGTATCAACAAATCCTGATTTATGTATAAAAGATCTGTAGCCCCATAGTATTGATGATTTTCTTCTATCAGCAGACCTTTATTTTTTAACTTTTCAAATGCTGAATCGGAAAAAGGAGACGACATTATCTTTTTCAACAACTTTGATAGTTTTATCTTATTCTGACCATATTTGTAAAAATAAGCCATTAGCATAAGAATTTTACGCTCGTTGTAATCAAGAGAAGAGAATGACAACATAAGTGGAATTGAATATTTTTATGATTAGATGTGTTCCTTATAAAGAGTAATTAAACAGAAAACCCATGTAGATTAAAAAATCTATGGTGTCAAGAATAAACTTCATCGAAGGAGTAACATTCAAGACACCATAGGTTCGTACTTATTACTTTGTCTGCTCGACGATAGCATTCTTAATCAAGCCCTCCAGCTCTTCTGCAAGTTCTGGATTATCTTTGATCATAGTCTTAGTTGCATCACGCCCCTGTGCGAGTTTAGTTCCGTTATAGCTAAACCAGCTACCACTCTTCTGAATGATACCATACTGAACGCCCAAGTCAACAATCTCACCAATCTTTGAAATACCCTCACCGAAGGTAATCTCGAACTCTGCCTTGCGGAAAGGAGGAGCAACCTTATTCTTTACAATCTTCACACGAACCTGATTACCGATAACTTGATCGCCATCCTTAATAGACGTAACACGGCGGATATCGAGACGTACAGAGCTGTAGAACTTCAGTGCGTTACCACCTGTTGTTGTCTCTGGATTACCAAACATCATGCCAATCTTCTCACGCAACTGGTTGATGAAGATGCAGCAAGTATTAGTTTTTGCGATAGTTGAAGTAAGTTTACGCAATGCCTGACTCATCAATCTTGCCTGTAAACCAACTGCAGAGTCACCCATGTCACCCTCAATTTCCTTCTTCGGAGTCAAGGCAGCAACTGAATCGATAACAAGAATATCAATAGCAGAAGAGCGAATTAGCTGGTCTGCAATCTCTAAAGCCTGCTCACCATTGTCTGGCTGTGAAATCCAAAGATTATCAACATCTACGCCTAACTTCTCTGCATAGAAACGGTCGAATGCGTGCTCAGCATCAATGAAGGCTGCAATACCACCCTGCTTCTGTGCCTCAGCAATGGCATGGATAGCTAATGTTGTCTTACCAGAACTTTCCGGACCATAAATCTCAATGATTCTACCACGTGGATAACCGCCTACGCCGAGTGCTGTGTCGAGTGCAACACTACCTGTTGGGATAACCTCTACCTGTTCTATTTGTTCGTCGCCCATACGCATGATGGACCCTTTACCAAAGTCTTTTTCTATCTTAGACATTGCAGCTTGCAAGGCTTTCAGTTTTCCTTCAGCTGCCGATGTCGTACTTGTATCTTCTTTTGCCATATACTATTATCTTTTTTTTTCTGATTGATAAAATATTATTTATTCTTCTTTCTACTCTTTGGATAGGGTAAAACCTCAGCTAGGGTCTTAACAACCCTGACTGCAAAATCAGACCTTGAAACATCTAAAACGTAGTGTTCCTTAGCTCCTTCATAAGGGAATCCACGTTCGGCAGATAGCATCATTGACTTAATTGCCTCGTGTTCTTTGACATAAGGTATATTGTCACAAACTATGATAACAGGCTTTTCGTCAACATAAATCATGTATTCACCGAACATCTTCCTGTATCTTACAGTCCCTGCAGTAGCTATCTGACTACTGACAAATTCAATAAAGTCTAAAGAGCAAGCCATCTTCTTATAGTTCTAAATCACCACCAAACTCTTCATGCCAAGGTAAGCCCTGTTTATTGAGTACCTCCAAGAATGGATCTGGGTCGAAGTCTTCCACATTCCATACACCAGGCTTGCGCCACAATCCCTTGAAGAACATCATTGCACCAGCCATTGCTGGTACACCAGTAGTATAGCTAACGCCCTGCATACCTGTCTCGTTGTAAGCATCCTGATGCTTGCAGTTGTTATAGATGTAATAAGTCTGCTCCTTACCATCCTTGATACCACGAATACGGCAGCCGATAGAAGTCTCACCATCATAGTTCTCGCCGAGGTCCTGTGGATTAGGCAATACTGCCTTCAAGAACTGTAAAGGAACGATATTAACCTTAACTGTCTTGCCAGACCCATCTGCCAATGGTGCTTCATACTCAATCTCATCGATACGACTCATACCAAGATTCTGAATACAATCAAGGTAAGTAAGGTATTGCTGACCAAAAGTCATCCAGAAACGTGCACGCTTGATGGTAGGATAATTCTTAACTAATGACTCCAACTCTTCGTGGTGCATCAAGTATGAGTCACGAGGACCAATGTTAGGATAGGTTATATCCTGATGTACTACCAATGGGTCAGTCTCAATCCATTCGCCATTCTCGTAGTAAAGCCCTTTCTGGGTAATCTCACGGATATTGATTTCTGGGTTGAAGTTAGTTGCAAACGCCTTGTGGTGGTTACCTGCGTTACAGTCAACAATATCAAGATAGTGAATCTCATCAAAGTGATGCTTTGCTGCGTATGCTGTATAAGCCTGTGATACTCCTGGGTCGAAACCACAACCGAGGATAGCTGTTAAGCCAGCCTGCTCGAACTTATCTTTGTAAGCCCACTGCCAACTGTACTCGAAGTGTGCCTCAT
>ERZ772926.913-NODE-913-length-15291-cov-18.347532_pt1 | contig 15291 bp, 16 predicted proteins | sample MGYA00511136_ERZ772926 | MGnify/ENA primary metagenome ERZ772926 (study PRJEB29015, sample SAMEA2737917) | human oral metagenome | biome: human oral; feature: human-associated habitat; material: dental | place: China | collected 2153 ... | reverse complement strand
CGGTGATCTATGCCGTAGAGGACGCCTACCCGCTCTTTGATGTGCCGTTCCTGCTTGCAGGGCTTTGCACGATTGTCTGCCTCCCCATCGTTGTGCCGCTTTTTCTGTACTATGGACGCACGATTGCCGCACCGCTCCTTGCGGACGATTCCTTCGATGCGGTGTGGACGCCGCTCGCGTGGCTCGGTACGCTGATTCTCGTGCTCACGATTCTGCTCTCGCCGTTCAATGACCTACGCACACATACGGCGCTCTTCGTTCGTCTGAGCGGGGCGGTCGGCGGCTTCTGCTGCATCGGTCTGGCGCTCTATGCCATGAATGCACGGCTGCGTCAGCGTGCACTGCGCGAACAGGTGGCACGCGAGGCGGAGATGGCGGCGATCACGCGGCAGAATACGGCGCAGATGGAGGAAAACGCCCGCACGACACGCGCGTTTCGCACGCAGTTCACGGAGATGATCGCTGCGGCGCGGGAACTGCTCGCACGGGGGGACGCTGCGGGCATCGAGCGGCTGATGGGCGCGGCTGCGTCTGCAATTCATACGCGCTATGCCCCCGTCTGTCGGAATGAGACGGTAAATATTCTCGTCGGCTATTGGCAGCCGGTCTTTGAACGGCTCGGCGTACAGACGGCATACCGCATTGAGGTTGGTGCAGAGAATCCGATTGACCCGCTCGATCTGACGGCGATCCTCGGCAATCTGCTCGCCAACGCCGCCGAGGCGTTGGAACGCCTCGCGCCCGATGCCCCGCGCCTCCTGCGGCTCGCGCTCGTCCATCAGGGGGACACGCTCTTTCTGACGGCGGACAACAGCTATGACGGAGAGCTGCACTACGATACGGCGGGCAACCTGCTCTCTGCAAAGCGCGGCAACGCCGAGCGCGGCATCGGCATGGAGAGCATCCGCACGAGTCTTGCACGCTATGACGGCACGATGGAGATTGCGCCGGAGGACGATCTCTTCGCGGTGTCCATCGTACTGCGAACGACACAGGACAGAGCGGCAGCCGTCACGCCGATGCCTACCGACGACTGCGGGGAGGAGAACGCTCATGACTGACGCAGAGATTCGGCTGCTCTACACGCTCGTGTGTGCGCCGCCCTTTGACCTGCTCGTTTTCTATGTCTTTCGCGATCGGCTGCGCTTTGCGCGGAGCTATATCATCTGCGGCTATATGCTCGTGCTCGCGCTGACACACGCCGCACAGATGTCCTTGCCGCTCGATATGTCTCTCGTCGCACTTCTCTGCCGCCCGCTCGCTCTCTTCTATATGCTTCTCGTGATCGGCGACCAGCCGCTGCGGGTAATATCCATCGCCCTGCTCGTCTATCCGCTGCTGATGCTTGCGGGAACGCTCGGAACGATGACGGAGTATTTCTTTGGCGCAGGACTGCCGCCGGGGCTGTGGAAATGTCTGCTCATCCCCATGATGTTCCTCCTCGTCCTGCCCGCCGCGCTGCATACGATCCGCCACTTGCTCATGCCGATGCTGTCCGTTGATGATCGGCGGCTCTGGCTCTATCTCAGCGGCTACGAGGTGATCCTCGTCGCGCTCGCCGTCGCCGCCGATCCGGCGAATACGTCGGTGCAGCCGACGATCCTCGCTGCGCGGCTCTTGCTCCCGCTCGCGCTCGTCCAATATCTGCGCGTGTCCACCCTCCTCACGCGCTATGCAGAGGAGGGAAATGCACTGCATCAGCAGCAGCTTCACGAGCAGCTGATTCGCACGTCCGAAGAAGCGCGCTATCAGACGATGCTCGACCTCTGGCGCAGCTCGCGCCGTATGCGCCACGATCTCAGACACCACATGACGATGATCGCGCAGCTCGCGCATGAGGAGAGCCGCGAGCGCCTTGCTGCATATCTCGACGATCTCACCGAGCAGTTCGCAGAGCAAAAGTCAGAGGAACGCAAGTAAGCTACACGCACAAACGTCCACCTTGTGGACATTGTGCGCCGCCCTTACAGAAGCCTAGCCAATCGGTCTGCACCTTCGGCTTGACCTCTTGGGGCTTCATGGTAAACTTTCAGATCTCGCCCCAAACGCCGTCACGATAAAGGTGAACGAGGCGCATCGCATGGATGTCTCCCGTCCGAACGGGCGCATCCGTATAGACGCGGATGTAGTTCGCCGTGAGTCCGTCCGTGACGCCCTCGCGCTCCGTCTCGAAGAGAACGGGCATCTCTGTGCCGAGAAAGGCGGCGTGAAACGCCTCGCTCTTCTTTGCGGCGAGCGCCTGCATGCGATGCACGCGCTCCTTCTTCTCCGCCTCGGGAACCTGCGCGGCAAACGCGGCCGCCGGCGTGCCTCGGCGCGGCGAGTAGGGGAATACATGCATGCGTGCGAAGTTCATGCGCTCGACGAAAGCAAGGCTTTCCTCGAAGAGTTCCTGCGTCTCGCCCGGAAAGCCCACGATGATGTCCGTCGAGATGGCGACGCCGGGCACGGCACGCTCGACGCGTTCGATGAGCGCGACGAACTTCGCCGTATCGTAGTGACGGTTCATCGCGCGAAGCACTTCATCCGATCCCGCCTGCAGCGGCAGATGAAGATGCCCGGCGAAGCGCTCCTCCTGCGCGAGGAGTGCGAGCAGATCGTCCGACAGCTCGATCGACTCCAAAGAGCCGAGGCGCAGACGCTTGAGTCCCGGCAGGGAAAGAACAGCGCGCACGGCGTCGGCAAGCGTCACATCGCCGAGGTCGCGCCCGTAGCAGCCGAGGTGGATGCCCGTCAGGACGATCTCCTTGAAGCCCATGGCGAGGAGCTTCGCCGCCTCGCGCCGCACGCTCTTCAAGAGGCGCGAGCGCACGGGGCCGCGCGCGTAGGGAATGATGCAGAACGAGCAGAAGTTCTCGCAGCCCTCCTCAATTTTCAGAAAAGCACGCGTTCTCGCGGGCGCACCGAAGAGCGGGATGTCCTCGAACTCGGAGGCGTGCATGATGTCGCCCGTGCCGTCGAAGACGCCCGCCTCGCGCGCCGCTCGCTCCACGTGATCGACGATTCCGGCGCGCTCCTTCGTGCCAAGCACGACGCGCACGCCCTCAATCGCGCGGATCTCCTCGGGCGCGACCTGCGCGTAGCAGCCCGTCACGGCGATGACGGCTCGCTCGTTCAGGCGGCGCGCACGGCGGATGAGCTGGCGCGACTTCTTCTCGCCGAGACTCGTGACCGAGCATGTATTGATGACGTAGACGTCCGCCGCCTCGTCGAAGGGGACGATGGCGTAGCCGCGCTGCCGGAAAAGCCCCTCCATCGTCTCCGTTTCAAACTGATTGACCTTGCAGCCCAAGGTCGTCAATGCTGCTTTTGGCAAAACCTAAATCTCCTTTTTCATACTGCACGAGCGCGAGCGCGACGATCGCCGCCGTATCGACGCGCAGGATGCGCCGACCAAGCGTCACGGCAGAAAAGCCGTGCGCGACTGCAAGCTGCGCCTCCGCCTCATCGAAGCCGCCCTCCGGCCCAACGAGCATGAAGATGCTCCGCGCTTCTGAATCCGAAAGAACCGTGCGCAGTTCCCGCCGCTCTTCCAGCTCGTAGAAAAAAAGGCGCAGGGCATATTCCGCTGCCCCCTGCCCTTCCATCGCCGCGCGAAGGGGCACGATCGGCATCACCTCGGGGATGCGCGTGCGCCCGCACTGCTTCGCCGCCTCCGCTGCGATCTTCTGCCAGCGCTCCACGCGTGCACGCGCCTTCTTTTCGTCGTAGCGCACGACGACGTTCTGACTGAGCACGGGACGGATGCACGCGACGCCGAGTTCCGTCGCCTTCTGCACGATGAAGTCCATGCGGTCGCCCTTGGGCAGGCACTGGAAAAGCTCGATTTCCGCCTGCGATTCCGCCGCTTCCGACAGTCGCCGAACGAGTCGAAGCTGCACCCTGCCATCTGCAAAGCCCGCGACCTCGGCCTCAGCCGAGCCGCCCGCACCATCGGCAACGAGGAGCTTCTCGCCGAGCTTGGCGCGCATGACGCGCTGCAGATGGTGCGCGTCCGCGCCCCGCACTTCCATCGTATCCGCGATCTCGCCTTCTAAGAAGACGCGTCTCATCGCGCTCCTCCCCCTTTGACGACGACGGCCGCCCAACCCTTTTCCTGCTCGATCTTCTCAACGGAAAAACCATGCCGGCCTGCGGCTTCCACGACATCCGCCAGACGATCCTCGATGATGCCCGACAAGAGCATCGTGCCGCCCGCCGCCAGAGATCCCTTCACCTCGCCGAAAAGGCGCACGATGATATCGGCGATGATGTTCGCAATGATGAGATCCGCCTCACCCTCGACGCTCTTCAAGAGATCGCTCCGCCCCGTGCGCACGACGTCCTCTGCGCCGTTCTGGCGCACGTTTTCGCGGGCGACGCGCACGGCGACAGGGTCGAAGTCCACGGCTTCGACCCTTTTTGCGCCGAGCTTCGCCGCGACGATGGCGAGCACGCCCGAACCCGTGCCGACGTCGAACACCGTCATGCCCGGCCGAACGAGGTCTTCGAGCGCACGGATGCACAGGGATGTCGTCGCGTGCTGCCCCGTGCCGAATGCCGCGCCCGGATCAAGCTCCACGACGATTTCCCCCGCCTTGGCTTCGTATTCTTCCCACGTCGGCTTGATGACGGTGTGCGCGCCGATTTTTTCCGTATGGAAGAACTCCTTCCACGTCTCGGCCCAATCCTCGTCGGCGACCGCCTTCCACGACACCGCGCCCGCGCCCTTGTCGATTCCATGAGCCGTCAGGCCATCCAGCCGCGCAGCAAGGGTCTGCAGCTTTCCCTCAAGCTCTTCGTCCAAAGCCCAGTACGCTTTGACGCGCACGACCTCCGTTTCCTCGCTCTCCTTGAGATCCGTATAGTCCCAGAGTCCCGAACGAATGTATTCGTTCAAGAGCGCCGGATCTTCGATGACCACGCCCGCAGCGCCCAATTCCTGCAAGATTTCCGACACAAGATCCGTCGCCTCGTGCGACGTATCCACGCTCACTTCCGCCCACTGCAAAAAGCATCGCTCCTTTCTCATTCGTTACCATCATACAATAACAAGCCCCTGCACGCAAGAAAAAGCCCCCGCCCGAAGACGAGGGAAGCGCACAAGGTTCAAAAAGCGGCCGTTTGCACGCGCATTTACAGGCCTAATGCCGCATCGCGCGTCTCGCTTCCCTTGTACATGAGATAGAGGAATGCTTCGATCGCGGGCAGATCGCCCGTGTTCGTGCTGCGCGATTCCATAGACAGCAGCCCTCCGTCGCTCGTGTAAAGCTCCTCTTCAAGTGTCAGGCGGAAACTGCCATGCCTTTCTCGCAGCAAATTGCCCGAAAAATGTTCGACGAGGACGTACTTGCAGCCGGCGGCGCGGGCGGCGGCGAAAAGCGATTCCTGTGTTCCGCCTTGCGTGGAAAAGACCGTCGGCGCATAGCGGACGTCGAGCGCATCGTGCACGGCGCGCTCGATGTACGGCGCATCCTGTGCGAGCGCCTCGGGCAGATCAAAGGACGGCGCCGCGACATAAAGGCCGCCTGCAAGCTCCTGCGGCGTGCCGCAAAACAGCTCGTGCGGCGAATCCGTCTGCACCGCATCATAGTAGCAGCGCAGCGCCTCGTCGAAGTAGAGCGCCATCTCATGATGGAAGCGATCCTCGCGCGTCGCGGGCTTCCAGACGATCTTCTCGCCGAATTGCACGAAGCCCTTTCCCAAAGACTGCAGGACGGCGGCGACGGGATCGGCCTGCATGACAATGCGCGTGAAATGAAGCTTCGTTTCATAGAGACGCGCGAACCTCTCATCGCCGACGGCAGGCGCACCGAACGTGATGACCCTGAGCTGCTCGGGCGGCACGCCGAGATCAGCGAGACGCGCCGCCGTCACGAGGGACGCCGCACCGCCGAGACTGTGCCCCGTCAGATAGAGCACTTCTTCCGGATGCTCCTTGAGTTCATCTGCCAGCGCTTCTCCCGCCGTCCGATTGCCGAACTCCGGCATCTCCTCCGTAAAGAGCGCCGCCATGACGAAATCGTTGAATCCCTTGTGGACGTGCGGCAGATCTCGGGCGTCGCTTCCGGCTGCAACGGCAGTGAACTCCGCCGGGCTAGTTCCGCCGAAGGGAACGACGGAAAGGCGCAGATCGACCTCGATGTCCTTCTTGTTCTCCGTGCCGGGGAAGGAAAGCACGGCGATGCGCCTGCCGTCTGCAAGCGTCTTTCGCGCCAGATGGACACGCCCCTCTGCGGCTCGCGTCGATGTGCTGCGGCTCCGGAAATCCCATGCCGTCTCCTTGAGCCAGCTGCGCACGAGAAGTCCGCCGTCGTCGGAATATGAGGCGGAAGAGATGAGCGCGGCAAGCAGGTCGATTTCCGGCTCTTCCTGCGCCGAGGCCGACAGCGGCAAGAATGCAAGGCAAAAGAAAAGGACGGTCAAGATCGCTGCTCGAAAACGCTGCAGCGCACAGCTCATCTGCTTCATGCCGATTCCTCCCATCATGAATAACGGCGATTCCTGAGGAGGATTCTAGGACAAAAAAAGAGGAAAATCAATAGAAGCCGCATTAAGAACGACTCTTATTGATTTTCCTCTCGGCAGTCATTCTGCCAGAGCCTCCGCCCGATTATTGCGATACGCCTTTCTCCGCATGTCGCTTCAGCCAGGCTGCCGCATACGAGCACGAAGCATCCTTCACCGGCTTTCCGCCGCGCCGCTCAATCTCCGCGACAGCTGTCGCGACAAGCTTGCCCGCGATGCCCTGCCCCTGCAGCGAGGCGTCAACTTCCGTATGGAAAATATCGTAGACTCCCGGCGCTGCTTCCGAAAAATCCGCGCGGGCGAGCACGACGCCGTCCGCATTCTTGTATACGATGCTGTTTCCTTCCGTCTGAAAATCCATGTCTGCCTCCTTATGCAAGGTCAAGCCTCAAGGCAGGGACTTCGCCTCGGCGACCGGCCAGAATACGACCATCGCCTTGCCCTTGATGAGATCGTAGGGGACGAAGCCGACATCGGCGAAGCGGCTGTCCTCCGAATTGTTGCGGTTGTCGCCCATGACGAAGATATGTCCGGCGGGCACCGTCGACAGCGGATAATTCGTCAGCGTCTTTTCGAGGATGTAGTCCTCGTTCAAGAGCTGCTGATTCACGAACACCTTGCCGTCCTTAATCTCGATCGTGTCGCCGGGCACGGCGATCACGCGCTTGATGAAGTCGCGGCTCGGGTCGCGCGGATAGCGGAAGACGATGATCTCGCCACGCTCCGGTTCCCTCATGCGATAGATGAACTTGTTGACGACGAGGCGCTCGCGCGACTGCAGGGTCGGCCGCATGGACGGGCCGTCCACGACGTAAAGCTCCACGATGAACTGACGGATGACGAAGGCGAGCACGACGGCGACGACAATCGCCACGAGCCAATCCTTGACTTCTTCGCCCAAAGAACTCATAAATACCTCCCGAAAAAGAAATAGGGACTGCAAAGGAAAAATACCTCGCGAGTATCTCCTATGCCAGTCCCCATGATGTGCTTCAGCGTCTCTCGCGAATGCGCGCTGCCTTACCCGTGAGGTTGCGCAGGTAGTAAAGCTTCGCACGGCGCACAATGCCGCGGCGCATGAGCTGGATCTTGTCAAGACGCGGCGAATGCACCGGGAAAGTACGCTCGACGCCGATGCCGTAAGAAATGCGGCGCACCGTAAACGTCTCGCGCACGCCCGTACCGGAGCGCGCGATGACGACGCCCTCGAACGCCTGGATGCGCTCACGCGTTCCCTCGACGACCTTGACGTGCACGCGCACCGTATCGCCGGGAGCGAACTCGGGGATGTCGGAGCGCAGCTGTTCCTGCTCCAAAGCCTGAATGATGTTCATTTGTTTTCCTCCTTAATCTCAGACGTTCGTAAGAGAGCCTTTTCTCCCCCAGAGGACCGCCCGTATGCTCGCATATTTTATCACAAAAAGCGGGCAATTTCAACCACTTCTGCAAGAAGTTTTTTCGCAGGATACTGTCGCTGCATCGCTTCCCGCACTTCTCCACGACGCGCGACGCCTCAGAGCACCTTCGACAGGAAGTTCTGCGTCCGCTCTTCTTTCGGATGCTCGAACACTTCTTTCGGTACGCCCTGCTCGATGATCCGCCCGTCGTCAACGAAGAGCAGGCGGTCGCCGACTTCACGCGCAAAGCCCATCTCGTGCGTGACGATGACCATCGTCATGCCCTCGGCGGCCAGGGAGCGCATGACGTCCAAGACCTCCTTGACCATCTCGGGATCGAGAGCGCTCGTCGGCTCATCGAAGAGCATGAGGCGCGGCTTCATCGCGAGCGCACGCGCGATGGCGACGCGCTGCTGCTGACCGCCCGAAAGCTGCTCGGGGTAGGCCTCCGCCTTGTCCGCCAGACCGACTTTCTCCAAGAGCATGCGTGCATCCTTTTCCGCCTCTTCGCGTGCAGTCTTTCTGACCTTGCGCGGCGCAAGCGTGATGTTGTCCAGAACCGTCATGTGCGGGAAGAGATTGAAGCGCTGGAACACCATGCCGACCTCGGCGCGCACGCGATTGATGTCGGCTGCGGAAAGCTCCTTGCCGTCGATGGAAATCTTTCCCTTGGACGGCACATCGAGGTAGTTGATCGAGCGCAGGAGCGTCGACTTGCCCGAGCCGGACGGCCCTATGATGACGACGACCTCCTTGTCCGCGACTTCGAGATCGATGCCCTTCAAGACGAGGTTATCGCCGAATGCCTTGTAAAGCCCCTTAATGCTTATCATCGGTTCTGAACCTCCGTTCGAGATAGGCGACGAGCTGCGAAATGGAAAGCGTCATCACGAGATAAATGATGGCGACACAAGGCCAGATTTCCAGCGAGCCGTAGGTGCGGGCAATGATGAGCTGGCCGCTTCGCGTCAGTTCTTCAAAGCCGATGACCGAGACGAGCGACGAATCCTTCAAAAGCGCGATGAACTCGTTGCCGATCTGCGGTATGACGCGCTTGACCGCCTGCGGCAAAATGATGTGCCACATCGTCTGCAGCCACGTCATGCCCAGGGAGCGCCCCGCTTCCATCTGCCCCTTGTCTATCGACTGGATGCCCGAGCGGAAGATCTCGGCGACATAGGCGCCGCTGTTGATGCTGCACGCCGTGATCGCCGCGAAGAACGGGTCGACGCGCTGCCCCGAGATGACGGGAAGCGCGAAGTAGATCAAGAAGATCTGCACCAAGAGCGGCGTGCCGCGCAGAAAATCAATATACGCCATCGCCAGAAGGCGCAGCGGCTTGACCTGCGAGATGCGCGCCACGCCGACGACGAGGCCGATGACAACGCCGAGTGCGACGGAAATCGCCGTGATCTTGATGGTCACAAGCGCGCCGACGAGCAGGACGGGGAAGGAATTCACCGCCAGATCGAAATCAAAATTCATGCCTGCACCTCACGACTGCCCTCACTCGGCCTTCTGCCCGAACCACTTCTTGTAAATCTCGTCGTACTTGCCATTTTCCTTGAGCTTCTTCAAGGCTTCGTCGACCTTCTTCTGCAGTTCCTGATTGTCCTTCGCCATGGCGATGCCGTAGTCCTCGGAGGTCAGAAGCTCGTTGACGACGCGCACGTCCTTCTCGCCGCTCTTGGCGATGTAATAGTCGTTGACCGGGCGATCGTTGACGACAGCCTGCACGCCGCCCGCCTTCAGCTCAAGGAAGGTGTCTGCCGAGCTGTTCAGCTCCTTGACCTGGATGTCCGGATTCTTCTTGACTTCCTTCGCACTCGTCGTGCCGATCTGCACGGCGACCGTCTTGCCCGCGAGATCCTTGAAGCCGTTGATGTCTGTGTTGTCCTTCTTGACGACGATCGTCAGACCAGACTGATAGTAAGGCTCCGAGAAGAGCACGTTCTTCTTGCGCTCGTCGTTGATCGTCATGCCCGAGATCGCGATGTCGATGTTCTTCGACACGAGTGCCGGAATCAAGCCGTCGAAATTGATGTTCTGGATCTCCGCCGTCATGCCCATCTCTTCCGCCACGGCACGCGCGAGATCCATGTCGAAACCCTCGTACTCCTTGCCGTTCTCACCTTGGAATTCGAAAGGCGCGAAGTCCGCATTCGTGCCGACGCGCAGCGTCTTCGACGCCGAACCCGAATCCCCCGAGCCGCCGCAGCCCGCAACGGCGAAAGAAGCCGCGGCCAGAAGTCCGACAGCACCGAGCAGCATTTTCTTCATTTTCATGAAAGAATCCCCTCCTGATAAAAGCTTATAAAAACAGCATAAAGAAGAAGCTCGGGATGCCCCGAGCCTTTTCGGATCGTTTATCATTATAGCACAGAAAGAAACGCATATCCATAGTGGATTTGTGCAGGATTTCCGACTACCTTTATCAAAACATTTTGTGCGTGCCGCATCTACCGGCGCCGGAAAGCAGCTGCTCACTTTGCCAATGACAACTTCTGCGCAATCGCATTTTGCAAAGTCTGCGAGAAATTCAAGCCGATGCGTTCCGCCTCGGCGTTCATCCAATACGGAATAGAGAGAGTTTTCTCGACGAATCTCTTGCTCTGCCTCTCGCGAAAGGACGGCATGAATGCCTCGACAAGGAAAAACATCTCATTTTTCTGAAGCTCCTCCTGTTCACCAAGCACGCGCAAGGACGACGGCTGCGGAATCTCATCTCCGTCTTGCTCCATGCCATAGAGATGAAGGGAAAGCGCTTCCCGCGCCATGCGCACAGCCTCCTCCTCATCTGACCCAAACGTAATGCATCCGGGCAAATCCGGAAACACGACGTGAACGCCGTCCTTCTCATAGCTGAAGATTGCCGTATAACGATAAAAATCAGGAAACATGCTACCTCCTTCCCCAACGCGGGGCGAAACTCAGAACTTGAGTCCCGATTGTCTTTCGATACTTTTCAGGTCACGCACTCCCAAATCTTTTACCGGATGCCTGAGCGTCACCTTTCCCGGTTTTGTCGGATGCTTGAACTGATGATGGTCGCCTTCGCAGTTAATTTCCACCCATCCGTCCTTCAGCAGCATTTTTAGAACATCTCTGGAAGAATAGCTTTTCATATTCCCTCCCGCGGCATGGCGAGGCGCAGGGCTTCCGCGAGCGTCGCCGCGCCAAAGAGGTCGATGCCCTTTATGCCCTTGAGGCGTTCGGCATTCTTCTGCGGCAGAACGGCGGCACGAAAGCCGAGCTTGGCGGCTTCCTTCAAGCGCACGTCGGCCTGGCTGACGGCTCGCACTTCGCCTGACAGGCCGACTTCGCCGAAGACGATCGCCTTCGGACGCACGAGGCGGTTGGCGAACGACGACGCCATGGCGACGCACAGGCCAAGGTCTGCGGCAGGCTCGTCGATCTTGATGCCGCCCGCGACCTTGACGTAGACGTCGCATGCGCCGATGGGAAGCTTGACGCGCTTTTCAAGGACGGCCAAGAGAAGCTGGATGCGCTTGACGTCGACCGAGTCCGCCGTGCGCCTCGGCGGCATGTAAGGCGTCTCGGCGACAAGCGACTGGATCTCGACGAGAAGAGGGCGCGTTCCCTCGACCATCGGCACGACGACCGTGCCGCTGTCCGGCTCGCGGTCGGACAAAAAGAGTTTCGAAGCGTCGGGCACGTCGGCAAGCCCCGTGTCGCGCATCTCAAAGAGACCAAGCTCGTTCGTGCTGCCGAAGCGGTTCTTGACGGCGCGCAGGATGCGAAACTGCGCATTGCGCTCGCCTTCGAAGTAGAGCACGGTGTCGACGATGTGCTCAAGGACGCGCGGCCCCGCGAGCGTGCCGTCCTTCGTGACATGGCCGACGACAAAGGCGGCGATGCCGTACGTCTTCGCAAGGCGCAGAAGCTCTACGCTGCACTCGCGCACCTGGCTGACGCTGCCCGGCGCACTCGTCACATCGGGGCGGAAGATCGTCTGGATGGAGTCAATGACGAGAAGTTCCGGCTTGACCGTCTCGATATGTACCGTGATGCGCTCAAGGTTCGTCTCGCTGACGACGAAGAGATCGTCGGCAATCGCACCGAGGCGGTCGGCCCTCATGCGCACCTGGCGCGTGCTCTCCTCGCCCGTCACATAGAGCACGCGCTTTCCTCCCCGCGCGATCTCGGCCGCCACGCGAAGTGTGAGGCTCGACTTGCCGACGCCCGGATCGCCGACGATCAAGACCATCGAGCCGGGAATCACGCCGCCGCCCAAGACGCGGTCAAGCTCGCCCGATCCCGTCAAGAAACGCGGCATGTCCTCGACTGCGACATCGCCGACAGCGACGGGACGCGCGCCGTCGGAAAGCCCGAGGCGCAGACCGCCCTCGGCCGATTCGGGCGCGATCGTCTCCTCGACGAGCGTGTTCCACGCGCCGCAGCCCGGACACTTGCCCACCCACTTGGACGTATCGTAGCCGCACGCCTGACAGACGAACGCCGTCTTTTTCTTCTTCGCCAAATTCATTCCGCCTTTCCGCGCTTCATCAGCGAGCGCCGCAGAAAGCGCAGCAGCGAACGGGCGAGCCAAAGAGGCGCCCACGCCGCATTGACGAGCATGTTCCAGACAGAAGCTGCTCCGTCCGGCGCAAGCTTATTGCGCTGCGCCCGCACGAAGCGCCTTCTCCTTCTTCACCTTCGCCGCGTCCTTCGGCTGTTTCCTGACAAAATCAAGCCGGTCGCCGACCTTCTTGACGTAGATCGTATCGCCGCGTCCAAAATCGCCCTTCAAGAGCCTTTCGGCGATCTCGTCCTCGACGAGCTTCCGGATCGCACGCTTCAGTGGACGTGCCCCGTACTTGAAATCCGTGCCGCTTTCGACGAGCTTCGACTTCGCCGCGGGGCTGACCTCAAGCGCCATGCCTTTTTCCGACAGACGAGCCTCGACTTCGCGCAGCATGATGTCGACGATCTTCGTCAGTTCTTCCTTGCCGAGCGGACGGAAGACGAGCATCTCGTCGACGCGGTTCAAAAACTCGGGGCGAAAGACGCGCTTGACCTCCTCAAAGACGCGCGACTTGCCCTTTTCGTAAGCGTCGCCGAGCGTCTGCACCCCCGCGGTGAAGCCGAGCGACGTCGACTGCTTGAGATAGTCGGCGCCCGCGTTCGAAGTCATGATGATGACCGTGTTCTTGCAGTCGACCGTGCGCCCCTGCGCATCCGTCAGGCGCCCGTCGTCCAAGACCTGCAGCAGCACGTTGAAGAGGTCGGGGTGCGCCTTCTCCACCTCGTCGAGCAGGATGATCGAATACGGGTGGCGGCGCACGGCCTCCGTCAGCTGGCCGCCCTCCTCATAGCCCACATAGCCCGGAGGGGCGCCGACAAGCTTCGACACCGTATGCTTTTCCATGTACTCGGACATGTCGAAGCGCACGATGGCTTCCTCCGTGCCGAAGAGCGATTCCGCCAAGGCGCGCGCGAGCTCCGTCTTGCCGACGCCCGTCGAGCCGAGGAAGAGGAACGAGCCGATGGGGCGCTTCGGGTCTTTAAGTCCCGCGCGTGCGCGGCGCACAGCCTTGGCGACCGCCGTCACGGCCTCCTCCTGTCCCACGACGTGCGCCGTCAGAATCTGCTCAAGATGAAGCAGGCGCTCCGACTCCTTCGCGGCGATGTCCTTCACGGGGATGCCCGTCCAAAGCCCGACGGCATCGGCGATGTCGTCCGCTGTGACCGTGACCTCCTTCATCTCGCGTTCCTGCCAGCGTTCCTTGGCGGCGACAAGATCCTCTTTGAGCGCACTCTCCTCATCGCGCAGGGCCGCCGCACGCTCGTAGTCCTGCAGCTTGATCGCTGTGTCCTTCTCGACGCCGAGCTTCTTCAGACGCTCTTCCAGACGCTTGATGGACGTCGGCAGGACGACGGTCTTCATGCGCGACTTCGACGCCGCCTCGTCCATGAGGTCGATCGCCTTGTCGGGCAGACAGCGGTCGGGAATGTAGCGATGCGACAGGCGCACAGCCGCCTTCAAAGCCTCGTCCCGAATCTTCGCGTGGTGAAACGCCTCGTACTTCGGGCGCAGTCCGTGGAGGATCTTCTCCGCCTCCTCCGTCGTCGGCTCCTCGACGAGGATGCTTTGGAAGCGCCGCTCCAGCGCCGAATCCTTCTCGAAATACTTCTTGTACTCCTTCAGCGTCGTCGCACCGATGATCTGCACCTCGCCACGAGAAAGGGGCGGCTTCAAGATGTTCGCGGCATCGAGCGAGCCTTCCGCTGCGCCCGCCCCGATGAGCGTGTGCATCTCGTCAATGAAGAGGATCACATTGCCGCTCTTCATGACCTCGTCGATGATGCCCTTCAAGCGTTCCTCAAACTCGCCGCGGTACTTCGCGCCCGCCACGAGTCCTGCCATCGGCAGGGACACGATGCGCTTTTGCTGCAGGAGGCGCGGCACGGCGCCCGTGGCGATGCGTGCGGCAAGTCCTTCCGCGACTGCCGTCTTGCCGACGCCCGGCTCGCCGATGAGGATCGGATTGTTCTTCGTGCGCCGCGACAAAATCTGCACGACGCGCTCGATCTCCTTCTCCCTGCCGATGACGGGGTCGAGCTTGCCCTCCCGCGCCATCGCCACGAGGTCGCGGCCGTACTTCTCGAGCGCCTCGTAGGAGGCCTCCGGGTCCGCGCTCTGGACCCGTTGCGAACCGCGCACCTCCGTCAAGGTCTTCAGGAAACGGTCCTCGGTGATCCCCAAACGGCTCAGGATCCTCCCCAGGTTCGTCGCCGCCCCTTCGCCGAGCATCTCCAGGAACAGATGCTCGACCGAGACGTACTCGTCCGTAAGCTTCCTGGCCCGCTCCTCGGCCCGCATCAACAGCTTGTTGAGACGCGCCGTGACGTAGACCTTCCCCGCTTCGGCCCCGCCCCCCGTCACCCTGGGAATGCGGGCCACCTCATCCGCGACGAGCTTCTCCAGGACCTGCAGGTCGACGTCCATCCGGCGGAGCATCCGCGGGATCAGCCCCTCCCCGTCCCGAAGCAACGCCAGCAGGAGGTGCGCGACATCCACCTCCTGATTGTTGTTGCCTATCGCGATTCCCTGAGCCTCGGAGAGCGCCTCCTGGCTCTTTCGCGTCAATTTATTGAAGTCCATACTGAATTCCTCCTCGAAAGGATATCTGACCAATTATGACCAAAATTATAAATTCGTGTCCGCGCCACTGCAATACGTCGTTTGCCGTATTGGGCGCTTTAACTTTTACGTCAAATGCGATACACTTTTTCAGAAATGGGAAATCCGCCCGATGGGGGCAAAAGGACTTTATCGCAAAGAAGGACGATGAGCTTGGTGCCGCAGGAACGTATTTACCTCTCCCCGCCCCACATGAGCGGGGATGAGCTCGTCAAGATAAAC
>ERZ772926.912-NODE-912-length-15294-cov-6.754511_pt1 | contig 15294 bp, 16 predicted proteins | sample MGYA00511136_ERZ772926 | MGnify/ENA primary metagenome ERZ772926 (study PRJEB29015, sample SAMEA2737917) | human oral metagenome | biome: human oral; feature: human-associated habitat; material: dental | place: China | collected 2153 ... | reverse complement strand
GTGCCAGGCAGGGGAGCCCCAGTAGAGGAGGTCGCCGGGGGTCGCCGATCCCCAGGGGATTGGGGTCGAGCCGGATTGGTATCCGGCTGCGGTGAGGCGCGGCCAGCCCAATCCGAGCTGTTGGGCGGCCCAGTAGACCAGGCCCGAGCAATCCAGGCCCGGCGGGACCGCTGAGCCTCCCCACACGTAGGGGACGCCGGCGAGGACCGCTTTCATGGCGGCGCCGACCAGGCCCGCGCCGCCTCCCAGGCCCGCGTCCTCTACGCCCTTCTTGAATGCGGATTTGATGCCGTCGAAGAGCAGCGGCGGGACCCCGAACGTCGCGGACTCCCAGAAGCTGCCGTCCTTGGGGGAGAGCAGCGCCCGCGCGGGGTTGAGCACGAGGTTTGTAATCGCGGCGGCGGGGTCGGTGACGATCTCCGCGACCGCCTCCGTGGTCTCCTTGACCCAGTCCATTGCGCCGGAAAAGCCACCCTTGACGGCGTTCCAGATGCCGCCGTCAGCGAACGCGACTTCGCCGCGGCGGCGTCCGGTCTCTCCGACGGTCGCAAGACCGGAGCCGCGCGATGCGTTGACTCGGTCGAGCCAGGGCTTCCCACCGAGCGCGCGCAGCGCGTCGGGTCGGATGATGCCCTCGCCGCCAGATAGGCGCAGAGCGCCGCCCCCGTCCGGGCTGTAGAAGTGATAGATGTCCTTGCCCGGAGAATACCCGGGCGTCATCGTTGAGAACACGCCGCCGGTCGCGTAGCCCTCGATTGGCTTCACGTCGGGGAGGCGTACGGAGAGGCCGACCTTCGCGGCGATCGTATCGAACGCTGCCTTGATTCCGTCGCGGTAGACCGTCGTGATGACGAAGTTGATGGGCTTTGCTGCGGCGCCCTTGACCTTGTCGAAAACAGTCTCGACCGACTGACGGAACGACTCGAAGGAGTCCTTCATGCCGCCGATCGCGCTTTTAATCGCAGGAAACACCACGTCAATGAGGACCGCTGAGGCAACCTGCACCGCCGCCGAAATCTGATCCCACACCGGCTTAATGACTGAATCGTACAGCCATATGAAGGCAGGGCCGAGCACACTCGAGATCGCGCTGCCGATCGCTGAGAAGATCGGTGACAGGATGCCCCAGACCGTCTGAATCGCAGACGAGATCCCGTTCCACACGGCCACGACTGTCGTCCACAGGCCCTGGAAGGCCAAGCCTATGGTGCCCGAGACGACCGTCGCCAGCAGGTCGAACAGCGGATACAGGACGTTGTCCCAGACCGCGAGGATGAACGTCGAGACGTTCGTCCAGACCGGCTCGACCACGTCCTGCCAGAACGCCCAGAGCGCGGGCATCAGGGTGTCCCGGAAGAAACCCGCGAGCGCCTGCATCGCCGGGTATATCACTGCCCAGGCCGACTGGACCGCTGAGGAGAAGCCCTCCCACAGCGGCTTCACGACGTTCTCCCAGAGTGTCGTGAGCACAGGCCACAGTACGCGAGAAACCACCGTCCAGATGCCCATGAGGACCGGGCGGATGACCGCCGTCCAGGCGAGCGCCAGGCCCGAGCCGATCCCCTCAAACAGCGGCTGCAGGACCGTGCTCCAGAGGTTCTGGAGGCCCGGCCACAGCGTCCCGCTGATCCACTCCCACGCCGCCTCAAGGGCGGGCTTGATCTGGTCCGTCCACGCCGTGTATGCGATCTCGCCGACCGCGAGGAGGGCGTCGCGCAGCGTGAAGAAGAAGTCGACGAGTGCCGAGTCCTCCTCCAAGCCGAAGAGATTCCCGTCGTAGTCGCCGGTCGTGAGGATGCCCCACGCCGACTCAATCGACGGGACGAGCGTGTTCTCCGTGTAGTCGACGAAAGCGTCGATAACCGGCGTGACGTTGTTTGTCCAGAACTCGGCAATGCCGGAGCCGAGGGCGTTGATCGCGTTCGCGACGTCCTCGTTGGTGTTGTACAGGTAGATGAGGCCGGCGATGAGCGCGCCGATAGCGACGACCGCTAGGCCGATGGGGTTCGCGGCCATTGCCGCGTTGAGCCCCTCCTGCACGAGCGTCGTGTTCTTGATCCACTCGATCACCGTCGTCAGGACCGAGAAACCCCAATACGCTGCGACCGCAATACCGATGCCCTCACCCAGGGCGACCAGTAGATCCTTGTGCTCCTTGATCCACCCGAAGGCACTCTCGAACATGTCCGACAGCCAGCTCATGAGGTCCGTGATCGTCGGCTTCATGTAGTCGATCAATTCCTTGATGCCGCCCATGATCGTGGCCTGCAGGTTACCAGCCGCGTTCTCGATACGACTCGTATCGCGAGCCGCGTTTGCCGCGACTTCGTCGAAGCCGAGGCTCAGCAGAGCCTCGTTAAACTCTTCTGCGCTGATCTGGCCCTTCGCCATAGCCTCGCGGAAATTGCCGGTATATGCGCCAGCGTCGAGCAAGGCCTTCTGGATCTTGCCACTGGCACCAGGGATCGCATTCGCGACCTGATTCCAATCTTGCGTGGCAAGTTTGCCTGCACCGTTGACCTGGACTAGCGCCAGGCCGAGCTGCTTGTATGTCTCGGCAGAGCCGCCCGCGACGGCGTTAAGGTTGCCTGCAGCTTCCGCGAGCTTGTCGAAGTCCTTGACGTTATTCGCCGCGAGCTGCGACGTAATGCCCTGAATATCCGACAGATCGTACACCGTCTCGTCGGCGTACTTCTGCGCTGCGGCGCCCAGCTCCTCGATCCGATCAGGATCGATCCCCGCGAATTTCAGGGTATCCGCGAACTTCTGGGTCGCATCGCTTGCGGCGATAGCCTCAGAGACGAAACCGCCGATACCCACAGCAGCGGCCAGCGCCGCCAGAGGCATGATCGCGTTCTGAGCGAAACCCGCCAGCGAGGAGAAACCCGAGCCAGCCTCGCGCATACTGCCCGCAGCCGCACCAGCCGAGGACGCAGCGCCGTCGAGCGCACGCGCCGTCGAATCAACCGGCCCGCGAGCGCGCCCTGCTTCGGCGCCCATTGTGGAGAGGCTGCGGCCCGCGCCAGCGGCGGCTTGCTGCATGCCTCCGGTTGAGGCTTGCAGGCCCTTAGCCATGGAGTTGACGCTGTTGCGGACGTCGTTTGCTGCAGCATCGAGTGGCCGGCTCAGGCTCTTTGCGACCTGCGACCCGCTGGAACCGACGCCAGAGCGCAGACCGTTTGCAAAGTCCTTACCGGCGTTCTGCCCGATGTTGGGCATCTGGGCTTTCGCGTCGGCCTCGACGGTCTTGAAGAAACCCTTCATGGAGGGCACGACGTCAACGTAGAGCGTGCCAGCCTTGTAGACTCCAGCCATTCCGAGGGCCCCTCTCTGCAGTTATTCTTCTGTGTTCTCCCAGTTCGGGAGGAGAGCCTTTATCGCTTCGTCTCGGAAGTTATGAAGGCGGTCGCCGCGCGCATCCTCGAGTGCCAGCTCGACGGCTGAGACCGGGCGCGGATACGGGTCTTTACCGCCGAAGGCAGCGGACACCAGATCAAAGATGTCCTGCAGGAGGCGCACGACGGGCGTCTGTTCCCTCATACGCGCTTCGGTGTCGTCGGTGGTCGCTTCGTTCTCGGCGACGGTGCGCGCGATCTCCTCGAACCTTTCCGGGTCATTGAGGATCGCGACGGTCGTCCTGCTCGTCGAGCCGAGGCCGTCGATGAGCGTGAGGAGGAAGCGCCAGCGGCGGGCGCGGAACAGGGCCGGGACATCCCAGCCCTGCTCCGCTAGATCAGAGACGATCTGCCTCTCGTACCGACTCAGGCGGTCGTAGAGGCGATGCCTTCCCCCGCGTCGCCCAGCATGCCCTGATAGTGCTCGGATGCCTGACGAATCAGGATGCCGAGCTGACGCATGTTGAGCTTGCTGAGAAGCAGGTTTGCGTCCTCGGCGGCGAGCCAGGTGCGGATCATCTGCGTTGGCGCCTTGGAGGACTCCATCTCGGCCATGAACTTCTCAGCTGCCTCTGGCGTGAGACTCAGCGGATCCGGAAACTCGATGACCTTGTTCCCGATCCCGAAAGTGAACGGCTCCGGGGCCGCTGCCTTTTCGAGCTTCGCGAGCGCGTTGAACGTAAAGGTCGGCTGTGCCTGGTCGGACATGTTGATCTCCTTGTTATTTGTCTGTCGGTTGGTTACTTGTTGAAGGTGGGCGGCGCGGGCAGCGTCGGCTTCTCATCGACCTCGGGGTCGTCGGCGATTGCCCAGCCCTGCGTGAGGAGCTGGTTCTGCTCGACAGCAGAGTCGGTCTCGCGCTCGAGCTTGATCTCATCTCCGGTGTCGGTCTTGACAGTCTTGGTGAACTTCATCGGTGTTCCTATCCGTGAGGTGATCTCCAAGCGTGAGGTGTGGACGGGCGGGCTGGAGGGAGATCAACCCCGGCCCGCCCGAGATCGAAAGCAGGTCAGTTAGCCTGCTCGAAGCCGATCGCGTCGCGGTGACGGATCGCGCCAGAGCCGCCGATGTAGTGGCGGCAGGACGTGCCCGCCGTCTCGTCCATGAACGCCGCGAACTCAAGGTCGAACTGCATCGCGTCCGACGCTGCCCACTTCTCGTCGGGGAGGGACGAGAGCTTGACGCGCGGGTAGCAGCGTCCAACGATCCACTCGTCGGCGGCGGGACCATCAGCCATGACCAGCAGGAGACGGTACTCGGCGAGAGCCGGGGTCGCGGCCTCGTCGAAAACGATCTCACCCGTTGTCTTAGACGCCTTGGTCTGCGACAGATCGATACCGTACACGAGCTGCTGAATGGTTTTGCGAATGGGTTCCAGGACCGTGAGCTTCACGGTCTTGGGAGCCTTGGTGAGGTCGGTGCGGACGGCCTCGGCGTAGCCCAGTGCCTCCACGTCCTCGGTGTTCGCGTCGGCGGAGAACGTGATGCCGTCGGTAGTAATGAGACCGAGCGGCACGAATTCCGAAGGAATCTCCTTGAGGGCGCCGCCGGCGTCGGTTATCGCCTCCGGGACGGTCGCCGTCATCGGAGCCAGGAACGCAAGCGCGTTCAGACCCTTACGGACGTTCGTCGAGCGATTATACTTCTTCTTGAGGGCTTCGATGGTGGTCATGCGAGCCTTCCCTTCATGTCGGTTGATGTCATTCTGAGATTGGCCTGTGCGTGACCGTGACCGTCATATGGACGACCTCGACAGCCTCGAAATAAGGCTGCACGCCCAGGAGAGAGTCAACCTCGGCCTCATCTACCCAGCCACTAGACCCAACGACCGGGCGGACGCTGAGCGCCCCCTCGATCTGATCCGCGAGCGCGGAGGCGCCGACATCGGCGGGTGAGGCCGGTGTCTTTGCGTAGATGGAGATAGAGATCGTTTCGTCTCGGTCGTAGTCCCCCGGCTGAGTTTGTACGAGCGAGACGTGTGCGAGTGGTAGCGGCCCGTCGGTGAAGCCAGGCTGCAGGACTCGCGCTGTCGGGATGCCGGTCGCCGCGGTGATCGCATCGCGGATGACCTGGACTGCATCTGTGTATGTCATGCGCGGCGCTTCCTCTTACCCTTCGAGCCAATCAGCTTGCCGAGCGTATGCGCGCCCGGGATTGGGTTCCCTGCTCTGCTTCGGTGCCCGAACTCCACGGCGAGCGCGTGGCGCGCGTCGTTGTAGACGCGGCCCACGTCTCGGACGGGACCACCTGGCCTGAGCGGCGCTTTCGTGGTTTCGGCCTTGTATGAGTCTGCGAGGTGCCCGCCTTTGTCCGATGATCCGCGAGGAGCGGCTGCGGATGCGTCTGCTCTGAGCTGCTCAGCTTCCTTGAGGAGTGCCGGTGCGAGGACTCCGCTGCGCAGGAAAGCGTCGATCGCTTGCGTATCGCGCTTGAATCCGCCCATGTCGTCACCTCCGTTTGATGGTCACGGACACGCCGCGCGGCCAGGGCGCGGGTTTTGACTCGACCTGCCATTTCCCGCCGAGCGGATGAGCTCGCGGGACGACGACCGTGTCGCCGACCTCGAACTGCGCGCCTGGCGGCGCGTACAGCGTGGCCTGGTCGTCTGGCTGCTCAGATGTCTGAGACTCCAGCAGGCCGGGCACCGTGAACACGCCGGGTGCGATGAGGCACCCGGGGATGAGACGCCCCGCGCTGTCCTGCACGAGGTATCCGTCCTCGTTGCGACGTGTGTGACCTTCTACCTGCACTGGGGTTCGCCACTTCTGCATCATCAGGATTCCCCCTGCGATGCGAGGAGGTCGATCTCGAGCGCGCGGCCACGGCCTGCGCCGAACGCCCGGCGCTCAGCCTTGGTGAGGTACAGGTCGCCGGACGGGTTAGCGAACGTTAGCTGCTGCGAGAACGGGCCGGTCGTCTCCGTTGCTGCTGAGATCCCCGTGAGTCCTTCATCAGCGAACGGCGCTGTCATCGCGCGCTTGACGATCGCGCAGATGACCCGGATGCGAGTGCCCGAGTCGGCGGTCTGCCAGTTCGTGCACTCGTCCATCACGAGGCTTTGCGCGTCTTCAATGAGCATGCTCACGCGCGCTTTTTCAGCGTCGGTCAGCGGTCGCCAGCGGGCCTCCATGTCTCCTGGTGTAGCCCACGGTTCCACGTCAGGCAGCTTCCTTGACGAGCGCGAAGCGGTCGGTGAAAACGTACCAGGCGTACACGGTCTCCAGGCGCAGCGCCACCTGGTTCTTGCGCTTGAGGTCACCCTGGCCGTCAGGGTCACCAAACTGAATGAGCTCGACGGGCAGCTGACGCTGGATCCCCCAACGAACACCGTTCGTGAAGTCGCCGACGATCGCGCGGATTTTCGTGTCTGTCGCCTCGGGGGTTGCCGAGACCGTGTTGCCCTGCGCGACCGGGAGACTGTTGAACTCGCTGATGGACGTGCCGAAGCCAAGCTGCGGGTAGCGCTGGTCAGATGTGTCGCCCGTGCCGTCCTTGCGGCGAAGTTCGGACAGCGCCCAGGTGAACTTCGGGTCGAATGCGGCGCCCGTGACCGCCGCAGGGTTCAGGCCATTCACGACCTGGCCGACAGCCGCGCGGAGGGCTGCGTCTGCTTCAACGGTCTTGCCCTTCATCTCGACGACCTTCGTCGACGCCGCCGCATAGTTCGTCCACGACGCGATCTTCGCGCCCGTCAGCGGATTAATTGCGTGGTAGAGGCCCAGATCGAGGGCGCGAGACAGCGCCTCAGCGCCGGCCTGTGCGAGCTCGTCGAGGACGCCGAGCTGGTAGTCCTCGTCGGCCCACATGACCTCCTGATTGAAGCGCATAGTGACCTGCGCCTTGTGTGGAGCGACAGACACTGACGAGAACGAGCCCGTGGTCGATGCCTTGTCGGCGCCCTCTTCGACGAATTCAGCCTTCGGCAGGTTGTCGAAAACGACGACGTCCTGCTTGCCGAAGCGCATCGGCTTCTGCTGAGACAGCAGCGCGACGGTAGACAGAGACTGGGACTTCTTGACCATGCCGTCCGCGATCTCGCGGGGCAGCAGCACGGACGTGTTGGTCGTGTTGAAAATAGCCACAATGGCTCCTTCCGAGAAATGAGAGATTATTTCGAGCCGAACAGCTCCTGCGCGAAAGCGCGGCGAGCCGAATCAGCTTCGGAGACACTCGGGGTCGCCCCCTGCGTCGGTATCACCGGCACCGAAGGACGCGCCTTCAACGCCTCCGCGAGCGCGGATGCGTGCGTGGTCAGTTCGTCCTTTGTCGAGCCGCGCAGCAGGTCGGCGGGGACTCCGGCTTCCTGAGCGACGTCGTTGCGGATCTTGTCGAGCGCGGCCTGGGCGTCGATCTGAGCGAGACGGGCCTCTGCTGCGGCGAGCTTGCTTGCTGCGGCCTTGAGGTCGTCGTAGTCGGCGTACTTGTCGCGCTCGCGTGCCAGGCGTGCGCCGATGACCTTGTCCAGATCCTGCTGTGTCGTGATCGGCGTGAAGGCGTGGCGGTCAGCGCTCGGGGCCTGGGCCTGGGTGTCGAGCACCTCCGCTGCGGTCGCCTCGGTGGTGTCAGCGTTGGTGCTGGTGTCGGTGGTGTGCATGCTGTCTCCTGTTTGTCCGTACTTGTGCGGCGCCCGTCGGCGCTCATGGTTCCGCGAATTGCCCCTCGCGTAGGGGAAACTCAGTTGCCGTCAGATGCTTCTTCTGTCGGCTTTTTGCGCCCGCCGGATCGCTTGCGCGTGTCCTCCTCGAACTCGCCGGCGTCGTACCGCTTCTTGAGATCTTCCGGGTCATATCCCGCGATGTTTGCGGGCTTGCTGGCCCATGAGGGCACGACCTGGCAGTCGCAGTGCGCGTGGTATCGGTCGAATGCGCCAGCGGACTTTTCCGAGGCGTATATCCACCCTCGCGATGCGAGCATCATGCAGAATGAGCAGGTGACTGCTCCGGTCGGGACGCGGGCGAAACGCACCTTCGCGGGATCCTTCGCCGCGGCGTCTGAGACCGTCTGCCTCGCCGCGTTCTTCACCCAGCTTTCCGTTGACTCGGACAGCGCCTCCAGCGAGGCCTCAGCATCCCCGGCGCGGGCCAGCGGGTTCAGCGCACTGCGGATCCTGGCATGCACCGCCTCGATACGTGGCAACGGCGCGGGCTTCGGCGTGTAATCGCCGCGAGCGCCGGCAGCTCGTCGCAGGCGGTCGTACCACTCGACGGCGAGTTGCCCGCCGACGTTGCCGTATGCCTGAACGAGCTGGGGTAGGAAGTCCTCCAGCGCTTCGCGGCATGCGACGACGTCGGTCGTGTCGAGCGTTTTCCAGAAGCGCGCGAGGTCGCGTTTCGCGAGGCGGGCGCACTGCTTCTGGGCTTTGGCGAACCGCGTGATCTCTTTCCTGGTTCTTGCCACGCGGCTCGCCCCCTCACCGTTACTTCGCTTCGAGCTTGTCTGCGTCGGCCTCCGGCATGCGCAGGGATACGGGGACAGCGCCGGTAAAGCGCAGGCCGTCGAGGCCGAGCCTCAGCGCTGCGTCTTGCGGCTCAATGCCGGCGCGGATCGCGACGCCGAGCGCGTCGAACTTGGCTTTCAGCGCGACGGGATCCTCAGTTCCCCCCGCTTCCAGCGGCTGCTGTTCTGGAGCGGCGGGCGCTTCGAGGTTGCCGGAGCCTGCGAGACGTTCGAGGAGCGACGCGGCCTTGCCGGGCGCGTTCTCCGCTCGGACCTGCTCGATCTCTGCCTGCGTGAAGCCGGCGCGACGCAGGCCGACTGTCGTCGTCGCGACGTCAGGCAGCGCAGAGGCGATCTTCGCGATCACGTCCGCGCTTGCCTGCGGGCTCACGTAGCGGGTCGGCGTGTAGTTGATTGCCATATCCCACGATTTCTCGGGCGGGGCCGTGAGTCGGTCGCGGATCATGAGGACGTCCTGGAGGAGACGACGCAGCGCGGGTGTAAAGATGCGCCACTGGTAATCGGCCTCGTCGGAGAGCTGGTACTCAGCGGCTTGCATGGCCTCAGCCGAGGCCGGGTTATCGCCGAAGATGCCGACCGTGCTCATCGGCAGGTTCGTTGCGGCGCAGAAGTTTTGCGCGAGCTGGCGATACATCGCGAGGTGCGGTTCCATCGACAGCTGCGTGAACTGGCCGACCGACGGCGTTGAGCCTTCCTCGTTGACCGTGAGAGCGAGCAGGCGACCCGTGATTGCCGACCACCTCTCCATGCCCGTGAACGCGTCCTCGGACGCGCCTAGGACGTACCGCTGCGGGCTGGAGAAGAATTCAGCGCCGGTCTCGGCACGCATCAGCGTGCGCACTGCTGCGTCCGTCAGGTACCGGACCTCGGTCGTGATCCGCGAGCGCCCGAACGGTCGTCCGAGCTGTGGGTCGTATACCAGTGGTTCGACGAGGACGCGGCCCGTCGGGTTCTCCATCCGTTCCATGTGCCAGACTGCGGAGCCGGGCTGACGGGAGAAATGAACGATGAACGTGCGCGTGTACATCGTGGCGCCGGTGAGGGTGTTTTCGTATTGCTCGGTGCCCTCAGCGGTCGAGGCTTCCAGGGCGAGCGCGGCCTCCAGCGTGCGCGTGCGCTGATCCCACAGTGCCGTAGTCCATGTCGCGTCGCGTGCCTGGATCATGACGGGCGGCTCGCCGCGCGTCACGTCGCCAGCTGCGACCGTCAGGAACGACACTGAGTGCTTGTACGCGCTCGTGATCGCTTGCGCGAGCTCCGTCTCGAACTCGTTGCGCGCCAGTAGCCCGGCCAGGTCGTAGGTGTCGGTCAGGCCGCCGACGGTGTAGCCCTCGAAAACATGCTTCCTAGCGAGGGCTTGCACGGCCTTCTGGGGCCAGCCGAGAGCGGCGCGCGTGCGCTGCATCTGCGGCGGGATGGAGATGCCGAGATCCTGGAAGGCACGATGCCCCTCGTAGTACACGTCGAGCAGTGCGTTCTTCGATTGCTTCGCCGTGATCCTCTCCTGCATGAGGCGCAGCTGGCTCTTCTCGGTGTCGGTCAGCCCCGGCAGCGCCGGTATCTTCGTCAGACTCATAGGACGATCGCCCTCCTCCCAGTTTTCCCTTTGGGCCTACGTCTCGTTGTCTTGGCTGCGTGCAATGCTGCCGATACCGCTTCTAGCGGTGTCTCGTCTCCGTCTGGGGTCGAGGCCGACCATCCGTAAGCGCCGTCTCGGCGGCGGATCTGTCGGTCCACGACAGCAACCGATGCGTTGAGCGCGTCCTCTGGTTCTCCCGCTGGGTGTGTGACCTGGCCTGCGCGCAGGCCCTCAAAGAGCAGGCCGCAGGCCTCGAAATACTCACCCGTCGTCATGATGTGGACGAGCCTCTTCGGCACGCCCCGCATGTCCAGCGCGTCCGACAAAGCGGCCGCGCCAGCGCCGCCGAGAAGATTGATCTGTGCCGTCCTGTCGACGCGCGCGGCAAGCCATTCCGCGAGCGCCGAAACGCCCGCAGCGGTTGACCCCGTGTAGGTGTCGATCACGTTCACGTGGAAGCGCGCGGACGCTCCCGTGCCTTCCTTCATCGCGCCAGCGAGCGCCATGCGTTTACCGTCGGCGCTGAATGACACGCCGAAGGAGCGGATGCCGTCCTCCGGCGCTTCTGCGACGGAGGCGTCCCACGTTGCGGGGTCGATCGCGCGCGAGGCTCCAGCGTTTGTCGGCCACATCCCGAGGCGTTCACGCTTGAAGCCCTCTTCGCTGAGCGTGCGCCGCTCGTTTTCGACGAATGCGATCTTCATGCGTCCCGCCGTGATCGCCGGGTTCGTCTCGATCCACACGCCCTTATCGTCGAGGTTGACAGGCCCGTCTGGGTCTGCGGACCACTCGTGCCAGCACATCGGGCCGGGGTGCTCCGAGAGGCCCTGCGCTCGCTGGCGCGTGAATACGGCGCCCGAGGCGTTCGGCCCGGGCGGCGTGCCCGTGTAGAGGATCTGCGAGTTACCGAGGTCGCCAGCCGAGCCCGTCGAGAGCATGGCCTCGATAGCGTCCTCAGTTAGCTCCTGTGCCTCGTCGAACACGATCACATCGGCGGTGAAGCCACGGCCCGATGACTTCGAGCGGGCAATGACTCGCAGCTCTGCGCCGTTCGAGAGCGTGATCGATTCCTGGCCGTTGACATTGCGGACGTTCGTCACGAGGCGGTTCAGCTCGGGGAAGTCTGCCGCCTCGTCGTTCGCCTTATTCCCGAAGAAGTGCTTGAAGCGCCTGTAATGTGCCTGGGCTGTTTTGACTTCGTGCGCGGAGTGAAGGATCTTCTCGCCGAGGAGCACCATGCCGAAAAGCTCCCGCATCTCCAGAAGCGCATTCTTCCCGTTCTGGCGAGGAACGGACAGCCCACAGCTCATGTGCTTCCACTCATCCTTCGCAGACGCGGCCAGCCAGTCCTCGAGGACGAGATTCTGCCAGGGGTCAGGCGTCAGCCCGAAGTTCGCGGCGAACTCTCCGGCGATGTCCCCAAAAGTCTTTGCGCGACGCTTAGCGGCGACCCGCACCCGAGGCGTTTGACCGTCGCCGTGCGAGCTGGTCCTGGAAGTTGACAACGTTGTCCCCCTCCTCCTTCGACTCAACCACGACAGCCGGGCCGGCCAGCTCAGAAATCAACGCACGCGCCTCACGGATCAGGGGCGCACGCTTGTCAAATTCTGCGTACTCAATCGACTGCAACGTCGCATCGAGTAGCTTGCTGCGATGCTCTCGCGCGTCGAACGCCGGAACTTCTGGGGCCTTCTTCGCCGCAGCCTTCTTCGCCGGGGCTTTACGCCCGCGAGCGCCCGCCGCCTTCGCTTTCTTCTCAGCCAATTCCAACCCCTTCAATCCCGGGCGAAACCGCCGAAAACGCCTACCGTCTATCCCACATGCCCCATAAACGCCCCAGGCGAGCCGCCCCTAAACGAACACCCCCGACCGCTGTTTTTTCGCGACACCCCCTGAAATAACGGGGGGGTATGGCGCTAAGCGTATCGGGGGCTACTGGTAGGCGGGGGGAGGGGTAATCCCCCACGCCGGACGACTGAATCTTTCACCAGTCTACGTCGACGGAGGCCGCTCTGCGCGGTTTCACCTTCGGGCGCGTCCCATCTCCGCGAGATTGATTGCACCTGCGGCAAAGGACTCGACCGTTTTCGAGCGTGTTCTTTCCTCCCCAACGGACCGGCAGGATGTGATCCGGCTCGGCGCTGTTCGGCTGTAGGCCTCGCGTGTAGTCCAGTCGCACGCCGCAGTGTGGACACTGCGCGACGCCGGCATCGCGAGCTGTGAGCAGCACTCGCTTGCGCCAGTGCTTGTACTGCGCGGTGCCGGTGCGCGAGGTCGCCACGTTGACCACCTCCCAGGTATGCACTGACCCCCGCTCCACCGGGGCCGATGAGAGCGGGGGTCAGTACAAGTGCGCGGATACCGTATAAGGCAGAAGCCCCTCGCTTACGCTCAGGGCCACACTAGGAGAATACACCGTGACAAGCCCCGTCGCAAGCGACATGCGCCTACATCCTGCGTGTCGCCAGCGTCTCAATATCCCCGACCCGGTAGAGACGCCCCCCGCCCCTCCTAGCCCGGGGCGCCAGCTGCCCCCGCTGCGTCCACTTCCGGACAGTCGGATCCTTGATCTGAACACCTGCCAGGATCTCCGCGACCCGAGTCGCTCGAGTGCGGGGCAGCAGAGACTCACGAGCTTTCGAGAGCAGGCGCTCCCACGCCTCATCTATCTGCTCGACCGCTCCGCACTCGCGGCAAGTTGTGGTGTCCTCCTCGGGATCGCGGACGAGAAGATCAGCGTCGCACTGACTGCACGAGCCGATGTAGACGAGCCGCTGCCGACCGGGGGATGCCAGACGCTCAAGGCGTGCGACCGAGTACAGCACCTCGTCTGCGCACTGCTCGGCGTCCGACCACCTGCGGAGCTTGTCCTCGTGCAGGTCGAACACGCGCGAGACCATCCACCAATCGCCGGGCCGTACCCAGTAGGACGGACCCATCACGTGCGAGAGGAGCAGCGTCGCCCAGGTGATGATCGAGTCGCACATCTCGTCGACCTCGATCATCAGCGCGATGTTGAGTGGAGCCCGCGACGACGGGACTCCAGCGCCGCCGACCTGCTCCCCAGTGCGCACGCCATGCGACGCAGCATAGGCGAGATCGCTCATGAGGCCGGGCATCGATGCGGTCGCCACACGGACGCGGGCAGCGCCGCCGCGAGACAGGTACTCTCCGTCGAGGAGAGGCTCACCCGTGACCGGGCAAACCCGGCGGTCGTCATGGTCAGTCATCGTAGCCCTCCACCCATGAGGCGAGCTGGTCACGAGTACATTCGATGAGTCCGCGGCGTGCGAGCATCGAGCCGCCTCCATCGTGCATAAAGACAGTCACCTCTTCTTTGCCGTGGACCATGACCTCAGCGCAGACCACCCAGGCCCCGGTCACTGCTTGGTCTCCATGTCCTGCCTGGACCAGTGCTGAGAGAGCATCTTCTACCTTGCCCCTCAGCTCTTCCTTCTCCTGGCTCATTACCTTCTTCTCCTTCTACGGTTCCGCTTGTTGGTTTGCTGCTGAGGTGTGCGCGGGCTCCCGGCCTGATCCTTCCCGGCCTGATCCTTCCCGGCCTGATCCTTCCCGGCCTGGCCCTTCCCGGCCTGGCCCGTGCCTGCCCTTCCCTGGCCTGCCCGTCCCGTCCCGTCCCTACCCGACCCGAGAGTATTCGACCTGATACCCTTCGACGTCGAACTAAGGTGCGGGCTTGAGTCCGAACTAGGTCGAACACGCGGACCCTCGGACGCACACCGCTCAGGTGTACCGGGGTCACGCACAGCGGCCTCTGCGGGGCCGCTGGAGCCGCGCCCGGGGTCAACAGGCGCTCCGGACCCTCGGCCCGGGAGAACGCCCCTCGTGGGCGTCTCTGAGGCGGGGTCAACGGGCGTGCCCGGATCCACGGACGGCACGGCTTCATATCCGTACCTGGTTAGGAATTCCGCCGACCACACTCCGTAATAGGGCGTGGACGGGACAGGGCGCAGCGGTGAGGCCGCGTCGAACGCCTCCCGCGCGTGCCCGCGCGACGAGTTGCATTCGTGGCAGGCGACCACGAGACCATCGACCGGGGCGTCCCCCAGCGAGTCCGGGTCAACGTGATCGAGCGTGCCGAGGTTCAGCCCGATTGGGCCGGTCCACCGGACGACCTTCCCGCAATAACGGCACTGGTCACCGTCGCGGAAAATCACCGCAGCTTTTTTGTCCTTGTCGCGGTTCTCCCGCGACCGCGCGCGGCGACGCATGACCTCCTCACGCGGCTGAACGTGAATAAACTCCTCGTCCGTGAACAAGCGCAGCTTCCGCTTGCCCTCCACCTCAACCCACGTGAGCAAGCCCGCGCCCACCGCGACGTCAATCAGGTGCGCACTCCGCGAACGATCGCCGTCGCGGAAAGCCGCGCCCCTCTCGATAATTCCGTCTGTTAGGTGCTTGGCCGAGTAGGTCGCGAGAGCCATGAGGAAACCGAACATCTCGATAATCGAGATATCCTCGGCCCCCTCGACGTCATACAAACCCATGAGCTTCGGATGACTCAGTGCCTCGTCACCTACCCGTACCCAGGCCACGCTCACCCTCCTTCATATTCACTCGATTAATCTCCGTTGACTCCCAGCCGTCCTCCGGGAAAAGATCCCGAGGCCGAAACTCCGGAAAGTTGCGCCTCATCCAGTCCCTTTCGGTTTTCCGCTGGTACTCAGCCTCAAACCTGCGGAAACACGACCTACAGCGCGCGTGCCCTGCAGCGAGTACCTCGCCGCAATCCGGGCAGTACCTCTCCATCAGAACGGCGGCTCCGCCACCGCCGACCCGCCCGGCTCACCCCACGGATCATGCTGCGCAGCCTGCCCCCACCCAGCCGCACCGCCAGAGGCC
>ERZ772926.906-NODE-906-length-15393-cov-5.947777_pt1 | contig 15393 bp, 11 predicted proteins | sample MGYA00511136_ERZ772926 | MGnify/ENA primary metagenome ERZ772926 (study PRJEB29015, sample SAMEA2737917) | human oral metagenome | biome: human oral; feature: human-associated habitat; material: dental | place: China | collected 2153 ... | reverse complement strand
AACTTCTCACGAAAGAACATATTTAGTTGAAGTAATGGGAAGAAACTGTGGAGATTTAGCACTTTATTCTGCAATCGCAGGAGGAGCAAGTGGAGTTATGATTCCTGAAACTGAAAGCTCAATTGATGATTTAGCTGAAGTAATCAAAAAAAGACGTGCTGAAGGTAAATTATATGACATAATTGTTGTTGCTGAAGGTGTTGGAAATGTTGTTCAGCTTAAAGAAGAATTATCAAAAAGAATTGACACAAGTATAAGAGTTACAATTTTGGGACATATTCAAAGAGGTGGAGCTCCAACAGCATTTGATAGAATTTTAGCTACAAGATTGGGTGTTAGAGCTGTTGAGTTAATTGAAGAAGGAAAAGGTGGATTAATGGTTGGAATCCAAAGTGAAGAAGTTACAACTCATAAATTATCTTATGCTTGGGAAAATTATTCAAAAGCATCTGCAGCTGATTATGCAATTGCAAATATGTTATCGTTATAATTTAGTAAAAAAATTATGTTAGTTTAGTAATTTTTTTAATTTTAACAAGATGTAAATGAACTTTCTTGCTTTTTAGTAAGAATTCATTGATAATTTAAGACAATGAAAATTTTAAATTAAATTTTAGGAGGAAAAATGAAAATTAAAATGACTAAAGTTGTTTGTACCATTGGTCCAAAAACTGAAAGTGTTGAAATGTTGACAAAATTAGTAGAAAGTGGAATGAACGTAATGAGATTAAACTTCTCTCACGGTGATTTTGCTGAACACGGACAAAGAATTAAAAATATTAGAGAAGTAATGAAAAAAACAGGTAAAGAAATAGGGATTTTATTAGATACTAAAGGTCCTGAAATCAGAACAGGAAAATTAGAAGGTGGGAAAGACGTATTACTAGAAACTGGTAAAAAAGTAATTATGACAACAGATTATGATTTTGTTGGAAATGCTAGTAAATTTTCAGTTTCATATCCTGGAATTGTAAACGACTTAAAAGTTGGAAGTACTGTTTTATTAGATGATGGTTTAGTTGGATTAAAAGTTGAAGCTATCAACAAAGAAGCTGGAGAAGTTGAATGTGTTGTTACAAATACTGGAGAATTAGGAGAAACTAAAGGTGTAAACTTGCCAGATGTTTCAGTTGGTTTACCAGCATTAGCTGAAAAAGATATTGCTGACTTGAAATTTGGTTGTGAACAAGGTGTTGACTTTGTAGCAGCTTCATTCATAAGAAAAGCATCTGACGTTGCTGAAGTAAGAAAAGTATTAGATGATAATGGTGGAAAAAATATTCAAATTATTCCTAAAATTGAAAGCCAAGAAGGTGTTGACAACTTCGATGAAATCTTGGAATTAAGTGATGGAATCATGGTAGCAAGAGGAGATTTAGGAGTAGAAGTTCCTGCAGAAGAAGTTCCTTTCATGCAAAAAATGATGATTAGAAAATGTAACAAAGCTGGAAAACCAGTTATTACAGCTACACAAATGTTAGATTCAATGATTAGAAACCCAAGACCTACAAGAGCAGAAGCAGGAGACGTTGCTAATGCTATTTTAGATGGAACAGATGCAGTTATGTTATCAGGAGAATCAGCAAAAGGTAAATATCCAGTAGAAGCTGTTAAGATGATGGCTACTATTTCAAAAAGAACAGATGAATTTAAAAAATTCAAAACAGTTGAAACTCCAGGAGGATCAGATATTTCTGTTACAGAAGCAATTTCAAGCGGTGCAGTAAGTACTTCTCATGCATTGGATGCTAAATTAATTGTATGTTGGACAAAAACTGGTAGAGCACCAAGAATGATTAGAAAATATGGACCAACTATACCAATTATTGCTTTGACAGACAATGACCAAACTGCAAGACAATTGGCATTAGTAAGAGGAGTTAGAGCTTACGTAGCAAAAGGATTGGATAAAACAGATGATTTCTTCGCAAAAGCAAGAGAAATTGCAGCTAACCATGAAGAAGCGAACAAAGGTGATTTAGTAGTAATGGTAACTGGAATCTCTAAAGAAGGAACAACTAACACATTCAGAGTAGAAAGAGTTGGAGAATAATTAAAAAATTTGATTATTTAACTGACAATTAATTTAAATATTTTTGTGAGGGAAACGGTTTTATACCTTTTCCCTTTATTTTATACATAAGAAAAGAAAAAGAAAGGAAGAAAAAAGTGAAAAAACTTGATGATTTGATAGATGTTTTTGCAAAATTACCGGGAATTGGAAGAAAAAGTGCGGCAAGAATTGCGTTTGATGTGCTTGAAAAAAGTGAAGCTGATATTGATAGAATGCTTGAAATAATAAAAGATTCACATACTAATATTAAACATTGTGAAATTTGTGGAAATTTATCGGAAAATGATATTTGTGAAATTTGTGCCAATGAGAAAAGAGACAAGGAAGTAATCTGTGTTGTTGAAGGAGTACGAGATGTAATTGCATTTGAAAAGTCTGAAACTTATAATGGACTTTATCACGTACTTGGCGGAAAAATTGATCCATTAAATGGAGTTACTATTGAAGATTTAAACTTAATGAAATTAATGAGAAGGTTGGATGGAAATGTGAAAGAAATTATATTAGCTTTAAATCCTGATTTGGAAGGGGAAACTACAAGTCTCTATTTGACAAAATTTTTAAAAGATAAAAATGTAAAAATTTCAAAAATTGCCAGTGGAATTCCAATGGGAGGAAATATTGAATATACAGATATGGCGACGCTGGGGAGATCGCTGGAAGGTAGAGTTAATGTGGATGATGTAGACTAGATTGGGTTTTAGAAAATAAGAGTTTAAATTACTTGTATTTTATTTGCTATTTCAGTATAATTTCAATATAGGGGCTGAAGGATAAAAAAGGGAGTAAAGTGGAATGAGAAAGAAGTTGCCCAATTGGAATATCGGATTTTAAAAAAGTGATTGAAGGGAATTAGTATTTTGATAAGATAGAATTAATTAGTAATACTAAACACCATTTAAATAACGAATTTATTACAAATTTTTCTAATTAGAGGATAAAACTCAATATTTTCAAATGATTAAAATATAATTTTCACTTTTTAAACAGATTTTAGTATAAAATTATGGAAGAGGCGGAAGTGGTAAAAATTTTTACAAGACCTCGGCGTTTTTAGGAAAAGAAATGGAAGTTAAATTTGAAGGATAAATAAAAATATAAAAAACAAAAAATAAATACTCAAGCAGTCTGATAAAATAACCATTGCCTGAGTATTTTTTATTGAAATTAGATTAATTTCTAAAATTTTAATAATTTTTATTTTAAATCGTTTATATATTTTTTCACAAAGTCCTGAATTTCAGCCTTATCAATTACATTTGAAAATCTTATTTCTGAATTTCTGACTTCTGTCAGCTTTTCTGGGAATTTTACACCAGTAACTTTTGATACTTCATCTAAAATTGCGTAAGGCTCTTTTGTTTCATCAAGTCCCAATGCTTTTGCAATTGGAGTTGGGAATTTGAATGGGTGTGCTGTTGACATTATTACTGTGTGAATGTTTTTATCCAAATTACTGTTGTCTAATTTTTCATAAACAGAATAAGCAACTGCTGTGTGAGGATCCATTAAATAATGGTAATTTTCATATACACTCTTAATTGCATTTACAGTTTCAACATCGTTTGCAAATTCTCCGTAAAATTCATTTTGAATATTTTTCAATTCTTCTTCATTTACAGATAACTCTCCTCCTGAAAGTAAGTTTGTAATCAATTCATTCACTCTTTCAGAGTTTTCATTTAATGCGTAATATAGGTATCTTTCAAAATTTGAAGAAAGAAGAATATCCATTGACGGTGAGTTTGTTGCATAAAAATCTCTATTTTTGTTGTATATTCCAGTTTGGAAGAAGTCAGCTAGAACTTTATTTTTATTTGAAGCTGAAATAAATTTTTTGATTGGTATCCCAAGTTTTTTAGCAATAAATCCAGCTAAAATATTTCCAAAGTTTCCAGTTGGAACTACCACATTAAATTCCTCGTTAGGCTTAATTGTTCCAGCTTTTACCAAGTTTACATAAGTTGACACATAATATATGATTTGCGGGAATAATCTTCCAATGTTAATAGAGTTTGCACTAGAAAACATTACATTGTGATCGTTTGCATATTTTTTGAATTCTTTGCTTGAAAAAATGACTTTTATGGCACTTTGAGCGTCGTCAAAGTTTCCGTTTATTGCGACAATTTCCACATTGTTTCCAAGCTGTTTTCGCATTTGTTCTTCCTGCATCGGACTAACTCCATTTTTAGGATAAAATACGACAATGTTAATTCCGTCAACATTTTTAAATCCTTCAAGTGCAGCCTTTCCAGTATCTCCAGAAGTTGCAGCCAGAATCAATATTTTTTTATCTTCTTTTTGTTTTTCTTTACTTAAAAGCAATAAATACGGGAATAACGAAAGTGCTAAATCTTTGAAAGCTAATGTTCTTCCATGAAACAGTTCTCCAAAACTTACTTTTTCATTTAATTTATGTACAGGAACAATATTTTCATCAGTAAAAGTAGTATTGTTATAAGCATTGTTCACGGCATTTTTTATTTCTTCGTCTGAAAATTCTGTAAAAAATAGTTTTATAATTTTTTCTGAAAGTTCTTGATAAGACAAGTCTTTTAGTTCATCATAAGTCAATTTAACTTCTGGTAATTTTTCAGGGATGTAAAGCCCACCACCATTTGCAAGTCCATGTAATGTAGCAAAAGTGGAGCTTTGTACTTTTCCGCCTCTTGTACTTTTGTAATTCATAATTACACCTCTTCTTTGATTATTTTATTTATAAAACATTATAACATAAAAAAATACGCCAATCAATTGGAATGGAGCATTTTTTTAGCTTTTGTTAATCTAAATGGATTAATTTTATTATTTTTATAAGTCAAGCATATCATAAAATGTGAAATTAGTTAACTAGAAAATAAAAAATTATAAATTTTTTAATAAATAAACAATTTTTCTCATTTTTCTTTAATAATTAATCTGTATAATATAATTGAAGTAAAGTTTTTTGTTTTATAATTATTATGGTATATGTGTGTAGAAAGGTTGGTAAAGACTATGAAAAAAATATTTTTGATGTTATTATTGATATTTTGTGTAATTTCCTGTGAATTAAAAAAGGCTCAGGAAGCATACGATAGAAAAGAATATTTGGAAAGTATGAAAATTGTTTTAAAATATTTTGAAAAAAATCCTCATAAATTACAGAAGATAAAACCAGATATAAAAAATGACCTTATTGCAAAATTTTCAAATATTGTGAGTATTTATGAAAGGAAGGCGTATAATGGAACTCCTGATGAAAAAATTGAAGGTTATTCCAGTTTAGGTCAAATTTATATGTTAGTGGATAAATATTCGGCATCGCATGAGTTTACAAATTTTACTAGGGAGCATAATTTGAATTCAATTTATGACAATTATGAAAGTCTTATTTCACAGAAAATACGAGATAATATGAGCTGGGAAAATTATGAAAATATTTATCAGACGGTAAAGAAATACTATAACGGGCATATAGAATTTATGGAAGAATTAATGAATAGTGGTAAAATGACGTTTTATCGAGAAGTTCATGAAAAAATGTCAAGATCAAAAGCTGATAAATTAATAGATATTGCACAAAGATTTGAAAATTCGGGAAATTATAGAAATGCTGAAAAATTGTATTTAGATGCGAGTAAAACCTATTCGCGTTATGACGAAAACTACAGACAAGCCAAAACTAGATATTATGAAACAAAGCAAAGAGCAGATTTAATTGATGCGGAAAAAAGTTATAATTTAGGACTTGCAGAAGTTCGTAAGAATACTAAATCGAGTTATAGAAAAGCTGCAAACTATTTTGAAGAAGCTGCAAAATTTGTGCCTAATTATCGGGATAGTAAAGAATTGGCAAGAAAATATGAAAGTATGGGAGAAATACATTATTATTTTTCAGAATGTCCAACTACAGTTGAAAATTATATAAGCAGTGGGCTAGCAAGAGTAGGAAGTAAAAAAATGTCAATTGGGTATGCTGATGTAGTTATTTCATGTGATATGGATACTCGATATAGAGTTTATGAAGGACTTCCTAAAAGAGTGGGACGTACTGAAGTTGGTCAGGTACGTGATAAAAATGGAATGTTTGTTACAAAGCAATATATGTTCCAAGAGATTGAAAAAATTTCTACTGAAACGATGGATATGAAATATACAATAAAATTAAGTGGATTGTCAAGAAAAAGCGTTAATGGAAGTTTTTCCGTAGAAAATAAATATAAGGAACTAGTTTACAGTGGAGATGTTCCAGAAAAATATAGATCGGTAAAGGAATCTCCTTTAGGAAAAGATGAAATGAAGAAAAAAGCATATAAAACAATGTTAGATAAAGCTCATACAGACTTAGAGGAAATAATAAAAGTTATCAAAAATTTATAAAAAAAGAGAGAAGTGAATGATATGAAAAAAGTAATTTTAAGTTTATTTGTATTGTTAAGTTTATCAACTTTTACGCAGGAAAAATATAAAATAGAAATAGAACCGTCTACAAAAATATCTCAAAATGTTATTCAGGGTTATAATTCTCAAATTGAAAAAGAAGTGAGCAAAATATATTCAAAAGAAGAAATGTTTGGATTGATGAATAAAATGATGAACGGAGCTTCTGCTTCTATTCAAGGTAAAAATGGAGCAAATGAGTCAAAAGGATTTTTGGGAGAAGACTACATTTCTAAAATGATGGATACAATGTTTAAGTATTATAAAATTGAAATAGAAAAGATAAATTATATTTCTGAAAATAAGGCGTATGTAAAAGTTAAATTGGGATTTCCTATTAATATGGATGAAATAAAAAGTATGAGCAGTCTTGATAAAATGCTTGAAAAAGCTCAGGAGAATTCTAAAAAACTTGAAACAGCCTTTAAGAAAAAAACAGGAAAAACAATAGAAGAGTATTCAAAGTCAATTTCAGAAAAAGATGAAAAGGCAATGAAAAAATATTTTAAAATAATAAGTGAAATTCAAATGGAAATGATGGATGAAGAATTGGATAAAATGACAAAAAATGGAAAATATGTAGGAAGAAAAGAAATTTTGGAAGCTAATAGAAAGAATGGTAAATGGGTAATAGAAAATCCAAATTTTGGATATTAAAATAATATCAATAGAGAGAAAAATAAATTTGAATTAGTAAAATTAAAGTGGACAAAAATAGTAAAAATGAATACACTTCAGTTTAAAAGATAATACTAGATAAAAAAGGAGCATATTGTGCTTTATATAGACTAAGCCGCCCCTTGATTCATAATATTTATTTGATTAAATTCCAGATATATATGCTTTCCGAACAAGTCTAGTATTATTAAATACAAGGAGATTTTATTTTCTCCTTGTTTTTTTTGGTTAAATACTCATCAAGTTTAATAAATTTTGGAATTAATTCTAAAGTAATTTACTACAAATATTAGGAAATTATAATTAATATTATTATATTTTACTTTTGTTAAAATTTATTTTTGTTAGATGTGATATTTTAAAAGTAATTTATATAAATTGTTTTTTTTGGTTTGTTTACTTTTGATAATTTATATGGTATAATAATTACTGTATAATATTAAGGTTATTGAAATAAAAAAATAGGAGGGATTCAGTATGAAAAAATTAGTATTAGGTTTGTTTTTAGTATTAACGGCAATGTCATTTTCAGCTCCACGTTTTGTAGATGTTAATGGAATAAAAAGAAAAAAATATAGAATTATTGCTGATACAGATATAGGATTTTCATATTTAGCGAAAAATAGCGAAAGTGGTAAATATATATCATTATCATATTATTATGGTAGGGATAGAGATAATCCAAAGTCTGTAAATAATTTGTTGAAGAAAGAATTTATAGAAGGGATAGATTTGGAATATATGCGTAATTATGAAAATAGCAGATACTATGTTACTAAATATTATAATAGAGAAGAAGAAATTTATGCTTATCTTGCAATAGGAAAAAATCCTAAAATAAAAAATTGCTATGTTGCAGTTCTTTATCTTACACCAGAAAATTTTGGCACAAAAACTTTAAATTATAATATAAATGTTCTTTTAGACGAAGCAGAAAGTTTTTTAATAAAATCATAAATTGCAATATTAATTGCGATATTTTACTAAATTTTTTTAAAACTAATTTCGTGTAAGAATTTTTCAAATGGTGTTACATGGTTTAAACATTTTCTTGGTCTTGAGTTTATCAGCATTAATACATTTAGCAACTCTTCTGTATCTATTTTTGATATGTCGGTCTTCTTTGGGTAAAATTCTCTTAGAAGGCCGTTGCTGTTCTCGTTGCATCCTCTCTGCCATGAGCAGTATGCATCTGCAAAATAGAAACCTATTCCCATTTTCTCCACTTCCTCCCAGCATGAAAATTCCTTGCCCCTGTCTGATGTAAAAGTCTTAAACGCTGCTTCTGGAATATTGGCGGTCAGCTGTTTTATTGCTTCCAGCATTGAATTCCTGCTTCTATCCGCCATTTTTATTGCTACATAAAATCTCGTCTTCAACTCCACAAATGTTGCAAAACAGGTTTTGCTCCCTCCTCTTGATGAAACTACCGAATCCAGTTCCCAATGTCCAAAAACTTCCTTTGAGCTTACTTCAGACGGTCTTTCATTAATTGATTTTCCAATATTAAATTTTCCTCTTGTCTCCTTAGTTTTCGCTCTTCTCCCCTTTCTTCTTAAGACATTCAGGGAGACATCCAGAAAATCGCTGTACAGCCAGTTATAGATAGTCTTAAAGGATAATCTGCCCTTTAGTTCCCTGCCGACAATCTGTTCAGGCGACCAAGTCTTGTAGAGCCTGTCTTTTATCAGATTTTTCAATTCGGGAGTAATTTTTGAATTTCTTCCTTTATTAGCATCCTTTGTATTGGCATCCGCCTGAGCATTTTCAGAAGAGTATTCGCCATTAATTCTTTTGATTTCACGGTAGATGGTAGCCCTGTGCCTGTTAAGGATTTTGGCAATTTTAGAAATTGTGTAATTTTCTTTTAGCAGAACCTCTAGCTTATTTCTTTCATTTATGGTAAAATATTTATGGCTCATGATATATTTCCTTTCGTTAATGTTTTTGTCGTTACTAACATTTTAACACGAAATTATCATGAGTTTTTATATTTTTTTAGTTTGTCGCAATATATTTTACAATCTATGATTCTAAAAAAAATAATCGCTGTCTTTTACAACAGCGGTTATTTAAAAATCAAATTTTTATTCTATTATGAAAAAATAAAGTTAGAACTATATTCTTTACCTTCTAAATTAGTCACTTTAATCTTAGGATAAAAAGATTTTTCAACGACTAATTCTAATATATAGTCATCTGCAATATAGGTATAACCTTTTGTTTTTTTTTTGAAATCTTCTATATTTTCAAAGAATCCAGTTTCATTATAACAGTTTCTAAAAAATTCTGAATTTTCATTTTCTAAAAGAAAAATATTCTTTTTTATATTTTCTAATCCATCTCTGTATTTTCTTTTTAAAATAAGAAAGTTTTCATCTTCTAAAGATTTATATTCTATGATAATTTTATATTTTTCATTAAATAAAAAATATATTCTCGTATAACGTATAAAATCTTCATAATACTTTCCTTCTTTAAATGTATAAGTTTCTATTCCCATAAATCTAATTGTTTTTTTTTCTAAAAAAAATACCAATGGAATCATATTTTCTATATTTTTTTTATTTGAAAACTCTGATATGTACTCTCTTTTATAAGTAGTATCTTTTTTTTCTAATTTCAATTTTTCTTTCAATGGTATATAGTATTTTTTTATTTTCGTTGATTTTACTTGCTCTGTATTTATATTTTTTTTACTTAAAAATTCTATATGAGTATCCTCAAAAATAATATAATGTTTTAAATATTTATTTCGAGTATACCAACCTTCTTTTCTAGAGTTTATTAATTCCTGTTCTAAAGAAGTTTTTAAATTAAATTGTTCTAAAAAAATTCCCATAGTAGAAAAAGCACTTGTATTTCCTAAGAATTTTATTCCCTCAATATCACTCATATTATATTTTTGTATAATTTCTCCATTTTCTTGATATAAAAGAATAAATTTACCTTTATTCTTATGGTATTCAATATATGGTTCTATATACATAAAATTTTTTTCTTTTTTTATTATTTTTTTATCTTTTGATACTACAATCTCATTAGTCTCATATTCCTCAAAATCCAAGAGATTTTTTCCGTTATCTTTTCTTAAATAATGTTTCATAGTTCCTTCCCACTTCTATTATTTTACATATCTTATTTTTTTTGAATTTTTTTTCCCTTTTTCCAAGAACTCTAAAGTTGGATTATTTTCAATTAACTTGAACTATACTAAAAATTTTGAACTACTTTTTAAAACATAAATTATCCTTGCTTTTAAATGTTTTTTACATTTATTTGTGCTCATAAAATTTAACTTACTATATATTTTTTTATTATATCACATTTCTTTATAATTGTATATTTCTGCTTTATGTTTCCACGACAAACGCATGAATATTTTAAACTATTTCTTTGTATTTAACCAATTTTTTTTACATTAACATTTCTATATATCAAAAAATAATTTTAAATATCTCCTTACATCTAGCGATATAATATATCTTTTTATCTTTCTACTAAATTTCTTTCTGAACGGCAGTTCTTCCAGTATTGATATTGCTAATTTTCTTAGAATATTTAAATTTCTAGCCGCATTTTTGTTTAATGTCTTATTTGCATCTTCTCTAAATGTTACATCCAATACCCAATGATAACTTTCTATTGCCCAATGTCCTCTTACTGCTCTTACAAATTCTTCCACTCCCCCTGTTATATTCGTTATGTAATACCTTTTCTGTTCTTGCTTTTTTCCATTTTCTTCTGTTGTTAATATTGATGCACCTATCCCCTTTACTTCTTTCCATTCCTTGTTTCTTTTGATAAACCATTCTATTTCTTCAGTATAGTAATATTCTCTCGTTTCCAGCCGTCCTCTTTGCTTTTCTGTTTTCCTACTGTACATTCCTTCGCCCTTTAATTTTTTCCTGAATCCCTTGTCAGCAAAGTAATCTTCTATATCTTCCTTTAAAGCCTTCTGATTCCCTTTTACCTGAAGACAGAAATATCCCTTCTTCTTTTTTATCTTTTTTATGATTTCTTTCTGGGTTCCTATCGCATCTATTGTAACTATACATTCCTTTACTGAAATTTTATCAAGCAGCCTTAATATTGCTTCTATTTCATTCCCTTTTCCTTCAGCCGCCACTTGTGAATAGCAGATCCCATCTTCTTTGGAATATGCGGATACTATGTCTAATGGCTTATTATTTTTGTTCTTCATCCCATTTAAAAATTTTCCATCAATATTTAATATTTTTCTTATTTTTTTATCTTCTCCGGAAATTTTTAGATCCATCCATTTTCTCAAGAGAACTTCTGTCACTTCAGGCTCTATTGTAGCCATAACTCTTTGAATCGTATCATGCGAAGGTATGCCGTTCGGTAGTTCCAGATATCTTTTTAATGCCTTGAAATACATCTTTCCAAATTCTTCAATCTCTTCCCAGTATTCAATATTTGCAAGCATGGCAAAGAGAGTAATCACAACAATATCATTCAATTTATGCTTTATTTTAGAAATTTGTCGCTTATCCTCTATTTGGGTAATGTATATTAACAATTCTTTTAGATTTGGTTTATCTTCTGACATTTTTACCAGCTTCTTTCCTACGATATGTCAATAATATTATACCTCTTTTTTAAATCTTTTTCATGCGTTTGTCGTGAAAATTTTTTATATTATTTTAGATCTTTTTGTTGAACTCCACTTGATAATACACCTATCTTAACTTTATCCGTAAGACACCTCCCAGAATTTTAATATACAATTTTACGTTTTTATTGTTTTTTTAAAAGATATTCTTCTATTAAACTATCACACTCTTTCCTTTTTCTCTCCATTTTATTGCAAAGTTCCTTTTTATTATATTCCAATTCTTTTAAATCTACCTTTTCTTTTGTTTTATAAACATAACTTAAAATAGATAGCCTACATTTTTCAAGTAATATCTTTTCATTCGGTACAATTTTTGAGATTCCATTAATTTCTTTCCTTTCTTTAAATATTTCTAGTAATCTCTCATAATTTTCTGGTTTTATCTTATTATTTCTTTCAAAAAAAGTTTCCGTTCTAATAAACAAAATATTATCTTCTTTTGATTCTCTTTTTTTATTTAATATAACCGTTTCCAAAGAAGGTATCCAGTCGCCACAAGGTATAGCTATTATCGTTTCTATCCAATTATTTCTAACCGCTTCTTCTCTTACTTCTAAAGGTAAATAGTTTCTATTCACTATTATCTTATCATTTTCATTAAATAATTTTAAAATCATCTCCCTTGTTTGAAGTCCTACAGATCTTAAACTCATTACTATTTTATTATTATTATTATTAGAATTAGTCATTGAAAAAAGTATTTTTGAAATTTCTATTTTTTCATTTTCGTGAATTACCACATCCCCAAAGTAATTAAATAAAAAAAACTCAACACTGTATAAAATTTTATTATTTTTTTCATTAAATATTTCTAATAAAAAATCACCTGTTTCTTCCCGTATAATTGGTAAATTTATCGCCTTACTTATAAAATTTTGTGTAATTTTTACATATTTCCCTCTTAAAATATCAAGCTTTAAATCTAATTCCATATTTCTCAAACTATTTAAAATCTCTTCAGATTCTTTAGTTTCAAATATAAAATTATAAGATCCGTTAAATAATTCTATCTTCTCAGATAATATTTTCATATTTTCTGAATAACTTTTTTCCAAATCATACTCAAATCCATTTTGTTTTAAATATTCTAAAAATAAATAATTATCATCTCTTAAATTTTCTATCTCTTCAAAAACCACTTTACTTATACAAATTACATATGAAAAAAGACAGGCTTTAAGAATTTCTATTACATTATCGCTCCCTCTAAAACGTCCTCTTCGAAAACGGCCTATTTTTTCAAAAAAAATATCAAACAAATCACTCTTCATTTATTTTCACCCCATTTTTAGAAATTATACTTTCTTCAATATATTGTTTTTTAGTTTTTAAATATTGCAACGTCATATCTTCTTCTTCTTCAAAACTTTTTATTATTTCAACCATCCTATCTTGTTCTTCCCTTTCTGGCAATTCAATATCTAATTCAACAAGATAGCTTTTATTTATGGCTCTAACAATACTTATCCTTCTAAACTTTTTTTCAAAATATAATAAAAGCAATTCTGTTTTTAATAACCAGCAAAGGTATTCTGGATTTATTTTTTCATTTGTTCTCAAAATAAAATAAAGAGTTGATGGCAACACATTTTCATAATCTTTTTCTATATACACAACTTCTATCTTACTTCCTTTTGCTTGAAATAATACATCGCCTTTTTTAATAAAATATTTATCATCAATCTTATTTTCTCCACTTTTATACCTGTCTGGCACTTCTGCATTTTCAAAGCCTGTTATCTTACCGTTAGTTATAAAAGTAGGATTTAACAGTAAATAACCTGTTTCTTTCTCCGCTGTTTTCACATTTAACGGTGCAACCACATCTACATTCTCTCCTAATTTCATCATTTCACATCCTTTTTTCTATAATTTAATTCATATTTAAACAACCATTCAAATTGTTTTTAACTACAATAATTTGCAATTTATGTATATTTTACTGCCAAAAGTATAGAATATTTTTTATTCTTTATTAAGTTATTACATGTTTTTTCTAAAATTTATCTATATTCAATTACCGTTTTAAATTACAGAATTATTATACTATTAATTTTAACAGAAGTCAATTTTTATCATTTTTAATTGAATTTTTTACTGTTATTTGTCATAACTTTTCTAAATCTAATACATACAAAAAATTTAAAAATAATAATTTTATACTAAACCCCATTTAAATAATAATTTTAGCAATATTTATTTTAAATTAATTAAAATATAACTTTTCCTTTTTAAACAGGGAATAGTATTATTTATCAGTCTTTTTTATACTATGCAAAAATTTTTGAGTAAATTTGTTCATAATTTTCTACAAGTTCTATTTCTATATCATTTAATATTGTTTTATTTATTAAATTTATACTACTTTCATTTTCCTTCGGGATAAAAAATCTTTTTATTCCAGATTTATAGGCTCCTTCTATCTTTCTAGCCACTCCTCCTACAGGGAGCACTTTTCCCAAAATTGTGATTTCTCCAGTAAAAGCCATATTATGTTTCATTTCTTTTTCATTCAATGCTGAAAGTATTGATGTTACAATAGCGATTCCAGCAGAAGGTCCATCTTTTGGAATAGAATTTTCACTAAAATGTATGTGTATATCATTTTTTTCAAAAAAATCAGGATTTTTCAAATTAAATTCTTTACTTTTACTTCTTATGTATGTTATAGCAACATCTATTCCTTCTTTCATAATATCTGAAAGATTTCCTGTAATTTTTGTCTTACCATTTCCTGGTACAATAACTGTCTGAATTGGCATAGCTCTTCCTCCAAAAGAAGTTACTGCCATTCCCATCACTTCTCCTACACTTTCTTCATCAGCATTTATCTTTAATGATACATCAGGGATTTTATCTGCACAAATAAATGAATCGATGTTTTCTAGAGAAATTTGAGGAATTTCTTTCTTTTCCAATGCATCTTTAGCAATTTTTCCATAAATTTTCATCAAAATTGTCTTTAATTTTCTAACTCCATCTTCATTTGTGTAATTTTCAATTATATATCTTAAAATATCATCTTCAAAAACTAACTTGGAAGCAATTTTTTTATTTATACTTGGAATTATATATTTTTTTGCAATTTCAACCTTTTGCTCCAAACTATAACTTTCTAGATGAATAATTTCCATTCTGCTTTTTAATGGTTCTGAAATCTTGCCTAGATCATTAGCAGTGGCTAAAAATATAATATTTGATAAATCATACTCTATTTCTAAATATTCATCTCTAAATCGTTTATTTTGATCTGGATCTAGTATTTCAAGCAAAACTCCTTCAATATCTCCATCATAATTTTTTTTATTGATCTTATCAATTTCATCTAGTAAAATTACAGGATTATCACTTTCAAACTTTGCTAAAGTTTTTATAATTCTTCCTGGAGCAGCTGATGTATAACCTTTTGTAAGCCCTGTTAATTCAAATACTGTTGTTACACTACTCATAGAGATCTTTTCAAATTCTCTACCCAGACCTTCTGATACTGCTTCTGCTATTGAAGTTTTTCCTATCCCTGCCGAACCTGCCAAGCATATTATCATAGGCATTTTTTCCCCTGACTTTCGCATATAAT
>ERZ772926.905-NODE-905-length-15399-cov-5.905761_pt1 | contig 15399 bp, 17 predicted proteins | sample MGYA00511136_ERZ772926 | MGnify/ENA primary metagenome ERZ772926 (study PRJEB29015, sample SAMEA2737917) | human oral metagenome | biome: human oral; feature: human-associated habitat; material: dental | place: China | collected 2153 ... | reverse complement strand
TCTTCGCGCGGAGCACTTTCTCGCCGTCCGCGTACTTGCCCTCGCGCATCTCCTCAAAGAGCTTTAAGTTCTCCTCGACCGAGCGGTTCCGGTACGGACTCTCCTTGCCGGGCGTGTTGAAGTCGCCGCGGTACTCGCGGATCTGATCCGCGGTCAGATCGCAGACAAAGGCCTTGCCCTTCTTAATCAGCTTGACCGCGCACTCGTACATGGTCTCAAAGTAGTTGGAGGCAAAGAAGATACGGTCGTCAAACTTTGCGCCGAGCCACTCGACATCCGCGCGGATGGACTCGACAAACTCCCACTTCTCCTTGGTCGGATTCGTGTCGTCATAGCGGAGGTTAAAGAGACCGTGATACTCCTCCGCAAGACCGGAATTCAAGAGAATCGACTTTGCATGCCCGATGTGCAGGTAGCCGTTCGGCTCCGGTGGGAAGCGCGTCTGAACATGCGAATATCTTCCCGATGCCAGATCCTTGTCAATTTCATTCTCGATGAAGTTCTTCTCGCGGCGCTCACCGCCCGCTGCTTCCTCTGTTGCCGCTTCCATTGCTTTCTTGTCCTCGCTCATGGGGCGTCTCCTCTCTTATTTTGTGACATTCACGGCGCTGAGCTTATAGCCCGCGTCGGTCTTGGTGAAAATCATATTCGGTCTGCCGCCGTTAGCCGAGACGACCAGATTTCCGTCGGCCGCCTTGATTGTTAAGAGATCGGCGTGCAGGACAGATTCACAGAACGCATCGGTGAAAATCTGCTCTGCCGTATACTTCTGCAATAACTCGTCTTTGTTGTCGACCTCATTGCCGGACGCCAGTCCGAGATACAGCGGGTAGGTCGCCATGCCGGCGAGCGCGTCCAAGTTCTTGTCCCGCACCGCGAGCAGCGCCTGTCCGACCGTGTAGAGCGCATCCTTATCGCCGAGCGCCGTTGCCTCATCGGCTGCGGCGCTGAGCTGAAAAGTTCCGTCCTCGGTCTTGCCGAGCAAGCGTATACCCTCGCCCGGCACGATGCCGTTTGCCAGTCTCGTGAGATTAGGCTTCTCGGCAGCGTCCTCGCCGGTCGCGATATAGATAAGCCCCCGGTCCTTATTCTGCAGCGTGAAGCCGTTCATCGACGCCTCGAGCACCACGCCACTGAGCGTCTCTTCCGCTTCCGCCGCCGTACCGGTCGCCGCGCTCTCTTCGCTCACAGACTCCGTGCCGGGCACCGCGCTGTTTGTCGCCTCTTTGCTCTTTTTCTGTCCGCAGCCCGCAAAGAGCAACAGCGTGGCGGAGAGTAAAAGGAGCGCCATTCTGTTTTCCCGTCGCATGCAGAACCTCCTCAGAACTTCCGGAAGCGCTCGTAGCGCTGGTTTGCGAGTTCCTCGCGGCTCATTGCGCCGTAGCGGCCGATAAAGTCGAGAAGTTCGGGATCCAGTTCCCGCGCGATGTCGCGGATGTTTTCAAAGGTCGCCGGTTCTTTCTCCGGAATAATCTTTTCGATGACGCCGAGCTCCAGAAGATCCTTGGAAGTCAGGCGCATATTTTCCGCGGCGCGCTCTGCCTGCTTGCCGTCGCGGTACAGAATCGCGGCAAAGCCCTCCGGTGACAAAATCGAGTAGACCGCGTTCTCCATCATCCAGACTTCGTTTGCCGTCGCGACGCCGAGTGCGCCGCCGCTCGAACCCTCGCCGATGATAATCGAGAGAATCGGGGTCTTCAGCGCCGCCATCTTCTGCAGATTCTCGGCGATTGCCTGGCCCTGGCCTCTCTCTTCCGCGCCGATGCCGCAGTAGGCACCCGGCGTGTCCACAAAGCAGATCACGGGGCGCTTGAAGCGCTCGGCCTGCTTCATGAGGCGGAGTGCCTTCCGATAGCCCTCGGGATTCGGCATTGCGAAGTTCCTTCTCTTGTTTTCGAGGAAGTCTCTGCCCTTCTGGATGCCGATCACCGTGACCGGAATGCCGTGGAACGAGGCGATGCCGCCGATTACGGCCTCATCGTCCCCGAAGCAACGATCGCCGTGGAGTTCCATAAAGTCCGGGAACAGGGCGTCGATGTAATCCATCGCGTGCGCTCTGTCCTTTGCGCGGGACAGTTTGACTGTCTCCCAGGCGCTCCGCACCGTGCCCTCGGGCAGGTCCGTGCGCGCTGCTTCGTCGCTCTCATCCTCTCTCTGTCCGAGTGCGAGGCGCTGCAGGTTCTGGATGGCCGAGGCCGCCGCCTGCAAAAATCCCGGCGCCTTCTGCGGCTTCACTTCCGCCGCCGTTCCCTCGTTGACATGCTCGGTCGCCTCAAATTCGACGGCCTCTACCGCCTCTTCCGCCGAGAGCTCGGCAGCGCCGCGCACATGGAGCCGCAGAATGTGTGCGAGCACGGCTCTCTGGTCGCGCCGCGGCACAATCGCATCCGTGAAGCCGTGCTTCAACAAAAATTCCGAACGCTGGAAGCCCTCCGGGAGCTTGCCGCCTATGGTCTGCTGAATCACACGGGCACCCGTAAAGCCGATCAGCGCGCCCGGCTCCGCGAGAATAATGTCGCCGAGCATCGCGTAACTTGCGGTCACGCCGCCCATGGTCGGATCGGTCAGCACCGAAATGAAGAGCTGGCCGCTCTCCTGCAGTCTGCCGAGCGCCTCCGAGGTCTTGACCATCTGCATGAGGGAGATGATGCCCTCCTGCATTCTCGCGCCGCCCGAGCAGGCGTAGAGAATCACCGGGAGCTTTTCCTCCGCGGCGCGCTCTGCCATGCGCGCAATTTTTTCGCCCAGGTTGTGGCCCATAGAGCTCATCAAAAAGCGCGCGTCGCAGACACCGATGGCGACCGGAATGCCGTCGATTGTGATTTTTCCGGTCACGACCGCCTCATTGAGTCCCGTAGTCTCCTTGACTTCCCAGAGCTTCTGCTCGTAGTCCGGGAAATCGAGCGGGTTCACGACCGGGAGTTCCTGATTCCACTCTTCGAAACTGCCGGGATCCGCGAGCAGCTTGATTCTGCGCTTCGCATGAATGCGGACCAGGGTGCCGCAGCTCGGGCAGGCAAAGTCATTTGCCCGCACTTCCTGCACGCTGTGCACCGCACCGCACTTTTTGCACTTCCACTGCTTTACTTCCGGTTCTGCTTCCGTCGTATTTCGCTTGAAAAAATCGATGCGCATTTTCCCCTGTCACTTTCCGAGGATAAAGGTGAGTTCTGCTTCCACCGCCTTCTCATCCTCTACGTATGCTGTCGCCTTGCCTTTGCCGACAGGCCCCTTCACCTTCTCAATTTCACAGACGAGTCTCAGCCGGTCGCCCGGCACGACTTTCCGCCGAAAGCGCGCGTGATCCACCGCGCCGAAGTAGGCTGTCTTCCCCGCATTTTCTTCCTGCGAGAGAATCGCAACCGCGCCGGTCTGTGCGAGCGCCTCGATAATCAGGACGCCCGGCATGACCGGTTCTCCCGGAAAGTGTCCCCGGAAGTAAGATTCGTCAAAACTCACTGCCTTATAGCCCTCGGCGCGCACGCCGGGCTCCAGTTCCGTGATGCAGTCAACCAGCAAAAACGGATGCCGGTGCGGCAGTATCTTCTCGATTTCTTTGATACCAAGCTTTACCTGCATGTCACGCCTCGTACTTTCTCATGATGATAGATGCGTTGTGACCGCCGAAGCCGAGCGAGTTGCTGAGCGCCGCGTGCACCTGCACAGCGCGCCCCTTGCCCTTCACATAGTCGAGGTCGCACTCCGGATCATCGACCGCGAGACCCGCAGTCTCGTGGACAAAGTCCTCCTGCACGCTCTTTGCGAGCACCACTGCCTCGACGCCGCCCGCCGCGCCGAGCAGGTGACCGATCATCGACTTCGTGGAGCTGACCGCGAGCTTATCTGCCGCCGCACCGAAGGCGCTCCGGATTGCAATCGTCTCCGAGAGATCGTTTAAGTGCGTGGAGGTGCCGTGCGCGTTGATATAGTCGATGTCCTCCGGCTTGAGGCCCGCGTCGCGGAGCGCAAAGCGCATTGCCTCGGCCGCACCCGAGCCGTCCTCGAGCGGGGAAGTGATGTGGTTTGCGTCACAGGTCGCGCCGTAGCCCGCCATCTCGGCATAAATCTTTGCGCCGCGCTTCAGGGCGTGCTCAAGTTCCTCGAGCACCAGAATACCCGCGCCCTCGCCGATCACGAAGCCGTTCCGCTCCTTGTCAAACGGAATCGAAGCGCGCTTCGGATCCTCCGAAGTGCTGAGCGCCGTGAGCTGCATGAAACCCGCCACGCCGATCGGTGTGATGCAGGCTTCCGTGCCGCCCGCGAGCATGATGTCCGCATCGCCGTGCGCAATCGTGCGGAACGCCTCGCCCACATTGTGCGTGCCGGAAGCACAGGCCGTCACAATGTTGATGTTCTTGCCCTTCAGCCCGCACTGGATTGCGACATTGCCCGCCGCCATGTTGCTGATCATCATCGGGACAAACAGCGGATTGACCATGTTCGGCCCCTTGGTGATCATGCGGTTATACTCACGCTCAACCGACTGCAGAGCGCCGATGCCCGAACCGATCGCACAACCGGCCATGTAGGGATCTTCCTTCGTGAGATCCAGGCCGCTGTCCGCAAGCGCCTCCTTTGCCGCCGCGACGGCAAACTGCGAAAAACGCTCCATGCGGCGCGCCGATTTCACGTCCATAAAATCTGCCGCCTTGAAGTCCTTGACTTCGGCGGCAAGTTTCACTTTGAACTTCTCCGTGTCGAACTGGGTGATGCGGTCAATTCCGACCTGTCCCGCTTTCAGCGAGTTCCAAAACGCCTCCGCGCCGATACCGATTGCCGTCACAGCGCCGAGTCCGGTCACAACCACTCTTCTCTTTTCCATGTATTGCGTTCTCCTGCAAAGCCGCGTTGCCTGGTTTCAAAGAACGGCGGAAACTCTTAAATAGAGAGTCCGCCGTCAACGGACAGAACCTGTCCGGTAATATAGGAAGCCTCATCTCCCGCGAAGAAAGCGACGGCTGCTGCCACATCGTCCGCGCTGCCCATGCGTCCCAGCGGAACGCCCGAGAGAATCGCCTCTTTTGACTTGTCACTGAGCACCGCCGTCATGTCGGTGTCAATAAAGCCCGGTGCCACCGCATTGACTGTGATGCCTCTGCTACCGAGCTCGCGCGCCGCGGTCTTGGTCATGCCGACAAGGCCCGCCTTTGCCGCCGCGTAATTCATCTGTCCCGCGTTGCCATGAAGCCCCGAGTAGGAGGAAATGTTGACAATGCGGCCGCTCTTTTGGCGAAGCATCTTCTTTGCCGCCTGCTGCATGCAGAAATAAGCGCCGTAGAGATTGGTCTTTAAGACCTCGTCGAACTGCGCCTCCTTCATGCCGATCAGGAGACCGTCGCGGGTGATGCCGGCATTGTTCACGAGAATGTCAATCCGGTTTTCTTTCGATAGCACTTCCTCGAACATGCGGAGCACATCCGCTTCCTCGCTCACATTCGCCTGAATCAAAAATGCCTTGCCGCCCGCAGCCTCGATCTCTGCGCGCACTTCCTCAGCCTTTGCCTCGGAGCCGTTGTAGTTTAACGCCACCACAGCGCCGAGAGAGGCGAGGCGCACGGCAATGGCTCTGCCGATGCCGCGCGATGCGCCGGTGACCAGCGCTACCTTACCGCTCAAATCGCTCATAACTTAGCCAGATCCTCCATGGTCTCAATGTTCACGACCGTTGCCGCTCTGTCAATCTTCTTCACAAAGCCCGCGAGCGTCTTGCCGGGACCCAGCTCATAGAAGGTATCCACGCCCGCTGCGAGCATATTGCGGATGCTCTGCTCAAAGCGCACCGAACTGTAGACCTGTTCGGTCAACAGCTCTCTGACCTTCGCCGCATCCTCGACCTTGTCGCCGGTCACATTCGCGTAGTACGGAATGCGAAGCGGATGAATTTCTGTCTCCGCAAGCACCTTGCCGAGCTCCTCACCGGCTTCTCTGAGTAAGCCGGAGTGGAAGGGACCGCTCACGTTCAGCATGAGCACGCGCTTCACGCCTCTCGCCTTGAGAGCCTCCGCCGCTGCCTCGACCGCCTCTTTCTTGCCCGAAATGACAATCTGCCCCGGACAGTTGTAATTGGCAATCCAGACTTCCGGAATGTCCGAAAGTGTCTCCTCAATCAGCGCCGCCTCCGCGCCGAGCACCGCCGCCATTGCGCCGATACCGGCCGGAACCGCTGCTTCCATGAGTTCGCCGCGCCGCGCAACCACGCGAATCGCATCCCGTTCCGAGAGCGCGCCCGCAGCGAAGAGTGCCTCGTACTCGCCGAGACTTAAGCCTGCCGCCGTGTCCGGCGTAAGACCGTGCTTTTCAACCACTCTCAGAATCGCAATGCCGGTCGTGACCATCGCAGGCTGGGTGTACTGCGTCAAATTCAGCTTCTCGTTTTCTTCAAAGCAGAGCGCCTTCATATCGTAGCCGAGAATCTCCGAGGCCTCCTCGAAGACCGCGCGCGCATCGGCATCGGCCTCGTAAAAACTCTGCCCCATACCGATTTTCTGTGCGCCCTGTCCCGGAAACAAAAATGCCTTCTTAGACAAAGTCCGCCGCCTTTCTCGCGAGCTCATGACACTCGCGCATCATGTCCTCAATAATCTCCCGACAGGGCTTGATGTCCTGAATGAGACCCGCAATCTGTCCTGCCATGACCGTGCCGCGAATTACATCGCCCTCCTGCACGGCCTTCCGAAGCGAACCCAGAGTCAGGTACTCGAGCTCTTCAAAGCTCTTGCCCTCTGCCTCGAGGCGCGTGTACTCGCGCGTCATGTCGTTCCGGAGACTGCGCACCGGGTGACCGTAGGTTCTGCCCGTCACTGTGCTGTCGATATCCTTCGCCTTCACAATGCGGTTCTTATAGGCCTCGCTCACGACTGCCTCGGTGCTCGCGACAAAGCGCGTGCCGATCTGCACGCCCGATGCACCGAGCATGAAAGCCGCCATCATTCCTCTGCCGTCGGCAATACCGCCCGCACCGATGACCGGAATCTTCACGGCGTCCACGACCTGCGGGAGCAGGGTCATCGTGGTCGCCTCACCGATGTGACCGCCGGACTCCGTGCCCTCCGCGACCATGGCATCCGCGCCGAGGCGCTCCATGATTCGTGCCTGCGCGACCGAAGCAACCACCGGAATGACTTTGATGTCCGCCTTTTTCCAGTCTTCCATATACTTGCTCGGCATACCGGCGCCAGTCGTCACAACCTTGACGCCCTCTTCAATCACAACGCGCGCGACATCGTCCGCGTGGGGCGACATCAACATGACATTGACGCCGACCGGTGCGTCCGTGAGGCGCTTTGCGTCGCGGAGCATATCGCGAATCACTTCTCCGGGCGCGCTCGCACCGCCGATGAGGCCGAGGCCGCCGGCCTCACTCACCGCCGCCGCGAGATGCTGCTCGGCGACCCACGCCATCCCACCCTGAATGATGGGATAGCGTATGCCGAGGAGCTCTGTCACTCTTGTGTTCATTCCTCGACGCCCTTGTCCTTCAGGTACTTCATGACATCGCCAACCGTGTTGAGCTTCTCAAGATCCTCGCTCGGAATCTCAACCTTGAACTCATCCTCCATTGCCATGACGAGCTGGAACAGATCCAGGGAATCCGCGCCGAGATCGTCCTTGAAGGAAGTTTCCTCGGTGATGCTGTTCTCGTCTGCGCTGAGCTGCTCTGCGATCATCTGCTTTACCTTTTCAAACATGTCATTCTCCTTTGTTGGGACAAGTTAATTGACACTTGTCATTGCTTTGTCAATATTGTTCACTACTTTTTTAACCGATTCTCTGCCCTACGTCAATAGCGTATCCGTCAATACCGTATCACGGTCGCACCCCAGGTGAGACCGCCGCCAAAACCGGAGAGCACCAGAATATCGCCCCGTTTTAACTTGCCCTCGCGGTTCAGACGGTCAAACAGGGTCGGGATGCTGCCCGCCGAGGTGTTGGCCGTGTCCGAGAGATTCATCGGGAATTTTTCGAGCGGCTCTCCGAGGTGCTTCGCGACCGCCTCAATGATGCGGGAGTTCGCCTGGTGCAGCACATAGGCGCTCACATCCTTTTTGTCGACCCCCGCGTTTTGCAGCGCCTCCTCAATGCAGAGCGGCACGGTGCGAACCGCAAAGCGGAACACTTCCTGCCCGTTCATGTGCAGGAAATGGTTGTCCGGGTCCGTGCGCCCCGTCAGGTTGTGTCCCTTCACGCCGTCCGCGCCGAGCGCGGAGCCCAGAATATCTCCCTTCGCGCTGTCCTCGGTCGCCTCGAGCACCACAGCGCCGACCGCGTCGCCGAAAAGCACGCAGGTGGTTCTGTCCTGCCAGTCGATATAGCGGGTCACGAGGTCACCGCCGATCACCAGTGCCTTCGTCGCGAGGCCGGTGCGCATGAGACCCTCCGCCGTCCGAAGGGAGTAGAGAAAGCCCGAGCACGCCGCATTGATGTCGAAAGCGACCGCATTCATCGCGCCGATTGCCGACTGAATCTGGCAGGCTGCGCTCGGCGTCACATTGCCGTCCGTGCAGGTGCCGACGATGATGAGGCCGATTTCCTCGGCAGAGACACCGGCCATTTCGAGGGCCCGTTCCGCCGCCGCCCGGCCGAGGCTCTCGACACTCTCCGCCTCATCGGCGACATGCCGCTGCCGTATGCCGGTGCGGGAATAAATCCACTCGTCGCTCGTCTCAATGACCTTTGCGAGATCATCATTCGTCACTACCTTTTTCGGCAGGGCGGAACCCGTGCCGGAAATCCAGAGCTGCATGCGTCACCTTACGCTTTCTGAAGCGACGGGTGTGCGCTCCGGTATGCTTTTTCGCAGGCGGGGCAGCGTCCGCAAATTTTCAAGTAGTCGAGCTTCTCCTGCTGTTCGTATTCATTCCCCTCAACCTCTGCCGCCGCAATGTGACCGCAACCGTACAGAATGGTATGTTTTGCCATGTTACATCCTTCTTTCTATCTTGCCCTGTTTGCCTGCCTTTGCCGCGAAAAATGTTGCAATCCGCCTCAGATTCTCGCGACGCCCGTGCGTCTCGCCGCTTCCGCGACAGCCTTTGCGACCACTTCCTTGACGCGCGGATCGAAGGCCTTCGGGATGATATTGTTCTCGTTGACTTCATCGTTCGAAATCAGATTTGCGATTGCGACAGCCGCCGCCATCTTCATCTCCTCGTTGATGTCCTTCGCGCGGACATCGAATGCACCGCGGAACAGACCCGGGAACACAAGCACGTTGTTAATCTGGTTCGGGAAGTCCGATCTGCCGGTCGAGATGACCTTTGCACCGCCCTTCTTCGCCTCATCCGGGAAAATTTCCGGCGTCGGATTTGCGCAGGCAAAGATAATCGCATCCTTATTCATGCTGCGCACCATCTCTTCGGTGACCATGTTCGGGCCGGAGAAGCCGAGGAAGATGTCGGCGCCGACCAGCGCGTCCTTCAGGGTGCCGGTCTTATGATCCAGGTTCGTGACCTCGAGCATTTCCTTCTGCGCCCAGTTGAGGTCCTTCGAGTTCTCGGTCATGATGCCCTCACGGTTGCAGAGCGTCAGGTTCTTAAAGCCGTAGGAGAGCAGGAGCTTCGAGACCGCAATGCCTGCGCTGCCCGGTCCGTTCACAACGACCTTGACCTTCTCCTTGTCCTTGCCGACCACCTTCAGCGCATTGATGAGACCCGAGAGCACCACGATTGCCGTGCCGTGCTGGTCGTCGTGGAAAATCGGAATATCGCACTTCTCTTTGAGTTTCCGCTCAATCTCAAAGCAGCGCGGCGCCGCGATGTCCTCGAGGTTCACACCGCCGAAGGAACCGGAGAGCAGGTAAATCGTATTGACAATCTCGTCCACATCCTTGGACTTGATGCAGAGCGGGAACGCATCCACGTCGCCGAATGCCTTGAAGAGCACACACTTGCCCTCCATGACCGGCATGCCTGCTTCCGGACCGATGTCGCCGAGGCCCAGAACGGCCGTGCCGTCCGTCACGACCGCACACAGATTCCAGCGTCTCGTGAGTTCATAAGACTTGTTCACGTCCTTCTGAATCTCCAGGCAGGGCTGTGCCACACCCGGCGTATAAGCGAGCGATAAATCTTCCGAGGTCTTGACCGGAATATCCGTGATAACTTTGATCTTACCCTTCCACTCGTAATGCTTTTTCAGTGATTCCTCTGCATAGTTCATGTTATCCTCCTGTCTGAGCAATGCCGGGCAACGACACAAACCCGTATGGGGAAATCATACACAAAATAACAAGTCTTTTCAAGAATAAGCGCCCTCCCCGCAATGCGATTCCGTCCGCTCCGCGCAGAACTTCAATGCCTTTATTAAGCTTCCCTTAATTTTAGCCCATGCTTCTATATAACAATTAACATCTGCCGAATTCTGTCAAAAAGGGCTTGCTCTTTTTGCCCTGTCCTGTGGTAGAATCGGCCTGTCACTCACTGTAACTGTCTCAGGGCGCACAGCGCCCTTTCGGAGTGTTCTATGAAATTTTATTCCTATGAGTTCCTGCTCCGTCGCAATATCGGCATGAACCGCGTTCAGCTGGTCATTGCAGCCGTTCTGTTTCTGGTGCTGCTCTTCAACGGCATACGCTACTTTAAGGACAAGCAGATTTCCCGCTACCGGGAACTCGCGCTGATTGCCCTGCTCCTCTTGATTACCATGGGACTCCTGCAGATTAACCGCTACCGGGAAATGCAGGCGAGTGGCCAGCGGGCGGAACTCGCAATCCACTCGGTGGAACGCATCGCCAAAGAGCTGGATGTCCCCGCGGAAGAGGTCTTCCTAAACGCCACGGAATTTTCCGGGAATCCCATCATTTTCGCGAAGGGCAAGTACTACCGCGTGCTCTTCATCAACGATACAAGTTGCAATCTGGAACCCATGGAACTGCTCGGCACAGAGCCGGAATTCATCCGCGAATGAAGTGCCCGCTCTCACGCATCGCCTGCGAGGATTTTAATTATGCTTTCTTTTTTCAATAACTTTTATTTTCTCGTCGCAATCAAGCTCTTGATCGGTCTTCTCTCCCTCTCCTTCGTCATCAACATCAGCGGAAAGGGAAACCTTGCGCCCTCGAACGCCTCCGACCAGATTCAGAACTATGTACTCGGTGGTATCATCGGCGGCACCATCTATAACAGTGCCATCACCGTGCTGCAGTACATTCTGATTCTGCTCCTCTGGTGCATTGTGATTCTGGGCCTCAAATGGATCAAGACCAACAACCACTTCATGGGACAGCTGCTCGACGGCCAGCCCCTGGTGCTTGTAAACCACGGCAAACTGAACATCGCAAATTGCCGCCGCGCCGGTCTCTCCGCGCACGACCTCTCCTTCAAGCTCCGCGCAGCGGGCTACTACTACTGGGAGGATTTGCAGCGCGTTGTCGTCGAGCAGAACGGCCAGCTCTTAATCATCCCTTACGGCGAAGAAAATCCGAAGTATCCGCTGGTCACCGACGGGCAGATTCAGACGGACATTCTGGAAATTATCGGCAAGGACGAAACCTGGCTCACAGAGACCCTCGCCGGTATGGGCTACCGCGATCTGAGCCGCATCTTCCTTGTCGAATACCGCGACGGAAAGCTCCTGGTCTCCGCATTCTAAGCTTGTGATATAGGCTTGAATATGGTATAATTCATGCCTATTCGGGGATGTACCGGTTTCGACAGGGACCGTGCAGCCGGTGAAGCTATCCGCATGCGGTGCGTTAAACGGCAAACTTAAATACAAACGCTAACGAAAATTTAGCATACGCAGCCTAAGGGCTTGCCGTCCGACCTGAAGCACTCACACTCCGGGACCCGGGCGTCGACATTGTGAGAAACGACTTGCGTTAAGCTTTGCGCGCAAGGGCGTAACATGAAGCTACCAAAACCGCGAGGGCGTCTGCTCCCGCGCGGCAGAGGGAATGTCAAACAGCCGACTATGATAGTAGAAGAACGGGGAATCGGTTTTTGGACACGGGTTCGACTCCCGTCATCTCCATCACCAAAAAGAGCGCACATCTACGCCGGAAACGGTGCGGATGTGCACTTTCTCTTTGCTTTATGATAGCCAAAAAGGTACTGTGACAGTGCAAAAAGGTACCGTAGCAGAGTACTCATGCAACACGAAATAGAGGGCGTGATTGCGTCCCCTTTTCACTTGCAGATTTCGTACCATCTGCTGTTCCTCCACGCACGGTAAGCGACCCGTCCGAGCAACCCCGCGACTATAGCGATTACGATAATAACTTCAATGTTCATCTGTTTTTTAGAATGAAAGTGTGATATTCTTATTAAAGAGGAGGGGGCTTTCGCCCCCAGCTCTTACTTCCAGAGCTTGTCGATGATTAGTAGAATGAGCCCTGTGAGGAACCCGACAACTGCCTGCGCTGTCAAATCAGTCCGGTTGATAGGGCTCTTTTTATTTCCGTCCTTCAGTCTTTCCGCGCCTTATCAAGCGCAACGAGGCCCACCTGCGCCGCGGTATCGCTGCCCTAAATGCAGGGGAGGGCAAAGAGCACGAAGTGTTAGCGGATGAGGACAACGCCGCTACTCCGAATGAAGACCGCCCCCGGCGGTAAGGAGGATTTAAAATGGAACTGCTGCTTGTATCCTATCTTGCCGGTACAAAAACAATCACGGCGAACTATCTTTCCAAACTGTCTTCCAAGACAATTACTTTTATTCCCACAGCCGGAAATGTGGAACCATATACCGGTTTTATTAACGAGGGGATTGCGATGCTGGAGGACTTAGGCTATCAGCTGCATTTGCTCGATATCTCTAAATTCGAAGAACCCGTGCTGGTACAGGAGCTAGAGCGCGCAACCTGTGTCTGCATCTCCGGCGGTAATACCTTTTACCTCCTGCAGGAGCTCAAAAAGAAGCATCTCACAGAACTTCTTGCGCGCCGCATCCGGGAGGGCATGTTCTATATCGGTGAATCCGCAGGTGCTATCATCACCGCACCCGGTATTGAGTACAACCAAATCATGGACGACAAAACCCTTGCGCCCGCTCTCACGGATTACACGGCCCTCAATGTATTTGACCACTCCGTTCTCCCGCATATCGGGGAATATCCCTTCGAAACGAGTTCCCGCGAGACCCTGGAGCGCTACCGGAATTCGTTGAAATTGATTCCGCTCAACAATCACGAAGCCGTCCTGGTGAACGAGCAAGGGTATACCATACTGCGCGAAACCGACCCTGAAAGGAAAGCTCTATGACGCCGTTAGAACGCATGCAAGCTATGCACCCCTATCACAACAGCTACGAAGGCACACCCGCTCATTTACAGGACAAGGCAAAGCAGCTTTGCTGGGAATACAATCAGACCTCTCCCCGGGAAGAAGAAAGGCGCCGGGCTATCCTACAGCAGTTGTTTGGCAGCTGTGATCCCCAGACCTTTATTGAGCCCTCCTTTCACTGCGACTACGGCTTTAACATTCACACACACGGCTTTGCCCTTTTGAACTACAACTGTGTGATCCTCGATACCTCTCCGGTGCATATCGGCGCAGGCGTCTTTATTGCTCCCGGAGTGTGTCTTGCCTGCTCGGGACATGCGATCGATCCGGCGCAGCGGGCAGAGGGAATCGGTTCTTCCGCGCCGATTACAATTGAGGACCGCGCCTGGATCGGGGCCAATGTGACTGTCTGCGGCGGTGTGAGCATAGGCGAGGGTTCCGTTATCGGCGCAGGCAGCACTGTCATCAAAGACATTCCGGCGGGTGTGATTGCGGCGGGTGTCCCCTGCAAAGTACTCCGCCCCATCACAGAGGTGGACAAGCTAAAGCCCGAGGAAATCAGCTTCTGAGGCGAAGACCGCATACTTCCGCTCAATTCAAAACACTCTTCTCTACGTAACTCTAACCGGCGCAAAACAAGAGCACACATCTACGCCGGAAACGGTGCGGATATGCGCTCTTTTTATCTTTTGCTGAATATGAGTAATAGAAGAGAAATCCCTTGCTAAATATTGCAATCATAAAGAAGTTAGTAAGTGTTTTTCTTGCAATTTTCTTCCTTTTGTATTAGCATATGTTTAGCAGATGTCTTTAGAAAGAGAGGTGCTTATGTCTCAAACCGTAAACGTCAATTTTAAACTGGATGCCGATGTTAAAAAGAGTATGGAGAGAGCTTGTTCCGATATGGGGCTCAGTATGAGTGCGGCATTTACCATTTTCGCAAAAAAGGTCGGCAGTGAACGTCGTATCCCTTTTGAGGTATCTGCCGATCCCTTCTACTCCGAGAGTAATATGGCACATCTGCGCCGCGGTATCGCTGCCCTGAACGCAGGAAAGGGGAGTGAGCACGAGATACTCGGAGAAGATGCCGAATGAAAAAAATCTGGTTTGACGAAGCCTGGGAAGATTATCTGTACTGGCAAATGCAAGACAAAAAAACACTTCGACGAATCAATCTCTTGTTGAAAGAAATTGAGCGCAGTCGTTTTGACGGCCTCGGAAAGCCGGAGCCTCTCAAAGGAGAATTAAGCGGATTTTGGAGTCGTCGTATTGACGGTACTCACCGCCTTGTATATCGCATTCGCAATGAAATCCTAGAGATTCTCTCCTGTCGCGGGCATTACGATAACTGAACAGCAACGGATGCAAACCGGCATGCGCGTCCTTCATTTCCCTACTTTATTAAAAGAGCCTGTTCATGTTTATGGCACAGATGCGGTGAACTTGCCACATTTCACAAACCTCACTCATTCATGTCGATTCTCAAGACATCCGTTTTTTTGATTTCATGCATGTGCTCATCGCAAATGGACAATGAGAATTCCACCGAGGAAATCAGCTTCTGAGGCGAAGACCGCATAAAAGAAGAGGACAGCACGACTTATGTGCTGTCCTCTTCTTTTACGCAAATACTCGATACGCAAGCCAGCCCCAGAGTAAGAGGGCAAGCGGCACCGGTATGCGAAACTTCCACTTTTGCGTCTTATGCCGAAAGAAATGCATGCCAAAGAGCGCGCCCGGCGCGCCGCCGAGAAAGGCACTGAGTAAGAGTGTCCGCTCCGGAATGCGCCAGGCTCCGCGCACTGCTCTCCGCTTGTCCAGACCAAAGAGCAAAAAACCGATACAACTCAGCGCCGCTATCTAGAGCAGGAATACGCTCTGTTCTGTGTTCAAGTGCATGCCACTCCCCTCCTGTCCCCTAATCTCTCTCCTAACTTACCGACTTGCCGCTATCTATATCGCCAAGCGCTTTTCTCAATCTCTTTCAGAGCCTTGCGTACGCTACCCCGAATCAATCTTCCTCGTAAGTTCCGGGCTCCCGTGCAAAGACATAACTTGTCTCGGTGGAGAGTTCCTCCCGGTAGGTATAGCCGCTCCGCGAAAAGCGCTTCAACTCCTCCGGTCTCTCCGCGCCTATCTCCGCGAGATAGCGCACCATCTCCCCGCGCGCCATCTTCGCA
>ERZ772926.904-NODE-904-length-15410-cov-7.803777_pt1 | contig 15410 bp, 9 predicted proteins | sample MGYA00511136_ERZ772926 | MGnify/ENA primary metagenome ERZ772926 (study PRJEB29015, sample SAMEA2737917) | human oral metagenome | biome: human oral; feature: human-associated habitat; material: dental | place: China | collected 2153 ... | reverse complement strand
CGTCGCCGTTCAAGAGCTTCTGCTGGATGATGCGGCGCATGGCGCGGCTCGCGCCGTCGAGCTCTTCTGCCTGCGGCTCGTCATCTGTAGTGCCGGCATCCTGCGGTGCACGGTTCTTGAGCACTTGCCTCGCCTTGCCGCTGTAATCGATCTTCATGCCGATGTTCTTTTGCTTCACATAGGCATTGACCTTGTCGCTCTCGTCAAACATGCCGAAATCCCTCCTGCAGCCATCTTTTTTCTGCGATTGACATATAGGCTTATTATACCATGATTAACTGCAATAGCAAAGCGGACAGTTTCCCCAAAAAAATTCAAGGGGTGATTGAAAAAGCCGAGTCAAACGGAGATTTCGCTTGGCTCGGTTTTCTCGTGAAGAAAGGCATGACGTTCAGAAAAGCGCCGGGTGACATCATGGACGGCACTCCGTTTTCTGCTGTTGAATTTTCTATCGAAAGCGCAGAACCTATCTGTGCTTTCGATATTTTTGATTTTTACTGTTCGGTTTGTCGGGAAGCGTGCGCTCGATTCGATTTTGCTCCAAAGCAGGGTGAAGATAATTTTTGCGGAAGGTTGGTCGGTGGGAAAGATGGAGTCGCTTCATCAGTTCCGCAGCGGAGAGCGTGTCGTTGCCGAGTGCGGAGAGAAGACGCTGAATCGCAGGTTTATCTTGGTCGCTATCTTGGTCGCTGTCTTGGTCGCTATCGCGTCCGACAACGGTTACTTTGCCCAAGGCATCCCGAATGATTTCCAGCATCAGTTCCACGAATCCTGCACTATCTGCCTGTGCGTCTGCTGCACCAAGCGCATCGTAGTATTCTTGTTGTCGAGATTGGATCAATTCTTCAACGGGCAGCCAGAAAAATAGTTCCTTCCATTGGGCGAGCAGGAGAGTGTGCCACATTCTGCCCATACGACCGTTTCCATCGGAAAAGGGGTGGATGAATTCAAACTCGTAATGGAAGATTGCGCTTTTCACCAACGGATGAAGTTCCGAATGCCGGTACCATGCAAAGAGATTGTGCATGTGTTCAGCTACAAATGCTGGCGGCGGAGCCATGTGTATCAGCGATCTTCCTTTGAATATGCCGACGCCTCCGGAGCGGAATCGGCCGCTTTCCGGCATCAGACCGTTCATCATTTGTGCATGTGCTTTCAATAGGTCGTGCACGGACAGCGGATCCAGATGCAGCAGCATCTCGTATGCATCATAAGCGTTTTGCACTTCTCGGATCTCGTTTGGATTGCCAAGAATACGTTTGCCGTTCAGGATAGCTGTCACTTGTTCCAAGGAAAGGGAGTTATTTTCAATAGCAAGAGAAGAGTGAATCGTTCGGATTCTATTTTTACGCCTCAGATGCGGGCTGATCGTGCCTTCTTGGAGGACAGTAATACGACCGACATGTTCGCCGATTTCGGCAATCAGAGAGGTGATTCGATCCGTCATATGAAATGGTGGTTTGTAGTCGCTCATTGAATGCCTCCGTGAATCGCTCTGGAAAGACTTCTGCCGTATTATACCATAGAATTCCTGCCGCATTAAAGTCATTCTGTAAGAAATGTTGCGCCGCTACACAAGGCCGATGCACATAAAAACGAATATGGCTGAGCCGTCTCCGCAAGAAAAAGTACAAAAGTTCTTGCGGGGGGGGCGTTCTATGTTAAAATTGCATGTATCTTATATGAAAATGGGATAGGTGTAAACTTTTATAGAAATGTTGGATTTGTCTGTGAAGATGAGGAGGATGAGCGGAGCGCATGGGGAATTTTGCCGGGAATGACTTTTTGCGGGATGCTTTGCTGCAGCTGCTCAGGCGGCATTATGAGAAAGGGTATCGTCTGGATTCGCCGATTGAGATGAAAAAATTGCGCCGCAAGTGGCAGGAAGAGCATGGCGGTGAGGAGCTGCGGGCGTCGGATGAGGCAGTGCGAAAAGCGATTGCCTCGTTTACGGTTTCTGCGGGCGGGATGGCGTATCTCATTACGCAGGATGTCAAGGATTGGCTGCAGTTCATCGTCATGCTGTACTTGGGGAAGTCCGAGGCGATCTTTTACGAGGCATTCTTTGCTCGGCATCAGGAGAAGCTCACGAAGGCGCATATCTTTGACGAGCAGATTCTTGCGGTGGTGTTTGAGGAGATCTTTCCGCGATTTCACTATGGGAAAGCGTATTTCGGGAAGGCGCAGGGAGCTGTTTCGGATGTCGTGCGGCATGAGATTCTGGATATCTGGGGCGAGAAAACGCTTTGGACGTATGAGGAGTTGGAACAGCGTCTCTACATCCCGCTCGATGCGATCAAGCAAGTCTTGGGACAGCAGCGGGAGTTCCTCTGGGTGGCGGAAGGGACATATACGCATATCTCGCGCGTGAATATCGACGATGAGGTGAAGGAGAAGCTGCGGCAGGAAGCGCAGAAGCTCTCCCAAGGAAAAGATTTCTGGAGCATCAAGGAACTGCCCGTCGAGGATGTTCTTGCCGCAAACTACGAGTTGGAGACGAAGACGAACTCTGCGATTTACGATGCGGTCTATGCGATCTGCTTGGAAGCGGACTTTGACCGAAATGGCGATACGCTGACAAGGAAGCAGCAAGAGGACGATCATGTGCAGGGCAAGATGGCGCAAAAAATGTCAGCGATTGAGCGGGTATGTGAATATTGTCGTTCGTGTGATACTTGTACGTTGTCGGAAATTCAGGAATTTGCGAAGGGATTTACAAAAAATGCAAGGCATCTTGCTTTGCGAGCTGCCGCAAAAAGTATGGTACGAATTGAAGTTGATCAATATGTTGCGGATAAATATGTAAATTTTGATGTTGCTGCTATAGATACTGTTATTGGTGAAATCGTGAAAGGTGAATATTTACCGTTAAAGAGTTTTGTAACATTTGTACGGTTTCCTTTATGCGGATATGCTTGGAACTTATTTTTGCTTGAGAGCTATTGCAGGCATTTTAGTGAAAAATTCCGTTTTGATGTTCCTTACCCGAATCTGCAATGTGCGGGCACTGTGATAAAACGATCATGTGACATGAATTATGATGAGTTGCAGGCAGATGCTGTTTTTCGTGCGAACATTAATTTGGATCGTGATACTGTGGGAAACTACCTTTACAATTCTGGGTATCTGGGGAAAAAACCTATGAATAAACAGTTGGATGTTATTATCAAGTTGGCGAAAGCGAGGGGTTGAAATTTATTCTTATACATACGATGCCGAGACGGGCGGCATACTCTTGAATTCTTCGCCGACGCGGATGTCGAAGGAGCCGCGTCCCGTCTATGCGGCGGAGCTTGATGTCCTCGGCTTTGATGCGTATTGGCAGTATGAGCGGCAGGATGATGTGCCGTATCTGTGGGCGGAAGCCAATGCTTACTACTATCGCGGCATATTGGTCGCGAAGCTCAAGGGCGGGGACGTGTATACGGCGCCGCAGATCCAGCTGATGGAGGATGAGCAGGGACGGATGCTGCTGCCGCAGGGCGCGACGCTGCAGCGCATCGATCTTGCTCGCATGGTCGAGAAGAATCGTGAGATGTTGGCTCTAGTCGAGCAGACGACGGTGAAGAAGATCGTTGCCGTCTACGAGAAGTATCATGCAAAGCTTGATTGCTTCCATGTTGCCTTTTCGGGCGGTAAGGACAGCTGTGTTCTTCTCGATCTCGTAAAGAAGGCGCTGCCCAAGGGCAGTTTCGTCGTCGTTTTTGGTGATACGGGCATGGAATTTCCCGATACATACGATCTTGTCGATGCTGTGGAAGCGGAGTGCAAGGCGGATGGCATCCCCTTCTATCGCGCCGCATCGCATTTCAGCCCCGAAGATTCTTGGCGGCTTTTTGGTCCGCCGTCGCGAACGTTGCGGTGGTGCTGCTCGGTGCATAAGAGCACGCCGCAAACTTTGAAGATACGTGAGATACTGGGGAAAAAGAATTATATTGGTATGGATTTTGTTGGAGTTCGAGCAGCGGAAAGCATTCGGCGAAGCACTTATCAGTATGAAAATTTTGGGAAGAAACAAAGGGGGCAATTCAGCCATAATTCAATTTTAGAATGGACATCAGCAGAAATCTGGCTCTATATCTATATGCATGGATTATTGATTAACAGAACTTATAAAACTGGAAATGCCAGGGCTGGGTGTCTGTTTTGCCCAATGTCAGGTGGGGTGAGCGGCTTTTTTCGACGAGCAAATTATCCTGAGGCGATACAGCGCTATGCGGATGCAATCAAGGACAGCTACAGCGGATCGCAAAAGAAAGCGGAAACGTACCTTGTTAATGGAGGATGGAATGTCCGCAAGAATGGCAGAGATTTGCGGAATAATCCATTTCGCTGTATTGAAACGGTAGAAAAAGATGCCATTCGTATAATAGTCACAAATCCTGATTCTGATTGGCAAGAATGGATGAAAACGCTTGGACATCTGCGTGTGGATGGAAATGCATATTGTTTAGAGTATAAGCAAGAAATGGTTAGATTCGTAGTGAAGGAAATAAAGGATGGTTATGAAGTAAGAATACCAGAGGGAATATTAAAAGAACATCCTGTTTTGAGTAAACTGGTTCGGCAGGTGTTCAGGAAGGGATCATATTGTAGTGCATGTCGCGTATGCGAAACGAATTGTCCACACGGCTGTATAAGCTTTGTAGGCGGGAAAGTAAAAATCGAAGGTTGTATTCAGTGTCATCAATGTCATGATATTGATAGTGGATGCTTGATGTTTCATTCATTAAGGCATCCGCAAGGAGGAGGCAGAACAATGAAGAGTTTGAATGCGTTTGCAGATCATGCACCGAAACCTGAATGGCTGAAAATGTTTTTTGAATTGAAAGAGGATTTTTTTACTCAGCATAGTTTGGGGCCCAATATGTATGATGTGTTTCGGAGGTTTTTGCGTGATGCGGGTTTGAATGAAAAGAATCATTTCACGCCACTAGCTGAGCTGATTTATCAATTAGGATGGGAAACGGCTGCGGCAGAAGGGGTTATTTTGCTCAATTTAGCTATGGATAATCGTCAAATAGCTTGGTATATCGAAAATCTTGAATTAGATCAGATTTATGACAGAAAGACTGTTGAAGATATGCTTGTCTTGCACGATGTAAAACCAAGAGATGCGAGGTCGATTGTGAAGGCATTTAAGCGTCTCGTCACAACACCTCTCGGCACAGTCTTAAACTTTGGCTACGTTTCGGACGATGGCAGTCTCTGCCGTACGAAATGTGTTGTTTCCGATGCTCGCGTGTTTCTCTACGGTCTTTTCAAGTTTGCCGAGAAGTGCGGCGACTACAAGGCGTTCACGCTTTCGACGCTGCTCAATGATTCGATCGAGCGCGACGGCATCAGCCCGACACGGATTTTTGGCATGACGCGCGAGGAGGCGGAACCGATGCTGCGCGGACTTTCGGCGAAGTATTCGGATTTCATCGATGCTTCCTTTACGCATGATTTGGAGAAGATCACCTTGGCGGAGGGCAAGAGTTCAGCGGATGTATTGGAGTTGTTCCGTATGGAGGAGGCTTGAGGATATGGCGGAGGAAACATATCGTTCATATTTCGATATTGACGAGAACTATTATCCACAGGTGACGGAGTCGGCGATTGAGAAGTCGAAAGATCTCTGGAAGCGCACGTATCCGCATGGGAAGTTTCTGGAATTGCTCAAGACGACAGAGCGCGTCATGGCGCGGCAGGAGAAGCGCTCTGTATGGATTTCGGGTGCATACGGCACGGGAAAGTCGCAGTGCGCCTATACGCTTAAGAAGATGCTCGACGTGCCCGAGGAGGAATTGCGGGCGTATTGGCAGGAGTACAAGAACTTGCAGCAGGAGGGGGATCTGCTGCGAAAGCTGCTGGGGCTCAAGAAAGAGGGCGAAGGCGTTGTGACGGTGTACCGCTATGCGGGAACGCCGCAGTCGACGCGCGATCTTCTGGTCGCTGTGCAGGAGAGCGTGCAGGCGGCTTTGCATGTGCGAGGTCTTTACGAGGGCGAGAACACGCTGAAGGACAGCGTCATCCGTTGGCTGGAGGAGGACGAGGCGAATCGGATCTTCGTGGACAGCAAGCTGCAGCAGCCGGAGTGGGCGGCGCTGTTCGGCTCTATGACGACGGCGGATATTTTGGCGCGTCTGCACGAGGGCGGCGAGGTGCGCGACCTCATGGAGCGCATCGCGAAATTTGGCAACGATGAGGGATTTGCCTACATGCGGCTTGACGTCGATGGCGTTCTTGAATGGCTGACCGATGTTCTCGTGAAGAATGAAATCAAGATTGTATTCATCTGGGATGAATTCTCAGACTTCTTCCGCGTCAATCGGGAGAGTTTGGCGGATTTTCAGAAGCTGGCGGAGCTTGTCAATGCAAGGCCGTTTTTCTTTATTCCTGTCACGCATGAGACGGATCATCTTTTTGCGCAGGCGGATGAGACGTGGAAGAAGATTCGCGATCGTTTCGTCGACGTTGCCATCACTTTGCCGGACAATATCGCCTTTGAATTGATCGGCGCTTCGTTCAAGCCGAAGCCAGCGGCAAAGGCGGATTGGGCGCTGTGCGAGGGGGATCTGAACAGCCGTCTGCACGATTCGCGCCAGCAGGTGATGAAAGAGGCGGGCATCGCTTCGGAGGACGTCATCAAGAGCATCATGCCGCTGCATCCGATGACGGCGCTCGTCCTCAAGCACATCGCCTCTTCCTTCCAGTCGAATCAGCGCAGCATGTTTGACTTCATCCTGTCGGTCGGCGATGAGAAGGTCAAGGCGTTCCAGTATTTCATCGACCACACGGGGCCGCTTTCCGATCATCCGCTGCTGACGGTCGATCAGCTATGGGATTTCTTTTATGTGCGCGGCAAGGCGGACTTGGCGCCGCATGTCCGCATGATTCTCGATACGTACGAGCAGCAGACAGATTTGCGCGAGGAGGAGCAGGCGGTGCTCAAGGCCGTCCTGATCTTGCTCGCCGTGGAGAAGCAGCTCGGCGGCAATATCGAGCTTTTGCAGGCGACGGATCGCAACCTTTCCTATGTGTTCGAGGGGGACGATTCCCTCGTGAACAGCGTGCGCACGGCTACGCATTCCTTGAAGGAGCGCGGCGTACTGATCGTGACGCCGCGTCAGAAGGGCGAGCCGACGTATGATCTGGCGATGCTCAGCGGCGATCAGGGGAAGGTCGAGCAGGAAAAGGAGAAGCTGCGGAAGACAACGAAGACGGAAAAACTCGTGCAGGACGGCGGCTTGGGCAAGCTGCTGACGCTGCAGCCCGAGGGGCTGAAACCGCGCTTCCTGGACGCTTTGGGCGCTGTGCAGACGGCGACAGTCGATTCTTTCGCGCGTACCATCCGCGATATGACGCCGAAAAAGCCATGGCAGTTTCAGGCGCTGCTCGCCTTCGCCAAGGACGAGAAGGAAGCGGCGGCTTTTCGCACCAAGATCAAGGAGGCGGCGCGGGACGACCGCTATCGTCATATCATTTTCCTCGACGCTCTGGCTACGCCTCTGGGAGACGACGCGTTCCAGCGATATGTGGATTTTGCCGCGATGGCGTCTTATTATCAGGGGAACAATCGAACGGCGGCGGAGCAGCAGACGCGGCAGGCGAAGCAGATCCTTGAACAGGAGTGGAAGAATCGCATTTACAACGGACGCCTCACCGTCTATACGGCAGAGCAGCCCGAGGGCATCCAGCTCGCGCGGGCAAGCGAGGTGTCCGAGGTCCTGAAGACGATCGTGCTGCGCCGACAGCCCCATGCATTCGATCTGGAGAAGATGGCGACGGAAGGCTACTATAAGACGAACGCCTTGAGGCAATCGGCGCTTGCCGCGCTCACGGGCGATGTGAAGGGCACGATCAAGGATGCGGAGAGGCGCGTGCTGCCGGATGTTTGGGATGTCGAGGAGTATTGGCGCAGGGAGGATATGCGCGGGCTTTCCGTCTCCGTCATGAAGGCGGATCTGGAAGAGCGCATTGCCAAGAGTTTTTCTGCGGGAGGGCAGATCGGTACGGCTGAACTGTGCGATTGCCTGTTGGAAAACTACGGCATTCCGCCTTGCAATCTTGCAGCGTTTTTGCTGGGTTTTTTGCTGCGCCCTTATGCCGGAGAGCCTTACCGCTACGGCGATGCGGCGGGAAGTTCGGGCGAGATGACGGCGGAAAAGCTCGCGGAGATGCTCGGCGATTATCTGGGCTATGTGGCGAGGGGCGGCAGGGTGCCGCGTGAGACGTTTATCGTACAGATGACGGCGGAGGAGCGCAGCTTCTACGCTCTGACGCGCGAGGCATGGGGAATCGCTTCGACGGCCTGCGGCTCCGTGGCGCAGGCTGCAGCTGCCATCAAGACTCGTATGCGGGAATGGAGATTGCCTCTCTGGTGCCTGCAGGATGTGGCGGAGGAGAAGGACTTTCTCGCCGTGCAGCAGTACAGCGAGCTGGGGCGCAAGGAGGGCAAGGAGGCGCACGCCATCGCGCTCGGACTTGGCCGGATGGCGCAGGAAGATCCTGCGCTGGCCGACGGGCTGAAAGCTCTTCTGAGAATGGAGCGTCTGCAGGAGGGCATGGAGAAATTTCTCACGACTTTCTTGCAAGGCGAGATCTTGCAGCTTTCCGAGGAGCTTTCCAATCGCGGTCAGCTGATGCAGGATGTGCGCCGCAAGTTCGAGCAGGATTATGCCTGCCTTTGGAGTCGGGAAACGGGAGAGGAGCGCCTTCTGGAGATTCGGACGGAGTATCGGGCGACGCTCGCGACGAACGAGGTGCTCCGTGAAACGGCGACGGGCTGGGACAAGGCGCGCAATGCATGGCGGGAGCGGCTGAATTTCCTGCGCGTTTCGGCGGACAGTCTTGCGGAGCAGTCTGCCGCTTTTGCACAGATGAAGGATTTTTTCCCCACTCTGGCAAAGGGCAGCGATTTTCTGCCCGACCGCCTGCAGGAGTTCGTTCGTCTGTTGGAGGACTGCAAAGAGGAGCTGACAGAGCTTCTTGGCGAGGAGGAAACGGTCTTTGCCAAGGCCTATGCGCCGTATCTGGAAGGGCTTTCGGAGTCGGACAGGGATAGGATTCGCGGCAAGGTGGAGAAGGGGCTGTTCCTCAAGCCGAAGTCGTATGCGAACGAGAAGGTCAAGCAAGGGGCGGATGAATATCGACGCGGCCAGTTGAAGGAGCAGCTGAAAGACGTCTGGAAGGAGAAGACGGGGACGCTCGGCCCGCGCGATTGGTCGGAGCGGTATCGGACGCCCGTGCTCGCCTGCGTGGGACTCGATGAGTATGATGAAGCAGCGCGTGTCTTTTCGCTTCTTGAGCACCGCGACGGCAAGGATGCAGATCTCAAGAAGGCGATCGCCTTTTTGCAGGGGGCGTCGTTCTTTGCGGTTCTTTCGGATGAGGAGCGGCGCGATGAGGCGTTTCGCAGAAATGTCGTGGGCAAGTATGCGAGTCTGCTGCCGGATCTCTTGGCGGTGCGCGAGAAGCTGTTGGCTCTTAGGATCGCGCCGTATGAGTGGAAGGGGAATCCGCGCGTCAAGGAGAAGCTCAAGGAGATGGCAAGGGCGAGTTACGAGGCGGGCGGCTCCTCCAAGGTGCTTTCCAAGATTGACAGCATGGACGATGCGACGCTCAAGGCGTATTTGAAGCGGCTCGTCGTGGACAATATGACGGTCGGCATGGAGATTCTGGGCGATGAATGAGCAGGGAGGCGCACCATGGAGCTGAATCTGACAGCCATCGAGCGATATTTGCAGGACAGGGCGAGGACGCCGTTCTTCCTCTTCGCCGAGCGCACCGCTCTCGCTGAGTTGCGCCGGGGGCTTCAGGCGATGGGGCTGCATGTGCTCTCTTTGAGTGCGCTTTGTCCGGCGGATGATCGACTGCCGCTCTTGGACGATGTCTTGCAGACGCTCAAGGAGCGGATGCGCTCTGGTGAGAAGATTCTTCTCGTCGGTCTGGGAGAGTGCCTTGCGCTGCGCGGAGCGGCAGAAGCGCAGAAGATGCTGCTGCGCCTCAAGGATCTGCCATGTGCGGAGGGGGCGCTCGTCGTGCTCATCGGCGGACTGCCGGCTCTGGCGGAAGTTCTCCGCGCGGATCTGCGCATCGCGCAGGGGGAGCGGCGCATGGCGTTTTGCCGCTCGGAAGCGGCTTCGGAAGACGGCACAGGGCACGGCGTGTCCCTGACGGTATTGCCGCCGGAGCCGCACCTGGAGAGCGCTGTTCAAGGCGTTCGCGCCTTGCTCGCGCTCTTGGAGAAGGGCGATACAGGTTCGTATCTCGTGCAAAGCCGCCAGCACTTTTTGCAGCCGCTCTTCACGGTGCGACAGGGGGATGACTCTTTCGGCGCACTCGTACTTTTCTGCGAGGGATTTTCCGCGCTGCGCCCTTGCGGCACGCCGGAAGAGTGGCAGATGCTCTTGCGGGAGCTTTTTGCAGCGGATTTGGATATGTCCGTTGTGCTGGCGCGTCATGGGTTGGACGGCGATCTGGCGCAGGCGTTTTCGGCTCGCGCGGGTCGTGCGGATTTCGAGGGATGGCTGTATTTCATTGCGCTTCGTTTGGCGGGTGAGGAATTGTCGCGCAGGCATCCGTACCTAGTCTTTGCGGCAGGACGGATAACGTCTGCACGCGATCTGCGATCTGCTGTCGTCTCTGCCATCGCGGATGTCTCTTTGCAGGATGAGCGCTTCGGCGCGTTCTATCGCGAGCGCAAGGCGCTCCTGCGAGGCTTTTCTGAGGCAGAGCTGGCAGGATTTGTGACGAGGAATCGCAGGATTCGTGCGGAGCGGCTGTATCGCTTGACGGATGGGACGGAGGTGGAGCGTGAGGATGTCCTCGCGGCGCTTTCCCGTGACGAGGCTGGAGGGTATGACGATTGGAAGGACTGCGCGATCTTGCAGGAGATTTATCCGGCTCTTGCGGCGTATGCGGCAGATTATGTGTTCAAGGGATGCGCACGGGCGGATGAGCTGACGAAGTATTTCATCGCCTACAAGCGGCAGAAGCTCAGCAACTGCATCGAGGAGGATTTCCTGCGCCTGGTGGAGGATCTTGCCGTTCGGCGCATTTACAACGATCTGCCTGCACGGGAGGCTTTGTTGGAAGCCGTCCCGCAGGAGGGGGCGCATCTCTTCTGGCTCGATGCGCTCGGCGTCGAGTACCTGAGCTTGATCACATGGTGCGCCAAGCGGCTCGGCTTGAGCGTTCGCGTGCAGGTGGGACGCGCCATGCTGCCGACGATCACTTGCGCGAACCGTGCATTTTTCGATGAATGGCGGGGCACGAAGGAAAAGGACGAGCGACTGGACGATCTCAAGCACGGCGAGAAGAGCCGCTACAATTATACGGAGGAGAAGCATCCGATTCATCTGGCGCGGGAGATCGCCGTGATCGAGGAGATGATGCAGCACGCGGCGACGCAGCTTGCGGCGGGAAACTGCCGCCGCTTCGTCATCGCGAGCGACCATGGCGCGTCGCGTCTGGCGGTGCGTCGCGAGCAGGAGGAGAAGTATCCGGCGGATACGGGCGGTGAGCATTCGGGGCGCTGCTGCCGCATGTTCGCGGGCTATGCACACGATCTGCCTTTTGCGACGGAGGAGGGTGGCTATCTTGTGCTTGCCGACTACGGCAGGTTCAAGGGCAGCCGCAAGGCGAGTGTCGAGGTGCATGGCGGGGCTTCTTTGGAAGAAGTCCTCGTGCCGCTCATCACGCTTGAGCAGCAAGGCGGGACGGCTGTTCATGTGAGTTTGACGGATGAGAAGGTGACGGCTGACCGCAAGACGGGCGTGCGCGTCGCCCTCTTCGCCGATGCGCCGCTCAAGTCGCTGGGCATCGTCTGGCAGGGGCGGTTCTATGCGGCTGAGCGGCAGGATGCGCAGCATTTCATGGTGCAGATTGCAGAGATGCGTCATGCCGGTACCTATCGCATGGAGGTTTATGCGGAGGATGCGCTTTTGGATGAGATCGAGCTTCGTGTGGAGAGCAAGGGAATCCGGATGAACGATGATTTTGATTTCTGATTCCCTGATTCATGAGGAGGCAGGATTGGTGATTGAAAAACTCAGGAACGCTTTTGATGAGATGATCGTTTACAAGGATTTGAAGAAGAGCAGCTTCCTTTCTGCGCTCGGTCTGCCGTCGTTTTTGCGCGATTGGCTGTTGAAGCGATTTGCGAACGAGGCGGGCGTGTTTGATGCGGAGGAGTTGACCGCGTTTGTTCATCGCTTCTTGCCGAGCAAGGAAGAATGGACGGGGATCAAGAGCCGCATCGTCATCGAGCGCGAGCAGGTGAAGCTCTTGGCGAAGATTGCCGTCGATGTCGACATCAAGACGGGGGAAGCGTCTTTTTCCTTGCCGGATTTTGGCCTTGTAAGCAAGGAAACGCTCATCGAGGATAACGTCTGGCAGTCGTGCAAGGACGAGCTGATCGCCGCACGCGAGACGTGGGGCATGGTGGAACTCGGCTATCGTCCGCCCCTTGGCAAGACGTCGCAGGACAAGGGGAAGATCAAGCTTCTGGCGTTCAAGAATTTTTGTCCGTATACGATTGATTTGGAATATTATAAGGAGGCGCGGCGGGACTTCACGACGGAGGAATGGCTGGACGTCGTTCTGGGTGCGGTTGACTACAATCCCGCAGGGTATCAAAATGAGGAAGAGAAGCTGACGATGCTCACGCGTCTGCTGCCGTTTGCGGAGAAGAATCTGAACCTCATAGAGCTTGCGCCCAAGGGAACGGGAAAGTCCTACTTGTTCGGGCGCGTGAGCCGCTTCGGCTGGCTGGCGAGCGGCGGCGTGATGAGCCGCGCGAAGATGTTTTACGACGTGGCAAGGCGCCAGGACGGACTCGTCGCGGGCAACGACTTCGTGACGCTGGACGAGGTGCAGACGATCACATTCCCCGATGAGAATGAGATGCGCGGCGCTCTCAAGTCGTTTTGCGAGAATGGCTGGTGCAACATCGGCACGCATCGTGTCGATGGCGACGCTGGTGTGATACTCTGCGGCAATATCAAGAAGGAGGTCATGGATCAGGACGGCTATGGCAATATGTTCGCGGAACTGCCGCCCGTGTTCCATGAATCCGCCTTGATCGAGCGCTTCCATGGATTTATCAAGGGATGGAAGATTCCGCGCATGACGGATGATCTGAAGGTCGCTGGCTGGGCGATGAACTCGGAGTACTTCTCTACAATCCTTCATCAACTGCGCGGCGATCTGTCGTATCGAGCCATCGTCGACGAGATCGTAGAGGTGCCCGAGGGTGCCGATACGCGCGATACGGAGGCGATCAAGCGCATAGCGACGGCGTATCTGAAGCTTTTGTTCCCACATGTGCGCACGGCGGATGATTTGGATCGGCGGGATTTCGAGCGGTACTGCCTGCGTCGTGCGAGTCGAATGCGCGATACGATACTCGTACAGCTCGGCATTCTCGACATCGAATACAGAGGAAAGAATGTGCCCGATCTCCAACTGAAGGAGATGTGAAGATGGCGAGCAGGAAGCATTGCCGCGAGTGCGGCGAGGTCTTGTCGAAGGATGAGGTCGGCTTGACGAAGAAGCTTCTCGATATGGAGGCGAAGGAGTTTTTCTGTTTCCGTTGCATGGCGGAGTATCTGGAAGTGGAAGAAGAGTTTCTGCGGGCGAAGGTGGAAGAGTTCAAGGATGAGGGCTGCACGTTGTTCTAGCAGCTTTTTGGAAAACGCGGATAATGAATCCCGCCGTTTTGGCACTGCATATATCGACGTTTTTTAGGACAGCGCAGATGTGTGAAGCCTAGCGGCTGAATGTATCCGTGATTTCTTAGAAGGGATGTTTCCTGCCGGGAAGCATCCCTGTCGTTTTTGGAGGGAAAAATGATGATTTATGCGGATCATGCGGCGACGACGGTTTTGTCGAAGCGGGCGCTTGCCGCCGCTCTGCCTTTTTTGCAGGGGAAGTACGGCAATGCGTCGAGCGTCTATGCGTTCGGCAAGCGGGCGCGGCAGGCCATCGAGCGGGCGCGTCGTCAGGTCGCCGAAGCGGTAGGTGCGGCGGCCTCTGAGATCCTTTTTACTGCGGGCGGGTCGGAGGGAAACAATACGGTCTTGCGCGGCGTGGCAGAGCGAGCCTGGCGGGAAGGACGACGTGTGTATATCGTCGTCAGTGCGATCGAACATCCGTCGGTGCTTGCTCCGTGCAGGGCTTTGGCAAAGCTGGGCGCAAGGATCGACTATGTGCCTGTTTCACAAGATGGGTGTGTTTCGGTGGAGCGTGTGGCGGCGGCTCTCTCTGAGGAAACGTGCCTGGTATCGGTGATGCTTGCAAATAATGAGGTCGGTACGGTGCAGGATATCGCCGCCATCGCAGCGATGCTCAAAGAGCGCGGCGTGCCACTTCATGCGGATGCGGTGCAGGCGGTCGGGCATATTCCGGTCGATGTGAAGGCTCTGGGTGTGACGTATCTTACGGCGTCGGGGCATAAGTTCGGCGGCATGAAGGGGACGGGCTTCCTCTGGCAAAGGGAGGGGGCGGAACTGCCGCCGCTGATTTCAGGCGGTGGGCAGGAGAGCGGACGACGTGCGGGAACGGAGAACACGGCAGGCATCGTCGCTTTGGGCGAGGCTTTGACGGAGAGCGTGGAACGGATGCAGGAGGACGCGGTGCGTTTGCAAAGGCTTGTGGCATATACGCTGCAAATGATTGAGCGAGAAGTGCCTGAGGTACGCGTGCATGGCGCGGAAAAAGAGCATTTGCCAGGGCTTTTGAACATCGGCATCCCCGGCGTGCGCGGCGAGTCGCTCGTGCATCTCTTAGATCTTAAGGGGATCTGTGTTTCTGCGGCATCCGCGTGCAGTGCGGGCGCGGATGTGCCGTCGCATGTGCTCTGTGCCATGGGATATAGCGAACGGGAAGCGATGGAGGCTTTGCGCATCTCCTATGGTAGGGAGAACACGCAGGAGGATGCTGAGAGAATTGCCGAAGAGATTGTGCGTGCCGTGCGGAAGATTCGTACGCTCAGTGGGAGAGAGACGCACGCAGTGATATGAATCGTAAGCATAAAGAAGGCCGTCCTCCTTGTGGATGTGCATGTGTCGAAGCTCGTGAAACCGACCTGCCAACGACTCGTCTACGTCGGCAGCTCACGTGCTTCTGCATATCTTGAGACGATATTTCTTAGCGATGTTTCGGCAGAGGAATATCCAGCGTTGGTCGAGCAGTTGGATACCGATATGGAATTGTCTCCACAAGGAGTGGCGAAGTGGCTCGGGATGGAGGCGCAATGATTCCCGCATCATGCGCTTTGAGCATGAAAAATCCCGCCTGCTGCAGATTGTTTTCTGAACAGGCGGGATCTTTCATGTTGGGGGAATCCATGCTTTCGTGAGCGGCAGTCTCAATAGTACCAGTATTCCTTAATGTAATATGGCCAACCTAGAGAATCCATGCAA
>ERZ772926.898-NODE-898-length-15469-cov-22.869664_pt1 | contig 15469 bp, 12 predicted proteins | sample MGYA00511136_ERZ772926 | MGnify/ENA primary metagenome ERZ772926 (study PRJEB29015, sample SAMEA2737917) | human oral metagenome | biome: human oral; feature: human-associated habitat; material: dental | place: China | collected 2153 ... | reverse complement strand
GAAACCCAACACACCCCACCACTCCCACCCCCCTCGTACGCGAACCACAGGGGATCGATCCCCCTACCGCTCATACTATTTTCGAGGTCTCATAGTTGTGCGCAACCAACAGAGAACTCATCCCGACTTCAGCATCCAACAAAAGGAGAACTCCCCATGCGACCCGCAAAACGAAACCTCATCAAGACCGCAGCAGTCGGTTCAGCACTTCTAGGAGCAGCTGCTGTCGCGGCACCAGCATCCGCCAACTCCTTCGGACCGACAGACTATGGCACCGGCGGCCGAGCAATAGTTAGCTACGACGATGGATCCGACCAGTTCTGCGTCACCGGAGTCGGGCACCCGCTGCTCCCAGTAAACATCCGCATTTATCCCGAGACAAGCAGTCGCGGCCCACAATTGAATTTTAACATCCGAAGCGGTGAAAGAAAATGCGTCAGCTTGGAACGCGCATTTGAGGACAGTTATTACTATTTCAAAGTAAACAACGCTAGTCCGGTCAACTTCTACAGCTAACCACCCCACTTCGATACCACTCATCCACCCTCCAACGCAACCAAGTAACCACTCCCGAGAGGATTAGTCCCATGACCACCCGACGCGCTCAACGCATCATCAGATCAATGCCCATACTCGCCATGCTCGCCATCGGCGCACTAGTAGTACCTACCTCCACAGCCAGCGCTGCAGCACGCGACGCCCGCTGCGAGTATGGAGAGGTCTGCTTCTTCTACAACAGCAATCAGAGTGGAGCAATTTCTGACTTCGACACATCTGTTGCACAATACGGCAGCAGTCAGCCCGGATGCTACGACTTCAAAGGAGTTCTCAATGGCGCAGGGAGATGCTTAAAGAACAACGCCGCTTCCGTCGTAAACCTTACCGACAAGCCATTGACTGTCTACTTCAACTCGAACTACCAGGGACCCAGCCAAACTATTCCGCCCTACTCTTTCGCCAACCTCAACTCCACCCTCAAAAATAACAACGCCTCCCACCGCATAGGATAGAGAATCAGTAACCCAATGAGGGTGGGGGCGAATTGAGAAGCGCCGCCAATGGGGTTGAGCAGGACGGCTCCTGGATATCTCGTCATAGTCTCCATTCCCATCTCCCCCACTCCCACGACACTCGAGCCCTCGGTAGCACTTCAACCTGCCGAGGGCTCGAGTGCACGCGCAGGTTCCTGAATGGCGACCTGACAGGATCACTCCAGATAAGGCTACACGCTGACAGAAACCCAACACACCCCACCACTCCCACCCCCCTCGTACGCGAACCACAGGGGATTGATCCCCCTACCGCTCGTACTATTTTCGAGGTCTCATATTGTTGTGTGCAACCAACAGAGAACTCATCCCGACTTCAGCATCCAACAAAAGGAGAACTCCCATGCGACCCGCAAAACGAAACCTCATCACGACCGCAGCCATCGGCTCAGCTTTTGTTGGAGCACTAGCACTCACAGCGCCGGCCTCAGCGAACTCTTTCGGCCCCACAGATTACGGCACCGACGGGAACGCAATAGTTAGTTACAACGACGCAAGCGACCAGTTCTGCGTAACTGAAAACTCTGGGTGGTATAGGGGATATATTAACGTCCGTCTTTATCCTGAGACGAACAGTCGCGGCCCAAGTTATAACTTCGACGTCTACGCTGGTGACACAAAATGCGTCAGCTTGGAACGAGCCTTCGAAGACAGTTACTACTACTACAAAGTAGGCGACGGTAGCCCGGTCAACTTCTACAGTTGAGCCACATGCGTCATTCTGGTGAGAATCGCGTCGCGACCGCCGTTCTCACCTCTCCGCTCCCGCGACACTCGAACCCCCGGCGGCACATCGGCTACCGAGGGTTCGAGTATGCATGAGATGGCGGAGATCTTGCAGGCCTACTCGAGATACGACTACACGCTGGTGACGACCCGACGTGCGTTGGAAGCGGCGATGGCTGGAGGCAGGCAGGCTGAGCAGCGGACAGACCTCAAGCAGCGCAGCCTCCTGGTGCGGTTCGGGCGGCGAGGCGTCGAGAAGCTGGTGGCCGATCACCTCGACTACGGGATGACCTACACGGAGGTCGCCAAGAAGTACGGTGTGGCGCTGAGCACAGTTGGCAAGTACATCCAGCAGGCCAAGCGCCAGCGAGCAGAGGTGCTCACGTAATCTCCACGCCAACAAGTCTCCCAGGCCGCTCCCAGAGTACGCACGGCTGCCTCTCCTGTAACACGAGGCAACACATACAGGCCGAACGCGACCAGTAGCCCATCTATGGACGCAGAGCACGACCGACGAGCCACTTTGGGGCGCATCGTCGTTCGCGCTCATCGCACAGTCAAGCCTACAAGAGCCGTAGGTCACACCACACAGCCGCACACCAACGCCACACAAGCAGCTAATGTTACGGATTGATCACTTCAACCTTAGCTAGACCAGTCCCTCGCGATAACATCCCATGGTGATTGCCGTCCTAATGGTCCACCCGCAATAACGAGAAAGGCAGCAGATGCCGCGCCACAGCGCAACCGCGATCTCCTTCAGGTACGGCGAAAGGTACCAAAAAGGAGCGCCAGACTGCGATCTTCGATCTCTTCCTGACGAAACTGACTTCTTTGACCTCGCCATCGAAGCATGGGCGGGAGTCACGGGGAAGGATCGTAAACGTGAAAAGGTGTACGACATCGCGGATCCAATCATTCGTGGACGTGTGGCACTGCTAAAAGGACGAATCGGCCACTATGGCCAACCAGCCCGCATTCGCAACATCGACGACGATAAAGTCGTCACGGAGCATGAAGGTAATCTCGTTAACGAACCCGAGGCTCGTCTTGTGCTTGCCGTACCCAACACGCGCCCCTGCCTGCGAGCCTACATGGTCGTAGAAATCATTCAGGAAGGCAGCCTAAAACAACCGTATTTAGCGGCCTTACGGGAACTATGGAATATGAAGTTCCCCGACTTCACTCTCAAGGTCGACAACGTCGCCGAGTCGGAAGCCTGGCTTGAGACTGCCGAAATGACTCAAATAGAAGTCAAGTATCTCGACCAGCAAGCCGACATTGCAGATAACGGAGACGATACTATCGCCGGAATTGTTACCTCTGTCCTCAAACCACAAAAAAACAAATACTTCCCAAAAAAAGCGCTCAAGCTTATACGAGACAACAAAAAACTTGCTGGGCGTCTTGTCGGACGCAGCGATGACAGCGAAGAGCCCGACTCGATCTCCGTCACGATGGAAGGCGGTGGCAGAACCAAGACGTTCGCCATCGATCAAGAACGAACCCCGATGGCACGCTGGCTATTCTCGGATTATGGCATGCCCGCACTAAGTGACGATGCTCACATCCGCAGGTGCATCCAAGAGGTCAATGACATCATGGAACGTGTCGGTGGTCGGTGGGATACTAGCTGGGAACACTAGACAACGGAGGTGTGCGATGGCCAGCAAGCTTGATGTTCGGCCTGTAGTGGAGGATCATCTCAACACCCTTGTCGACCAAGGACGAGCATCCGGAAAACCAAGCATTAACCTATGGGACTATGTCATTCAATTCGGACTTCCTATCATGCTAGGTGTCCTCGGAGTTGCTACCAACCTCACGCTCCATAGTGCATCCAGCCTTCTGGCAGGTGCAGCCATCTTCACCGCATTTTCGTTCGCTCTCGCGATCTTCGCTTTTCAGACAAGACAAGCAACGGTTGCCACAAAAGGCTCGCCGCAACTTCGTCTGCTTGATGAATTTTTCTACAACATTTTGTACTCGGTGCTAGTTGGGCTAGCTCTAACAGTGGCACTGATGGTGTGTGCTGCGGTAGGTGACGGCCACGACCAGATCGGTCGTTGGGGTGCTGGAGTAACAATCACACTAGGCGTTCACTATCTGCTCGTCATTCTCATGTGTATCAAACGGCTGCGTGCAGTCTATCGAAATATCCAGCGGTAGTTGCTTAAGTCATAAAAGATTAGCCACCTCATATATAGTAGGATCGCTCCATAGACACATACCTGACTGGCAAGCGAACCGCCATCCCCACCCCAGCATCTACCACAGACTCATGCTACCCATGCCTCAAAGACCTGGCCGAAAAATGACCAGGTCTCGACGGCAAGGTACTCCCAACAGCCAGCGTGACAAGATGCAAAGAATCTGATACAACACAGGAGCAACAAGCCATGACAGCTGAGGCAACGCGCGTAGCCGCAACGACTACCGCCCGAATCGTATGGGACACAGCCGACAAGTTCCTACGCAACGTTGTTGAGCCCCAGGAGTATGGCGACTACATTTTGCCGTTTACTGTTCTACGGCGCCTAGAGTGCCTTCTTGAGGAGACCAAATCTGAGGTCTGCGAGCACGTCGCAACCATCAGCAATCTACCTCCTCATCTAATTGATATCGACGTCAAAAATAAGTTTGGGCTCAGTTTCTACAACGTCTCGAACCTCGACCTCGCCAAGATTGCTTCGGTTGACGATAACGTTGACAAGTCACTGTTGAGCTACGTCGCCGGTTTCTCACAGAATGTCGCAGATATCTGGACGGCTTTCGATTTTCCGAAGCTCGTCGCCAAACTCGCTGCTGCGAACCGGCTTCACGCCGTCGTCAAGCACTTTTCAACACTGCCGCTCGGCTCCACCAACGTCGAGAACTCCGCCATGGGCGACATCTTTGAGGATGTCATGTACCGGGCCTTTGACAAAAAAGGCAAGGCAGCCGGAGCATTCTACACCCCACGCGACGCGATCAAGCTTATGGTCGACGTGTTGTTTTCGGCCGATGAGGACTCTCTGGCCGGTGAGAACACGCTACGTTCCATCTACGACCCGACCGCCGGCTCTGGCGGCATGTTGCTGGTCGCCCATAATGCGCTCAAAGAGCTAAACCCCGACATCAAGGTCACCGTCTACGGTCAAGAACTAATGGACGCCGCCTATGCGCTCGGTAAGGCCGACCTGCTTATCCAAGGTGGACGCCCCGAATCCATCCGTCAAGGGGACACATTAGTTACCGATCTCCACGACGACCAGACCTTCGACTATGTGCTCTCAAATCCACCCTTTGGCGGTGATTGGGAGGTCGAGGCAAAGGACGTCCGAGAGCAGGCCAAGACGCCCGGCTCTCGGTTTAGTCATGGGCTACCCAGCAAGTCCGACGGCCAGATGTTGTTTCTATGTCACTGTGCCTCGAAGCTTAGCCCTACCGGCGGCCGCGCCGCCGTGGTTTCTAACGCATCGCCGTTGTTCAATTCCGACTCCGGCCCCAACTCCATTCGCCAGTGGCTATTCGACGAGGACCTGATCGACGCGATCATCGCTCTGCCGACCCAGATGTTCTACGGTACTGCCATCGCGACCTACGTCTGGATTCTTGACAACAACAAGCCGGCTGCGCGTCAGGGAAAAATTCAACTTATCGACGCATCCGACCTCTGGGAGCCTATGCGTAGACCGTTGGGAGATAAGCGTCGTCAGATGAGCACATCCAACCGTTCCACCGTTGTCGAGGCTTACGAGAGCTTTACCGATTCCGGTATCTCCCGCGTGCTCACACCCCAAGACTTCATGTTCCGCGACGTACCTGTGTATAAACAGGCCCGGTTGGTCACCCGCTACTCTGAGGAAGCAATCGATACTCTACGTGGCCGCCGTGACTTCAGCGACGCATTCATCCAAATCCTGAAGGACTTCGACGGTATCCCGTGGAACCTGATTCCAAAGCGACTCCCCATTATGGCCAAAGCCGCCGGGCTCAAAACTCCCGTTGGCCTCATCGACGCCGTCATGGCAGCCATGGCTGTGCCGGACGAAACCGCCCCTCCATCCGTCGACCGCAAAGGTCACCCCGTATTGGCCGACGGATGGAAGATTACCGAGCGAGTGCCGATGAGCGAGGACCTTGAAGAACACATGGCTCGCGAGGTGTTACCGTTCGCACCCGAGGCCAGGTGGGATGAGTCCAAAGCCAAGCACGGCAACGAGATCCCGTTCACCCGCATCTTCTACGTGCCCGAGGAGCCACGCCCACTTGCCGAAATCGATGCGGATGTGCAACGCATCATGGGAGAATTGGCGGAGATGTTCCAGGAAGTGAAGGGGTAATGAACAAAAGCACCGCAACCGCGCTCGTGCCACTTAAGTATGTTGCTGAAATTACGAGTGGCAGCACCCCGAAGTCGGACTCCACGAACTGGGGAGGAGATATCCCTTTCATCACTCCTCCCGACCTTAACGGCCTGAATGGCAGCACTATAAGTCGATGGGAACGAACACTTACAGAACTCGGAACCTACAGGTCTACAAGAGCAAAAGCGGCTGTACTCCTCTCATGCCGTGCCCCCATTGGACACGTAGGCATTGCGATGGAAGAAGTCACATTTAACCAAGGGTGTAAGGCTATCACACCGAAATGCTCAGACGATCTCGCATACCTTGCCCACTGTCTGGTTTCTTACCGTGCTGCGCTTCAGGCTCAGGGACGGGGAACTACTTTTATTGAACTCTCAACGACCGAGTTGTCAAATTTCGCTATACCATGGCCATCTCCGTCTGTCCGTCGTAGTATCTCCAATTACCTTAACCGAGAGACCGGCGAACTCGGTCTGATGATCGCCAAGCTGGACGATCTGATGGATGTACTGACTGCTCGCAGACATGCGAAGATTGCGTCCGTTCTCGCCTCTATGAGTGTTCGGATTAGACTCACGCTTGTCGTCGACATAATTTCGGGATCAGGATTCCCTGATAGATTTCAGGGCGTTAGCGGACAGGAACTTCCATTCTATAAAGTGTCCTCACTTTCACTAGCCGATAAAGGCTACTTGCGCGAAGCAGACAATTCTGTTAGCCGCAATGTGGCAGCTGAAGTTGGTGCGCGGATTATCCCTCCAGGAAGTGTCATTATGGCTAAAATCGGTGCAGCGCTGCTCTTGGCTCGCTACGCCGTTACGAGTCGTCCTGCATGTATTGACAACAACCTGCAGGCGTTGGTGCCACGCAGCAAACTTATCGATAGTCGTTTTTTGGCTTATGCGATGGAAGAAGTCTCCATTTCCTCATTAGTGAAGCCCGGCCCTGTTCCTTCTCTAGATGTGATGGGGATAAGGATGACGGATATCGCGTATGATAATTCACTCGAGGAGCAACATCGAATTGTCGACCACCTCGACGAAGTGACTCGCAAAATCGACGCTATGATCGCCAAGGTATCAGAACTGAAATCACTCCTCATCGAGCGCCGCGCCGCGCTCATCACCGATGTGGTTACCGGACGAAAGAAGGTTGCCTGATGGGGCACGCACAAACTCTCGAGGAAGAGTTCGAGTCCGACATCTGCACCGAGCTTTCCAAGCACGGCTGGCTCTACGAGGCAGACGGGGATACTACTGCCGCAGGATGGGATGTGGGCCTCGCCCTCGTGCCTCAAGACGTGCTTCACTGGCTCTCCACGCAGTACCCCGACGAGTACGAGAAAGCCGTGCCTTCGGACCTTGCGGACACGCCGCGCGCGGCTGCGGAAACGAAGTTGCTCATCCACCTGACCAAGGAATTGGCGAAGCATACGCGCATGGACCCGAACTCCGGCTATCCGGTGGGTGGTCTACTCGGCGTTCTGCGTAATGGGTTCTCTTACGCCCAGGTAGGTCGCCCAGTTGCAAAGTTTGGTCGCATGATGGAGTTCCCACCAGCGAACCCGAGCCTCACCGAGGTGGTGGAGGCATCCAACGCCGTGCGCCTACGCGTCCTGCGCCAGGTGCGCTTCGACACTACCACGCAAGAAACCCTTGACGTCGTGCTAACTATCAACGGCATCCCCGTGATCACCATGGAGTTGAAAACCGACAACACCCAGACGGTCAACCATGCGATCCTCCAGTACAAGCATGACCGTAAACCAGGGAAAAACCGGCCACTGCTGGCCCCGGGCCGCGCACTGGTACACTTCGCTGTCTCCAACGACCTGGTATTCATGGCGACCAAGCTGGAGGGTGAGAACACCGTATTTCTACCGTTCAACCAGGGCAATGATGGTCACGGGGGCAATCCGCCCTCAGCGACGGGCTCACCAACGAATTACCTGTGGTGCAAAATCCTCGCTCGGCCTATGTTCATGCGCATCCTCAAGCACTTCGCGCTGTACGAGCCGAGCAAGCGAGGCACAAAGAGCGAGGGCCGCTTAATCTTTCCACGCTTCCATCAGTTGCGTGCCGTCGAGCATGTGGTTGCCGACGTCGAAGCAAACGGACCTGGTGGGCGCTACTTGATCTGGCATTCGGCGGGTTCTGGCAAGACCAAGACTATCGCGTGGCTGAGTCACCGTCTTATCCGTCATATGGATACCCAGTCAAAGTCGACATTCGACTCAGTCATCGTCGTCACTGACCGGACTGTGCTGGATGAGAACATCCGCGAGGACATGAACCTCGTCCAATCCAGCAAGGGCTTGGTCGTGACTGTCGGGGAGAAGTCTGGCCCAAAGTCGCCGCAGCTCAAGAAAGCACTGGCTGAGGGCGACCACATCATCACCTGCACACTTCAGACCTTCCCCGAGGTCATGAAGCTGATCGAGGACACCACCGAACTGCACGGCCGGAACTGGGCCGTGGTGGCCGATGAGGCGCACTCTTCCCAGTCTGGCTCAACCGCGCGTGTTCTCAAGGCGCTGCTTGCTGACATCGAGGTTGAAGACCCGGAAAACATCAGCGCTGACGAGTTGCTCGCCGCCAAGGACTCCTCCATCGCGGCGTCCAGCAACATCACCTTCATCGCCCTCACCGCTACGCCAAAAGCGAAGACTCTGCGCCTGTTCGGCACCCAGGACGCGAACGGCAGTTGGCGCGCCTTCGACACCTACACCATGGCACAAGCTATCGAGGAGGGCTTCATTCTCGACGTGCTGACCAATTATTCAACCTACGACATGTTCCTACGCGTCAAGAACGAGATCAAGGGATCAGACGACGAGGTGCTGGTAGACACCGGCTCGGCCGTGACCAACATCGTGCGCTTTGCCCGCTTACACCCCACTTCCATCGCTCAAAAAGTCCAAATTGTCGTCGAGCACTTCCGCCGTAACGTGATGCCCGCGCTTGGCGGCACCGCCAAGGCAATGGTCGTCACCAGTTCACGCATCGAGGCCTACAGATGGTCGCAGAAGATGAATGACTACATCGATAAAAAGGGCTACACAGACATGCGTACCCTGGTGGCGTTCTCCGGTTCTTTGACAGCCGACGACGGATCGAGTGTGACGGAAACTGCACTCAACAAGCGAAGCGATACTGCCAAGGCGTTCCGTGAGGAGGATGATTACAAGGTCCTCATCGTCGCCAACAAGTTCCAGACCGGATTCGACGAGCCACGACTTATGGCTATGTATGTGGACAAGAAACTCTCCGGCATCGCTACGGTTCAGACTCTCTCCCGCCTAAACCGCACCTATCCAGGCAAGACCGCGCCGATGGTCGTAGATTTCCAGAACACCCCGGCCAGCATCCAGGACGACTTCAAAATGTACTACTCGGATGCACACGTGAACGGGGACGTCGATCCGAACGCACTCATTACGATCGGCGAACGTCTCGACGCCGCAGACATCTACACCAAGTCCCAAATGGAGGCCGTCGCGGATGCCTACCTTACTGACGCGGGAGGTGAGGCCATCGCCAAAGCTATGGGGCCGATCAAGAACCGCTGGCAGGGACAGTGGATTCAGGCTAAAGTAAAAAAGGATAAAGTGCTCAAGGCATCGCTGCAGAGCTTCCGTTCCGACGTTATCAGCTACCGTAACGCTTGGCAGTTTCTTAGCCAGATCGTCGACTACCAGGACGTCGACCTCCACAAGCGCGCAATCCTGGCAACTTTGTTGTCTCGTAACCTCCATATGGATGGAGATCAATTCGACGACAGTTATCTCGAAAATGTTCAGCTCTCCGGCGTGAAACTCACTCCCTCGGCTATCAACGAAGATTATTCCCTGACCGAGGGTAGTCACGATGCGATCAACCTTGCCACGTTCGAAAGCGAGTTCCAAGGCGGCACCCCACAAAACCGTGGCCCCTTGGAAGACGTTATCGACCAGGTGAATGAGATGTTCCGCGCCAAGGGTGTCGATGTCACCCAGGGCAGTGTCGCCGGATTTATCACTACCTACTGGGGCTTCCTCGACGCCGACGAGGAAGCTAAAGCAATGGCGAAGAACAATAGCGCCGCGCAGCTCAAGGCGTCCTCCGACTTCGGTAATACGGTCGGTCTCGCCGTACTGAGGACCTGTCAGGAGGCTCACGAAGTCCAGTCGTACATAACCGACCCCAGCTTCTTGCGTGAGATTACTGAGATCACCGCTGATGCGTTACACGCTCGATACGGTCAGGATGCCCAACCCACGGCAGACGAGACCGATGGGAAGCGACGATCATAGCTAATGCTCAGTAACTGTATTCTGCTGGGTTACTAAAATTGCCTGCACAGAACGCGCTATTCCCAGACATGATTGAGATAACCGTCAGTGGAGGCCCGGTCGACGCAAACTCGATCAAATCGCTGGAGAACACGCAGAGACAGTTTTAAATCCACAAGATTGCCCATCCGAATGCAGTCAGAATTAGCAATATGACGAATAGAATTCCGAACCTGGCTTTCAAGGATAGCATTTGTCTCGTTATTTTACGACGATAACTCCATAATTCCCCAAGCTCTCCATGCTTATGTAGATTACACCACACCTTGATAGCTGTAGGTTTAGGTCTCCGTCCATTTTTGTTCGGCTTTCCTTGCAACACTCTATACTGAGCGCGATCTTTCAAGTAAGTCAAGTATTCAAAAGCCGGTGTTCGATAGCGTTGAATCCTTCGAATGTGAATCAAAATCAATGCGATTGAAATCATTCCGAGAAGAATGGTAACTGAATACAACAACATGGCAACACGCCCTTGTCGTAAACCAAGAGTCATGGAGTTCTTATCAAGAACCGACAGTGTACAAGCAGTGATGACAGAGCATGCAGTTGTAGCTCCTACGAAGCGACGCAAGTTTCCAAGAGCCTGAGAAAGAACTAGATGCTCATCACCAACAACCAAGAAGCCGAGCAACAAGGGAAGACTTAACGTGCTAACGGACGAGATGGTTGAAATTCCTTGATGCCCATCACTTGCCGCTTTTTCTGCAGTGGTTCGCCAAAGTTGAAAGATGTTGATGCTTAATGCAAACATGGTGCAAGTGAGAAGGCCAAGTGCAGGCACAAGAAACTTTGCTCGGCTGCTGCTCATCTTTACTCGCACCTGCCACATTGCGGGAGTAGGTTCAGCGCGACCATCTTCGGCAAAGTCAGAGCCGGCAGGGGGTAGGCATATATCGTGTAGTTCAGCGCGACGACGGTTGTAAATCATTTCTAGAGCTACGCGTTCAACATTGACCTGAGAACCCTCATCATGTTGATTGTCGTCAAGTCCGTTACTGATTGACTGATCTGCCAACTTCTCGAAAGACGATGACTGTTGGTCGCGTTGATTCCTTGGTGCCTTCTCGCCAAGTTCCGTCTCAGAATCCGCGCCCCTATCTTTCTCAGATAACGGATCATTCTCGGAAGGAGACAAGTTTCCATCATTTTTAATATAGCCATAATGCAATGACCAGTGTTTAGAACTGTCACATCCGGCAGGCTGACGCTCCATTCTGAAAGGCTCATTGCCCTGGAAGACACTTACGCTATCAAATGTCATTCCGGTAGGGCATATGATTCTTGTATGAAGCCCTCCCCGATTTCTATTTTGTCCAAAGAGCGGCATGGTAAGCACGTATTCGGTACCAACCAATGGAGATAATCTTCTTCTGTTAGTAGTAAGTGCGTCCTGGGTATCCGAGCTGTCTCTGTCTGTAATATCCGCTCGTTCATATCGAGTGAATTTAATAGTTCCTATCGTTTCAGTATCGGTAGGGGTGAAGTCATTATTATTTGCCGTTGTTTTGCAGGGGATATGAATATAGAGAGTGTACGAGTTTCGATATCGCAGGAAAGCCAATTCGATATGACTGGTCTTAAGGATGCTTTCTACTTCTGTTGGGAGTTTTAGTGCTTTCACTGAAACAAAGTCAGCGAATGAAGTTCGTTCAGCATCATTGTCATCTGGATTGCTTCTGCTCCCTATATGTCGCTCGTATTCTACTAGATGGCTAATCATCGGTAGTAGCCAAGTTTTGTCGATTTTATCTAACACCTCGTCACGGATCAAGGGAATCAGTAACGAGCCAACGATGCGAGCGGCGCCCAGGGTTGCATTTTCGTAGCGCCTAGCGAGAGCTGCATCTGATATGCTGCGGCTGTGCAAATCTACATTGAGAAACGGACTCCGTTCCAAACGTTCTATTATTGGTAGATAGCAGTGGTCTCTTGAGATTGCATAGCGTTCCCTAAATGTATTTACCTCTTCGAAATCAATGTCTATCGAGTGCTTTCGCTTTATAGTCCTATCGCTTTCAAACTCAATCGAATCAACTTGCCTGCGGATCCATGTTTTATCGTGATGTAGGTCGTGGTAATACAGGCAATTGCGAATTATTTCATCGTCGTGTTCGCCCAGTATTTTTTTGATGCGTTCGTGGTTGCAGTTTTCGATTGTCGCGTCTATTTCATTTTCAGTCATATCGGGGCTATCAAGCATCGCAATCCAATCTAGTGGGAATGGCAAAAAAGAAAAGCGAGCCCTACAGTGATGTAAGGCCCGTTATCCGAAAACCTGATCAACTATTGATCAGATCAAAAGGGGGCAAGATAGGCAAATTACGCCGTCTTAGCAACGTCTGCTTGCTGTTGCCGTTCTCTTTCGCGCATCGCCTTTATGAGCTTGTCCCGCTTCGACCTATATTCCTCACTACGAAGTAGTGCTAATGCTTCCGCTTCGCAGATTGCCTCTTCTTCGGTTAAAGGAAATTGACTCGGAACATTGACAAATGTTCCGGCCGGAGCACCTCGTACGCCGTACGATAGTAAATGCCCGATTGGGGTATAACCGCTTTTGTTTCCCGAACGTGGAATTCTATCTTTGCTCCTCTTGCTTTTGAGGGGAGCTGCGAGAACAGACATAGCCTTTTGTACCTTTTCTTTTACCGCCACAGCACCTATGTGTCGCGAAACTCGCCACCATATCGAGGCTTTTCTTTCTGTGTTCTCTGCTGCGGCATCGTCAGTTGCGCTTGGTCGCTCTGACGACAGTGATGATCTGGCTATCTCATTCATAATGTATACTATTATATCATGAATGAGACTCTTATGGTAGAGTGATTAATTGTTGTAATTTAATCACGGATCCGCAAGGACTCTTGCGCACCAACGTTGCAAGCAGGAGTTTCTATCTGTTTGTCGGATTATTTTGTTTGCAACAGCCTCGTTGGCGCAGAGGCGGTTGTGTGACATTGGTGGAAGAGATGCAGGCACTAAATGCGCTCCAGAGATACTGGATCGCCCGGTTGCTGTCACTGCTACACAGTAATAGTTACGAGCACCACATCGCAATGAAATCACCTCCCTGCGTTCCCTTTTCTGTCACAATATGTGTTCTCGTCAACGCCAGCTAGCAGAGCTCGGACCGTTGCTCGGCGCTCAGCCTTCAGGGGTGTGCACGTCCCCGTGCAGGCGATCCCAGCATACGTGCCAACGGCTTTAAAAACAGCCATGTCTACGATTTTCGAGGTATTCCCATAGGTACGGGACAGATGATGAAGCAACTTCGCAGGTCAATGCCGGTTTCAAGGCAGGATTGACTGGAGGTTATCCACTATGAGTCGGCGGAACGGAGGCTCGTTGACAAGCGGCATGATCTCGATGAGACAACGGCGGCGTCACGGAACGGTAACGATTGAGCAGGCTTTGCTTTGGCTATGTTGCCTGAGATCTTCACAGAGTCGATCGCATGGTTCTTTGTGAATCGGCCAGGGTTGTTTGGCGTTATTCTGCGGCAGCCCGCTGGCGGAAAGTCCGCAGACGACAGCCAAGCTCCGTCTCTCACCCCTCCTTCATCTTCTCCTCCATCTTCCTCCAGGCCACCATTCGGCGTCGGATGGTGGCTTCGCTGTACTTGCGCCTGCGCAGCAGGGCGCAGTACTGGCGCAGGTCGCGATCGGTGAGGGACAGGACATCCTTGTCGCGGGCGACGGCCCACTCAAAGATGTCCTGCAGGTCGGTCCAGTACGCCCGAGCTGTCTGGTAGCCGTAGTCCAGCAGGATGTCCTCGCGCAGGTCGAAGAACCGCCGCCAGCACTGAACCTGCTCCGGAGACAGGTCGGGAGGAAAGTCCATGAGGTAGTCGGGATAACGCTGCTCACAAGCGTCGACTGGTCCCGCACCCGGCGCGTCGTGCGCCGGGACGTTCTCGGCTTCACCGTTCGTCATCTTCTCCGCAGCCATCCCGACCGCCCTCCTCGCGCTCATCTCCGACTGTCCGTCTTGCCGCCCAGGGCCGTAAGCCTGACCAGCCCCGCCAGCAATCGCCTGGACGAAACGAGCAGGGAGAGGCTGAGACACTCCTGCACTCTCGGCCCCTTGCAAGATGTCCCTCTCTCGGAGTGGTCCCAACGACGCACCCCAGGCCGAGCGCCGCGAGACCAGGACACCGGGCCCAGGGCGGCGGCACCGTAGCGCCGGGTCCCGAGGCTCCCAGATCTGGGGTATCCCGCAGGTTGTCCGATGTTATCACGCTTATGCTTTTCCTTGGGATTCCAACGGTTTATGTTCGTTACGTCCGAACCGGCTGTTATCAGCAATCGGGGGAACACGCCAGATGACATCTCCGGCGGCCGGACGGAACGCTGAAAGGACACCCCTCATGCCCACGACCGACCACTCCGACCACCTCACCGGCCCTCAGCCCGCTGCACCCGTTCTGCCGATCGCCGAGCTCTTCGCCGCCGACCTGCTCCAGCCCGGCTCCTACGACGAGGCGATGGCCGGGTGCGGCGTCGTCATCCACACCGCCTCGCCCTTCGTGCGCAACGTGGATGATCCCCAGCGGGACCTGGTCGACCCGGCGCTGGAGGGGACGCGCAACGTGCTGGACGGCATCGGGCGGACGCCATCGGTCAGGCGGGTGGTGCTCACCAGCTCCATCGCGGCCATGTTCGGCGACGCCGCCGACATCGAGAATTACCCGGGGCGGATCCTGACCGAGGACTGCTGGAACACCACCTCCTCCCTGGCCCACGAGCCATACTCCTACTCCAAGACGCTGGCGGAGCAGGAGGCGTGGCGGCTCGCCGCGGGCCAGGAGCGGTGGGACCTGGTGGTCATCAACCCGGCCTTCATCCTCGGCCCGGCCCTGGGCCCCGCCCCGACCAGCGAGAGCTTCACGGTCGTGCGGATGCTGATCGACGGCACCACCCGCATGGGCGCCCCGCGCGTGGGGCTGAGCGCGGTGGACGTGCGCGAGGTGGCCGGCGCCCATATCGCGGCGGCTTTCACGCCCAAGGCCCATGGCCGCT
>ERZ772926.889-NODE-889-length-15519-cov-6.652354_pt1 | contig 15519 bp, 11 predicted proteins | sample MGYA00511136_ERZ772926 | MGnify/ENA primary metagenome ERZ772926 (study PRJEB29015, sample SAMEA2737917) | human oral metagenome | biome: human oral; feature: human-associated habitat; material: dental | place: China | collected 2153 ... | reverse complement strand
CAGAAGCTGTAATTTCTGGAATAATAGCTGATGAAATGGCAATTGGAATGGTAAATACAAAAACTACCGCAGTCAGAGTAATCCCAGTTCCAGGTAAAAAAGCTGGAGATAGAGTGGTATTTGGCGGACTTCTTGGAGAAGCTGATATAATAAATATAAATAATTTAGATTGTTCAGTATTAATAAACCGTGGTGGAAAAGTAGCGCCTCCAATTCAGGCTTTAAAAAATTAATTTATAAATAAAAAATATGAAGATAAGAAAGTTAGGATTTATTCTTGACTTTCTTTTTAAACTGTAAATAAAAATAAAATAAAAACAAGGAGATAGAATGAGCAAAAACGGAAAAATTTACATAGTAGGAATTGGACCTGGGAAAAAGCCAGATATGACTTTTAAGGCTTATGAAGCAATGGAAAATAGCGACATTATCGTAGGATATAAAACCTATACTGATTTGGTTAAAAAATATTTTCCAAGTACTGAAATTAAAAGTTCCAGTATGATGAAGGAAGTTGACAGATGTATAGAAGTCTTGGAACTGGCAAAAGCTGGGAAAAATGTGGCTTTGATTAGTAGCGGAGATGCTGGAGTTTATGGAATGGCTGGAATTATGTATGAAGTAATTGGTGAAAATGATGATATAGAAGTTGAAGTAATCGCAGGAGTTACAGCGACAAATGCCGCAGCCGCAATTGTTGGAGCCCCAATTATGCACGATTATGTAACAATTAGCCTAAGCAATCTTTTAACAGACTGGGAATTGATAAAAAGACGTCTGGAATTGGCAGCGCAAGGTGATTTTATCGTAAGTTTATATAATCCAAAAAGTAAAGGGCGAACAACACAAATTGTGAAAGCACAGCAAATTATGCTAAAATATAAGTCAAAAGATACTCCAGTTGCGATTGTAAGAAATGCAGGACGTGAAAACGAAGAATATGAAATTACAACACTTGAAAATATGCTTGATTTTGAAATAAATATGCTTACAATTGTGTTAATTGGAAATTCAAATACTTATGTAAAAAATGGAAAAATGATTACACCTAGAGGATATGAAAAAAAATATGAATATTAATTTTAAAAAGGGATAATCTCAAATTGAGAAAATCCCTTCTTTAATTAAAAATTTAAAATTTTTGCTACTCTTTCCTTTTCGTTTTCCCATTCTTTTCCATAGTAAGATTTTAAGTAAATTTCTCTTAATTCTTCTATCAATGGGTATCTTGGGTTAGCCGATGTACATTGGTCATCAAAGGCTTCCAGCGACATTTCATCTACTGCTTCCAAGAAATCCTTTTCTGGAATTCCCCACTCTTTAATAGTGGCAGGAATACCAATTTTTTTATTTAATTCGTTAATTCCTTTAATTAAATTTTCTAACTTTTCTTCTTTAGTATTTCCACCAAATCCTAAATGTTCTCCCATTTCAGCATATCTTTGCATTGCATCAGGATATCTGTATTGCGGGAATAATCCCATTTTTGTCGGAGCTTCAGCTGCATTATAACGGATAACTTCTTCAAGAATTATTGCATTTGCTATACCGTGAGGAATATGGAATTTTCCTCCAAGTTTATGTGCAAGCGAGTGATTTATTCCTAAAAATGCATTTGCGAAAGCCATTCCAGCAAGACAAGATGCATTTGCCATTTTTTCCTTTGCCTTAATTGCTCTTGCTCCTAATTCTACTGATTCAGGCAAGTATTTGAATACAAGTCTGGCTGCTTCTTTTGAATATGGTTTTGTATATTCTGTTGCCATAATTGAAACATAAGACTCAAGAGCATGTGTAAATACATCAATTCCAGAAGCTACTGTAAGCCCTTTTGGCATTGTAAGCATAAGTTCAGGATCGTTAATTGCTACATGCGGTGTTAATGCATAATCTGCAAGCGGGTATTTAATTCCAGTTTCATCATCTGTAATTACTGAGAATGGAGTTACTTCCGAACCAGTTCCAGCCGATGTTGCAACTGCGATAAATTTAGCTTTTTTACCCATTTCAGGAAATTCAACAATTCTCTTTCTAATATCCATAAATCTCATTGCCAAATCTCTAAATCGAAGTTCTGGATGTTCGTATAATACCCACATAATTTTAGCAGCATCCATTGCAGATCCTCCACCAAGAGCGATAACAACGTCAGGATTGTATTCAAGCATTGCTTTTGCTCCAGCCTGAGCCGAACTTAATGTTGGATCCTCTTTTACTTCAGAGAATATTCTATAATCAATATTTATCTCATCCAACACTTTTGTAATGTGTTCGGCATATCCTAATTCTGCCAATACTTTATCTGTTACGATAAATGCTTTTTTGTGGCTTCCTTTCAATTCTTCTAAAGCTGTCGGAAGTGATCCGTATTTGAAATAAATTTTTTCAGGAACTTTGAACCATAACATATTTTCTCTTCTTTCTGCAATTGTTTTTACATTTAATAAATGTTTTACTCCTACGTTTTCTGACACAGAATTTCCTCCCCATGAACCACATCCAAGTGTTAATGATGGCTCTAATTTAAAGTTAAATACATCTCCGATTGCTCCAAGTGACGCTGGCATATTAATTAATGTACGTCCTGTTTTCATTAATCTTCCAAATTTATCTATTTTTTCTTTTTCTGCTAAATTAATATACAATGAAGAAGTATGCCCTAATCCTCCAAGTCTTACTAGCTCATCAGCTTTTTTCAGTGAATCTTCAAAATTTTCAGATTTGTACATTGCAAGCACTGGCGACAATTTTTCGTGTGCAAAAGGTTCTTCTGTTGCAGTAGATTCCACTTCCCCAATTAACACTTTTGAACTTTTTGGAATTTCAAATCCTGCCATACCTGCGATAACGTATGCACTTTTTCCAACTACTTCAGCATTCAAGTTTCCATTTATAAACAATATTTCTCTTACTTTGTTTAATTCTTCTTCATTAAGAATGTAAGCTCCTCTATTTAAAAATTCGCTTCTAACTTTGTCGTAAATTTCTTTGTCTATAATTACAGACTGTTCTGTTGCACAAATTACTCCATTATCAAATGTTTTAGACATCAAAATATAGTTTGCAGTCATTTTTATATCTGCCGATTTATCAATTACAACTGGTGTATTTCCAGCTCCTACTCCAATTGCAGGAGTTCCTGATGAATAAGCAGCCTTAACCATTCCTGGTCCACCTGTCGCAAGTATCAAATCAGCACTTGCCATAAGTTCTCTCGATAATTCTACACTTGGCTCGTCAATCCATCCGATTATGTCTTTAGGGGCTCCATATTTTACTGCTGTTTCCAAAGCAATTTTAGCCGTTTCAATTGTTGCTTGTTTTGCTCTTGGATGTGGAGAAAATATTATTGCATTTCTTGTTTTTAATGATATTAATGTTTTGAACATTGCTGTTGAAGTTGGATTTGTTGTTGGTACAATCCCTGCGATAATCCCTATTGGAGTTGCAATTTTTTTGACTCCGTAAGATCTGTCGTCTTCTAGCACTCCACAAGTTTTTTCATCTTTGTATTTATTGTAAATGTATTCAGAAGCAAAGTGATTTTTTATAACCTTGTCTTCCACAATCCCCATTCCAGTTTCTGCTACTGCCAGATTTGCCAGTGTAATTCTTTCATCATTCATTTTTTGAGCCACTTTTCTAAAAATCTTATCGACTCTTTCTTGATCAAATGTTGCAAATTCCTCCTGAGCCTTTCTAACTCTCTGAATAAGCTCCTTCAAACTTTCCAAATCTTTCACTACTGCCATTTTTCCTCCTATAAATAAAGTGTATATTTTGTTACATTCCTTATAACTTATATGATACTCTATTTTACCAAAAAACTCAAGTTTTTTTTTTCACTTTCTCATAAAAATACCTATTTATGCCTATAAATAATCAAAAAATAAAATTTATAAAATAAGAGAAAAATTAAAGTTTAAATAAAATTTTAAATATGGATATAAATTGAAAAATTCAAAAAATTTATAGAAAAAACTTTAAAATAATGCTAAAATACTTGTATAAAATTATGTTTTATAAAAAAAATTTAAATAAATAGAGGTGAAATGTGAAAGAGAAAATTATTATTATTGATTTTGGTTCACAATACAGTCAATTAATTGCCAGAAGAATTAGAGAAATGGAAGTTTATTGTGAAATTATGCCTTTGGTTGATATTGAAAAAATAAAAAATGGAGAAGAAAAAGTAAAAGGAATTATTTTTTCAGGAGGTCCTGCTTCCGTTTATGAAAAAGACGCTCCAACTGTAAATCCTGAAGTATTTAACTTAAATCTTCCTATTTTGGGAATTTGCTATGGAATGCAGCTAATTACACATTTAAACGGTGGAAAAGTTGAAAAGGCTGATTCAAGAGAGTTTGGAAAAGCTGTGCTGGAAGTGGAAAATAGTGATAATCCATTGTTTACAGGAGTAAAAAAATCTTCTAACATCTGGATGAGTCACAACGACCACATCACAGAATTGCCAAAAGATTTTGAAATAATTGCAAAAACAGATTCATCAATCGCCGCAATTACAAATAACAACGGAATTTATGCACTTCAATTTCATCCAGAAGTAGTCCATTCTGAATGTGGAACACAAATTTTGGAAAACTTCGTATTTAACATCTGTAAATGTGAGAGAAACTGGAAAATTTCAAGCTTTATTGCTGAAAAAACAAAATTTATCAAAGAAACTGTCAAAAATGAACATGTACTGCTTGCCCTTTCTGGAGGAGTGGACTCATCAGTTGCTGCAGTTTTAATCAACAATGCAATCGGACATCAGCTTACTTGTATGTTCGTAGACACTGGACTTTTGAGAAAAGACGAAGGCAAAAAAGTTCTTGAATACTACAAGGAACATTTTGACTTAAACATAGTTTTTGTTGACGCAAAAGACAGATTTTTAAACAAATTAAAAGGTATAGACGAACCTGAAGCCAAGAGAAAAATCATCGGAAACGAATTTATCGAAGTCTTTAACGAAGAAATAAGAAAACTGAAAGGACAAGAAGGTGCAAAATTCCTAGCACAAGGAACAATTTACCCAGACGTAATTGAATCTCAGTCTATAAAAGGTCCTTCCCACACAATAAAATCTCACCACAACGTAGGAGGACTGCCAGAAGATTTGCAATTTGAACTGTTAGAGCCTTTAAAAGAATTATTTAAAGATGAAGTAAGAAAAGTAGGACACGAACTTGGACTTCCTGACACAATTATAAAAAGACACCCATTCCCAGGTCCAGGACTTGGAATCAGAGTTATCGGAGAAGTAACCCCTGACAAAGTAAAAATCCTTCAAGAAGCCGATGATATTTTCATTACTGAATTGATGGAAAAAGGACTTTACGACAAAGTAGATCAAGCATTCGTAACATTACTACCTGTAAAAACTGTTGGAGTAATGGGCGACCAAAGAACTTATGAATACGTAGCAGCTATTCGTTCAGTAAATACAATCGACTTCATGACTGCCACATGGTCAAAACTGCCTTACAAATTCTTAGAAGAAGTGTCAAACAAGATTATAAACAAAGTAAACGGAATAAATAGAATTGTGTATGATATTTCTTCTAAGCCACCGGGGACTATTGAGTGGGAGTAGTTTTAGAATGAAAAAATTTATTAACAATATAAATACATACAATGGAATATTTTATGAAAATTATTCTTTTTTTAAACAATTTAAATTTATATTAATTTTTTCTTTAATTTTTATATTCTTAGATATTACTAACCTTTTTTCAAAATATATTATAGAGTATATGCAAAAATTACCTCTAAAAAATATAAATGTACTCTATATAATAATAAGTATAATTATTGTTATCTTCTTTGTTTTGACTTTAATAGAAAGTGGTATCTTAACTACTTTTAGATTCAAATATCTAAATATTCTTGATTATTTTTTATCCTCTTCCATTTTTATTTTATTAATATATGGTATTAGTATTTTTTGTCTATCTAAACTTTCAAATTATAAGATTATAACGTTATGTACTTTGTTCTCAATATTCATAATTTTACAAATTATTAGAATATCAATATTTATAAGTTTATTTAATAAGATGCATAATAATGAATCAAATATCATTGATTTAAAAAAATTTTTAGAAGAAGATATTACTGAAGATAAAAATATTCTTTTTAATGAAGAAGACGTTAATTATGATCTATTAAATCGTAATCATACAATAATGCAACTTTATAATACTATCATATTAAGCAATCCTAATAATAAATTTGTAATAAGTTTGGAAGGAGAATGGGGAAGTGGAAAAACAACTATAATTAATAATGTAAAAGATAAACTAAGTAAACATGAAGAGATTATAATTATAGATACGTTTAACCCTTGGATTTATAATGCAGAAGAAGCTTTATTGAAAGATATGTTTAATTTGATTGCTGAAAAATCTGGTTTTAAATTTCATGGTTTTTTTCCTAAAGAATTATCCGAAAATATTTTAGAAATTATTTTAGGGAAAAGTAATAAAATTGTAAAACCTTTTATTTTTGATTTTTCAGAAAATAATCTTCAAACTTTAAAAAATAAAATTAGTAATTATCTGAAATTCAGTAACAAAAAAATCGTTTTCTTCATTGATGACTTAGATAGAATTGGAAATAATAACATAGCATTATTATTTAAATTAATTGGTAGTGTATTAAATATAAACAGGATTACCTATGTAATGTTATTTGATAGTAACCGAATAAAATCAATTCTTCAAAAAAATTATGAATTTGATTGTAGATATTTAGAAAAAATTATCCAATTACAAATTCATGTTCCAAAAATTGATATAAATTTATCAAGTGAACTATATTATAATATTTTAAAAAAATTACTTAGAACTCATTTATCAGAAGAAGAATTAGATAACTATGATAATACAATAGCCCTTATTTCTCAAAAGGACATAAATATAAGAAACTTTAAAAGATTTTTGAATTCTATGTTTAGTAAAAATTTTATGGCGGAACACTATCTATATAAATTAGATTTATTAGTTTTGGATTATATACAATTTTTTAATCCAGAACTTTATATTATAATTTATCAAAATAAAAAATATTTTGTTTCTTTTCATATAGAAGATGTGGGGTATTATATAGATAAAGGGAAATGGATAACTGAAAAAAAAGATTTTTTTGCTTATCTATTTTCATCTCCTGAAAATAAGATATACAAAAATATTTTAGCAAATATTTTTCCAGCTATAGAAGATTCTAACTACAATTATTCTAATTATACTGATTTTGATAAAAATAATAGAGCTGCTTCTTCAAAATATTTTGATTTATATTTTACAATTACTACTAATAATCATGTTAAAACAGAAGAAAAGATAAAACAATTTATTAATAATTTGGAAACTTCTTATGTTCCATATAAATTTTTTGAAAATATTCCAATTACATTTAATTTACATTTTTTAGAAAGGATTCAAAGTTACTTAGATGACTTAAAAGAAGAAGCATCAAACAATTTACTTATAATATTAGTCAAAATTTATAATCAGCTCGATAATAGTTTTGTTTCATTATCTTTAAATGCTAAAAAAAGAACTGAAGTTATTATATCAAAACTTATAATAAAAATTACTGATAAAAATTATAAAACTTTTCTATCAAAAAGAAAAACTGACTATAGTCGATTTAATTTAATAATGAGTTTAACATACTGGATTGAAGGCGACAATAAAGCAGAAAAGAATTTTACTGAATTAGAAAATATAAGATTGAATAAGTTAAAAAATTTACAGAAAGAAATCGGAGAAAAAATATTAAATAAAAAAATAGATTTATATGATTGCAAAAACTTTAATAAAGAAAACACACTTTCTTTATACTGGTTATACAAAGAAATTGATCTAAAAAAATTAAAAGAATATCTACAAAATACATTAAATAAAAAAAATGTTTTTAAGTTTATTTATAGTGTAACAACTTTTAGTTATAGTAGTAATGGCGTTTACAGATATACAATTTATGAAAATATTTTAACAAGTAACTGCTTATCAATTGAAGATAAAATAGATAATATTTTAAAAAATATTGATTCTTCTTCTATAAATGAAAGTGAAAAATTTTTATGGGATGTTTATAAAAATTATAAATCTGGTATTACTGATGAATTTAGAAAATTAGGTATCGTATCATTCTATGAAAAAAAAATAAATTTATAATTAATCTCCTTAACTCTACTATAAATATGTTTTTTATCTCTTTACAATTTGATACCAAAGTGTATACTCATTATTTTTATTCTTATCAACCAAAAACATAACCTTTCAAACTTAAATCTTCATTCCCAGTTTGTTAGATTATGTTTTTATTTTTTATTATAATTATTTAATATATTATACTAAATTTTAATACAAAAAATTAAAAATTAGAAGCATAGTCATAAAAATATTCCACAGCTCTACTGTTTCTAGCACCAGTTTGATTATATGTAACACAGTTTGAATTATACCATGTCATTACATTTGCTTCAGCTGAATCAGAATGAACACGATAGCTTGGATTTACTTTTTTTATAAGGCTAAGAAGAGCTCTTGATAAATCAGGTCTTTGTCCATCATAAATTTCTGGAAAGTTTACATGGTTTCTTCCTATATTTTGACAAGCCTCTTTTTTTCCAAATAGAGTTCTTAAATTAGCTCTTATATATGCTCCCTGCTGCTTTGATACATCTATTCCGCTAGGATAGGCATAAGTTGTTGCACAAGCACAAATAAACAAAAACCTAATAGCAATTTTTTCATAACAAATCATTTCTTTCTATTTAAATATAATATTTAGATAATGTTCCTACAAATTGTATTCAACGTTTAATCTTAACCTTCATCTTCAAAGGCTATCATATAACCATAAAAATAATCAAGTGCTTTAATTTTTCTTATTCCACTTGGAAATAATTTACAATTATTGAAATACCAATTTCCTATTTCACCACTTGCTGTATTATAAACTTGTGAAGTATAGTTTCTATCTCCCCTTTTAATAAGATTTAATAGAGCCTTATCTAAATCAGGTCGTTTACCGTCGTAAATGGCAGGGAAATTAATGTATGTTCTACCGATACTTTGACATATTTGATTTTTTCCAAATAAAGTACTGAAATTAGCTCTTATGTAAGCTCCTTCGCTTTTAGTTATGTTTATGTTTTTTGGATAGGCATAAGTTGTTGCACAAGCACAAATAAACATAAAACCTAATAATAATTTTTTCATAATAAATCACTCCTTTTATAATTTAATTTTTTTATATTTTTTAATAATTTTAAATGAGGAAGAGTTGATGTACTTATAGTGATTAAAATCAGAAAAATTTAAATAAGATTCAAAAAGTGTAGATTCTTCTTATTTAAAGTATACCATATTTAATAAGGGTGTCAATATTTTATTATAAATTTTTTTAATTTACGTCTTTAAAATTAGAAAATAATAGTAAATAAATAAAAAACAAAAACTTTTATGGTATAAAAAACTAAGAATACTAGTTAAAAAGGAGAAAAAAAATGAAAAATTTAAAGGTCATTGTAACTGGTTTGGTAATAGCTATGTCTATTAGTGGAATGTCAGCAAGTTTATCAAGCATATTTAGAAAGAAAAAAAATAAAAGTACCTCTACTACTGCTGAAGCACCAACTCAAGCTTCATCTTACTGTGTAAGTCAAGGTGGGGAATCTATCCTTGTAAAAAGTAAAAAGGGAGATTTCAGAGTTTGTAAATTAAGAAACGGAACAACAATAGATGAATGGGAATATTATAGAAATAACGCTCCAACTGTTCAAGATTTTGAAAGACAGGTGTTAAATTCAGAAAATCCTGCAGCAAAGTTCTGTATAGCAAAAGGTGGTAAATCTCTAAAAGTTAAGGATAGAAATGGAGCTGAAAAAGGAATATGTCAATTCAGTAACGGTACTAAAGTTGACGAATGGGATTACTACAGAGCAAATCATTAGAATATTATTTTAAATTTAAAAATGTGTATAAAATGGCAAGTTTTTTTAATTTGCCATTTTTTTATTAATTTTTATTATATTTTTAAACAAAATAATTGTATTTACAACTATAAATGTAGTTTTAAAACTGAGCTAAAAGATGATAAGACCTGATTCAAACTACGTAGTTAACTAATTTTTATCATAATTTTTGAATTCGATTTTAAAGTAATTTTACTATGCAAATAAAAAATATATAATTTTTTAAAAAAAATCATAGAAAGAATTAAATAAAAATGTTATACTGTAATGTATATTTTAAATTATTGTAATGATAACAATTAAAAATCAAATATAATTTTAAAAAAAAGGAGAAAAAAATGAAAAAAGTACTATTATTAGTCAGTCTTGTTACGGTATTATCAAGTTGCGGAGGAGGTGGCGGAGGTGGAGGTTCTTCACAGACAGGCTCAACCACACCTGTACCAAATAATCCAACTCAGCCTGGAAATTCTAATGCACAAAATCCAACTCAACCAGGAAATAATCAACCAGGGAACTCTAGTGCACAGAATCCATCTCAGCCAGGAAATAATCAACCAGGGAATTCTAATGCACAAAATCCATCTCAGCCTGGATCAAATAATCCGTCACAAAACCAAATTACAGGAAAAGGTGTTAGTGTTGCGGTTTTGGATAGTGATTTTATCTCACCAGATGTACATACTAATCAGTTGTATCATAAGGAGAGCTATCTTGGAGAAATATTGGATAGAGAATTTAAAGATAGATTTATTCAGGAAACAAAATCTTCAGATCCTAATCGAAACAATTTGAGTAAAAATAATCATGGAATAATTGTAGCTACTATCTTGGGAGGAAATAGCGGTACTGGTGCTACTGGAGCTAAAATTCATGGTGTAAGTGTAAGCCAAGGAAGCGGATTTTATTTAGATGTAAATAAGTATCAGGAACTTCAAAATAAAGGAGTTAGAATATACAGCCATTCATTTGGTTCACAAAAAAGTTTTAGAGAAAATCCTAATTATAGGGAAGAATTTAGAATATATTTAAGAACTCTTACTGAAAGTATTTTAACAACAGAAAATGATCGTAGAGTTGATGTTTTAACAAATTTTTATAAAAATGCCGTAAATGAAGGTTCATTATTCATATGGGCAGCGGGTAATAGAAGATTTGACGGTACAAACATGAATGGAGTAAGTGTTCAGGCAGGATTACCCTATTATATTCCTTCTCTTTACAAAGGATGGATTGCTGTAATGGGCGTAAGACCTGATGGAAGAGAATACAGCCCTTACTTTGCAAGAGCGGATTGGACTTCTTTACAAGAAGGAGTAAATTCAGCGAAATGGTGGACTGTTGCGGCAAGCGGTGATTGTGAGATAGATGGATGTACAGAATATGGATCATCTTTTGCAACACCAAAAGTTTCTGCAGCGGCAGCCAAAATAAAAGAAAAATTTCCTTGGATGACAGGGCATGAAATACAGCAAACAATACTGACAACAGCAACAGACTTAGGAGATCCAGGAGTAGACAACAAATTCGGATGGGGACTTTTAAACGAAAGGAAAGCATTAAAAGGACCTGCTGAATTTAGCAATGAATTACTTGTTGGAGAATCTGCTGCAAGGAATGGTGCAAAAGGACAATTTAATGCTAATATCGGAGATAATATAACTTCGAAATTTGAAAATGATATTACAGGTTTAGGTGGATTGAGAAAATCTGGTAATGGAACATTGATTTTAGCTGGAAAAAACACTTATCAAGGTTCAACTGATATTGAAAGCGGAACTTTAGAAATTCAAAAGGAAAATGGTTCTCCAATAACTATAAAATCAGGAGGAACTTTAATAACTACACCGACAACTATAATAGGATTAAAAAATTATCATAGTGAGAATTTTTCACCAGTAAATGTTAAAAATGAAGGTGGAACTCTAGAAAATAGAGGCTCAGGAGCTGTTATAACAGGAAATTATACTGCAACTGCGGGTTCTATAACAAAAGCTGAAATTGGCTCAAAACTTATAGTCAATGGAAGTGTAAATTTAAATGGTGGAAATACAACATTGCAAACACTAAGCAACGGAAGATACATTACAGCAAAATCTTTATCTTCAACAATAATTGAAGCTAAAAATGGAATAAATGGAAATTTTGACAAGATGAAAACGCCTGAATTAATAAAAGGTTCGGTTGAAAAAACTGATAATCAGATAAATGTAAAATTAAGTAGAAAAAATGTTCTGGAATATGCAAAAGAAACAAAAGCGGATGAAATGCAGCAAAATACAGCACAAAATATAGAATCAGCTTTCCAGAAGCTAGATGAAGAAATTGAAAATGGAAAAGCAGGAAATTTATCCAGTTTTGAAAAGAAAGCCGCTACATTGCAGGCTCTTGACCTTACAAACAGGGCAGCAATTCTGGACAGTCTTTCTGGACAGATTTACGCATCAGCACAGGCTTTAACTTTCCAGCATTCACAGACTGTAAATAAGGACTTGTCAAATAGGCTGGTTATGCTTGGAACTCTTGACAATGTTGGAGATAATTTTGGACTGTGGGTTTCAAGCTTTGGAGCAAATGGTAAGCTGGAACAGAACGGATATGGTAAAGGTGATACGAAAGTCTTTGGTGGACAAGTTGGGATTGACAAGCAGTTTGGAGATAATCTGATTCTAGGGACAGCACTTTCCTATTCAAAAGCCGACGTTAAATTTAATAGATATGGTGGAAAATCAGATGCCAGCAACTTTGGAGTTTCATTATACGGAAGATTAGGGAATAAGGATATCCCTTGGTATTTACAAGGACGTTTTGGAGTTGGATTTGTTGACAGTGATGTTGAAAGGGATATCATATTGAGCAGTAATGACTATTCAAGAGCAAAAATTAACCACAATGATAAAGTTTACTCAGGATATGTAGAAACAGGATACGACATTAAGAACAGCAATGGAGACTTTGTTGTGACACCGTTTGCAGGAATTACTCATGATACGGTAACAAGGGGTTCATTCTCGGAAGACAAGAGCCAGTTTGGACTAAAAGCCAACAAGAAGAATTACAGCCAGACATCAGCATTGGCAGGAGTGAGAGTAGGTAAGGCAGTGCAATGGAATGGAGGAAGCAAAACTACCTTCCAAGGCTACGTGACACACCAGAGAGCCTTTAATGATGAGGACTTAAGCTTCAAGGCTGAATATTCAGGATTACCTGGAAGTTCGTTTAAAGTGAAGGGGATAGGACTTTCCAAGAGCAAGACTAAGGCAGGAGTTGGAGCATTGACGGAAGTAAATTCCAGCTTTGGATGGTATGTAAACTATGATGGTGAAATAAGCAGTGGAAAAGGCAAGGGAAACAACAATGTTGTTACTACTGGACTTAGATTTAATTTTTAAGGTATAATTATAGCAAAATTAACTGTATTAGTAAGATGCTAATACAGTTTTGCTGTCTTTTCGTGTATAAAAATTTGAAATATTTTTTTACATATGGTACAATTAAAAAGGTTTTGAATTAAATTAATAATTGTATCAAATTAGCTAGTTTTATGGAGGTAAAAAATGTTAAAAAAACTTATAGAAATAGAAGGTATGAATTGTAATAATTGTATAAAAAAAGTAGAAGATGCTTTGTATGGACTACCAGAAGTGGAAAATGTTGAAGTTAATCTTGCTGATAAAAATGCAAAAGTTACCTTGAATGAAGAGGTTGATGACTTATTAATTGCAGATGTAGTAAATGCAGCTGGGCATTATAAAGTAAAGGATGTTACAGAAATTTCATAATTATTTTTAGCCGGAATATAATTTTGCATAGACTTAAAAACAATATATGGAAATCAGGTGAAGTTTTTTCATCTGATTTTTTGTTAGAAAAATATACTTGTTTTTTTTTTGAATGCGTGGCTCTAAGATATACTTAAATTCTTTTAATATTAAAATGAGTATTATTTTCTTAATTTATTACTTTTCAAAATATCTCATTAAATATCGCTCAACATTGTCTCCATATTCATTATCTAAATTTCCGACAATTTTAAATCCTAATTCTTCATAAATTCTTTTTGCTGTAAAATTATCCTTATCAAGAGTCAATTCAACTTTTTTTATTCCAAGTTCTTTTAAAAATTTCAATACATATTTCAACAATATTCGTGCGTATCCATTTCTTTCAAATTTTGGTACAGTAGAAACGCCATAAACATAAGCAAGTTCTCTATCAAAACTGCTTAATACTTCAATAACAGACATTAGTTCCTCATTTTCATCATTAGTTACCATTGCAAAAACTTTTCCATATTTAGTGAATGGCTTGATATTCCAGTTACCAACTGTTGCTTCACCAAAAACTTCATTTTCATGTTCTACAATTTTAAATAATAAATCTGAATCTTTTTTTGCTTCTAAAACCTTTATTTTATAATTTTTTTCCATAAAATTCTCCTTTTCTACACTAAAAAAATTTAAAAATACTATTACTGTATCTGATTTATTCATAACTTACTTTATATAAATAAAGCCCTTCTGAACCTGCTAAAATTTTTTTCCCATCTGCATCTGGATTTTCCAGCTTTTTTTTAATATAATTTTTTTCTTCTTTTCCAAAATATACCGCCAAAGCCGACCCAATCATTATCCGTACCATCGTTTTCAAAAAACCATTTCCACAAATTTCAATATTTATCTGTTTTTCCTTCCCATTTTTATCATAATAACAATTTATAAAAAAAATTTCTCTCACTGGATTTCTATAAGCCTTATCTTTTTTCATAAAACTGCTAAAATCATGTTTTCCAATAAATTCTAACATTATTTTCTGGAATTTATCTATATTAATCATTTCTTTTATCCCAGTTATATAATTTGCTTCAAATGGCGTGATTTCATCTTCGACTTTCATAATATACAAATAAGTCCTATTTTGAGCATCAAATCGAGAATTAAATTTCTCATCCATTTCTTCGATATCTAAAATTTTTATTTCACCCTTCAAACGTTTGTTAAGCTGTCTTTTAATCGCATTCAATGGAATATTCTGGTCAATCATGAAATTAGAAACCTGCTCTATGGCATGAACTCCCTTGTCAGTTCTTCCTGATGAAATCATATTTATATTTTGAAAAAACGTTTTGGATATAACCTTTTCGATTTCCCCTTGTACTGTTTTTATTCCCATTTGTCGTTGAAAACCACAAAATTTACTTCCATCATATTGATAAACTATCTTTACATTTCTTTTTTTCATTTTTTCCTCTGCATTATTTTATATGTGAGTTATTCACTTAAAGATTAATATTTTTTGATATGATTCTAGATTTTATATAAAAAAAAGAGCAATATAGCTCCATAATAACCAACAATTTTATTTTTAAATGGTGCGAAAGGTGGGACTCGAACCCACATGTCGAAGACGCTAGATCCTAAGTCTAGTGCGTATACCAATTTCGCCACTCTCGCAAATAATATTTTATTTTAACAAATGGTGAGCCATACTGGGATCGAACCAGTGACACCTTGATTAAAAGTCAAGTG
>ERZ772926.888-NODE-888-length-15534-cov-6.482589_pt1 | contig 15534 bp, 16 predicted proteins | sample MGYA00511136_ERZ772926 | MGnify/ENA primary metagenome ERZ772926 (study PRJEB29015, sample SAMEA2737917) | human oral metagenome | biome: human oral; feature: human-associated habitat; material: dental | place: China | collected 2153 ... | reverse complement strand
ATCACGGCGGTCTTTGAGATGTGGCGCACGCTGAAGGCAAAGTTAAAAAAAGAAGCGCGCCGGAATCGGCAGAAAAACCTATAAAACAAAGAACCCCACAATGCAAGTAACAAGCGTTGCGGGGTTCTTATCTTCTTTGAAACAGGACGAAGGGTGGACAAACAGAGTTGGTAAAAAGCGCTTCAAAGCCTTGTCATACAAGGCTTCTCTCTGCTTACATCCTTCTTGAAACAGTATGTTTGGAGGAAAATGTCATGAAGCATGAAATCTATCTTTCTTATAAGGGGCTTTTTATGAAATGCAGGAAAACAGTGCCACTGACTTTTTTTCCGCTTAGTTTCCTTTTTGCAGTTGCGGAGATATGCCTATCGCGAAAGAGCGGGAAGGACACGGGCAATTTCTGCTGAAACCAAGATCAAAAAGAACAAAGCATCTGAAAGAGACGGGCTGATAGTAAAGACAAAAATAGGCATATTGTAAAAATATTGAAATTATAGTATTATAAAACGGCAACAAGATTTCGATTCAAGAGATTCATTCTGTGTATTGGTGACAGCGAGAAGAGAACTGTGAACAGGAGGAGAATCGGGATGAAGAGAAAATTGGCTACGGTACTGGCGGCAATGCTGCTGAGCGCTGCAATGGCGCTTCCGACCTTCGCTGCGGGATGGCAGAGGCTGGTGGTATCAGTATGCGGACGGGTACTACGCCGCGGGCCAATGGGAACAGATGCAGGGGAGCTGGTACTACTTTGACACGGACGGGTATATGGCGACCGGCTGGCGGCAGATTGACGGCAAATGGTATTACCTGAGTTCGTCCGGGGAGATGCTCCGCAATACAACCACGCCGGACGGCTATCGGGTCGGCATCGACGGCAGTCTGCCCGATGATGCCGGGAATGAGACCATCGCCGGAACCTGGCATTATGTCTGTGAGATTTCGCAGACGGATGATGAGAGTCAGTACCGCCTCAAGACACAGAGAGCGGACGACGTGCCGAAATCTCTGACCTTCCGCGTGGAGGGCAATGTTGCTGTGCGTGATAACGGGGAGGTCTATACGAAGGACGGCGTGTACTATATACGCAACCAGAGCCACGGCTCCGGAACCATTCTCCAAGTAGAAGAGGGTACGCTGTATCTCGGCGCTGTGACCAACGGCGAGATAGCGCTCTACATTTACAACAGATAACAAAAAGCAGATGACAAAACGCAGGTAATAAAATCCCCGCAGCGACCGGCAGGTAGCTGCGGGGATTTTTGCGTAAACAGGCAGAGAAATGTGTTCAGCGCTTTCTCGAAGCGATGTAATAGGGCAACGCCACAAAGATCGCACCGCCGATGATGTTGCCGAGGGTGACCGCCGCGAGGTTAAAAATCCAGCCGCCGAGGCTCACAGCCTGCCCCGCGGGGACTAAAAGCGCCGAGGTGAGCAAGGTCTCATATTGGCAATGTTGTGCTCAAAGCCGGTCGTGATGAAGGCGAAGAGACACCAGAAGCACATGAGAATCTTGGCGCTCTCGTTCTTGACGCGGAAGCCGCACCAGACCGCAAGACAGACCAGAATGTTGCAGAGGATACCGCGCGAGACAAGCGGGACAAAACCCGCCGACATCTTGGCAAAGGCGCCCTTTGCAACGGCTTCCGCGACCGCGCCGGTCTGCAGGCCGCTCGCGTAGAAGAGCAGGGCAAGCAGTACGGAACCCGCGACATTGCCGAGCCAGCAGACACACCAGAGCTTCAGGAGCTCGGCTGCGCTTATCTTGCCTTCAAGGACACCGGCCGTCATGACCATGGTGTTGCCGGTAAAGAGTTCCGCGCCTGCAATGATCACGAGACTCAGAGCGACACAGAAGGAAGCGCCCATCACAACCTTGGCCGCCGGGTTACCGGCCAAAAGGCCGCTCTCCGTGAAAATCAAAAGAATGCCGAAGCCGATATAAGCGCCTGCCAGCATGGACATGAGAAAATACCCGAGGGGGTTTTTCTTCAGTAAGCCGACTTTCGCAGCTGCCGCATTGGTCATTGCCGAAAATTCATCTTGGTACATGGCCTTGCCCTCCGAAAAAACAATATTTATCTGAATTGTGCGAATTTATTATAGCTTAGCGCGTGGGCTTTGTCAGCACTACAGTCTCACACAGAGTAAGGCTGCACCGACGGGGCGCACAGGAGTCTCGGAAGGCGCGCGTTCAGGGTAGAAGCGCTTGAAACAGTAACATCGTCTAAACTATACTGGACTTAGTTTGATAAAATCGATTTCTTCGGAGCGGCAATTGAGTTTGCATGCTTGAGAGGAGCAGAACATGAGGAGAGAAGCGCCTGAAAAGAAGCGACAGGATGAAAAACAGCTGATTTCAGAGATGATTGCGTATTACTGCCAAAAGAAGCACGGCTTTGCGGCGGGGCTTATCTGTGAGGATTGTCAAAAGCTCATGGATTACGCGAACGTGCGCATTGAGCGCTGCCCCTTCACGGAGAGCAAGACATTTTGCAGCCACTGTGAAGTTCATTGCTACGCGCCAAAGATACGGGGACGGATACGCGAGGTCATGCGCTACAGCGGCCCCCGCATGCTCATACGGCACCCGCTCATCTGTGTGAGGCATGCACTGACGGGAATTCAAAACAAAAGCGCGGTCAAAAAGGAGAGGAAAAAGGATGATTAAAATGCGGCTCATACGGCTCCTAAAGGGCGCCCGAAAGTATATTGTTCTGCAGATTCTCTGGCAGTGGCTTTCACTCCTGGTACAGGTCGTGATTGCGTGGAACATCGCGGGGCTCATCGAGGAAGCTCGAAACCGAACGCTCGGTACCAATCGCATCTTCATTGCGTTGGTAACCGTGCTGCTGGGGCTTTCGCTTCGCGCTGTCTGCGACCGCCTCTATACCGCGGCGAGTTTCCGCGCGAGCGCAGACGTGAAGCGCATTCTCCGCGGCCGCATTTATCAAAAGATACTGCGGCTCGGCCCCTCTTACCGCGAACAAATCAGCAGCGCCGAGTTGGTGCAGATGTCGGGTGAGGGCGTTGAGCAGCTCGAGACCTATTTCGGCCGGTATTTAAGCCAGTTCTTCTACGCCCTGCTTGCGCCTCTCACCTTGTTTTTTGTGCTATCCCCAATCAATCTTAGAACCGCGATCCTGCTGCTCCTCGCAGTTCCGTTGATTCCGGTGGTCATCATGCTCGTCATGGTGGTTGCAAAGCGCCTTCTGAGCCGCTACTTTGACATCTACTACGGGCTTGGCGACAGCTTCCTCGAAAAGCTGCAGGGCATGACCACTCTGAAGATTTATCAGGCCGATCGAGCGGCGGCCGATGATATGGACCGGGAGTCTGAGCGCTTCCGGAAGATTACGATGAAGGTGCTGACCATGCAGTTAAACAGCACCTCGGTCATGGACATCATCGCCTACGGCGGCGCGGCGGTCGGCATTGTGTCGGCCTTGACCCGCTTTGCGAGCGGCGAACTCTCCCTAGCGGGCGTGCTCATGTTCATTCTGCTCGCGGCAGAGTTTTTTCTGCCGATGCGCATTCTCGGCAGTTTCTTCCACATCGGCATGAACGGCATGAAGGCGAGTGACCACATTTTTGCTTTTCTGGATCTCCCGGAACCTGCGGCCGGGCAGGCAGAGCTCGGTGCGGGAAATGTAGACATCCGCATGGAGAAGCTCAGTTTCTCCTATGAGGAGAACCGCCCAATCTTAAAGGGCATCACGCTCGCGCTTCCCGCGCAGTCCTTTGTGTCCCTGGTCGGTGTTTCCGGCTCCGGGAAATCCACGATTGCCGGCATACTCATGGGGCGGAACAGAGGTTACGGCGGCTCGCTGCGCTTGAACGGCGAAGAGCTGAGCAGCTTCTCGACCGAGAGTCTCATGGATCACCTGACCATGATAGGGCATGACAGCTGGTTCTTCCGCGCGAGCGTGCGGGAAAACCTCTTGCTCGCAAAGCCGGAGGCGACAGAACTTGAGATGAAAGAGGCGCTCCGGAAGGTGAATCTCCTCTCCTTTATCGAAGCGCAGGGCGGTCTCGAGATGCAGCTTGCATCGAACGCAAGCAACCTCTCGGGCGGACAGAAGCAGCGCCTTGCGCTGGCCCGCGCCCTGCTCCACGACACACCTGTCTACATCTTTGACGAGGCCACTTCGAACATCGATGCGGAGAGCGAGGAGATGATCATGGAGGTCATACACGAGCTCACAAAGAGCAGAACCGTGCTGCTCATTTCGCACCGGCTTGCGAATGTGGTGGACAGCGACAAAATCTATATGCTGAAGGACGGCAAGATCGCGGAGGCGGGCAGCCACGCGGAATTGATGCGGCAAGCGGGGGCGTATCGGCGCCTCTTTGAGGAACAGAGTCAGCTTGAGCGCTTTGCGGCGGGTAGGAGTGACAGTCATGAATAAACGAAGATCGGATCTCGCAATCATGGGCAGCCTGATCGGGCTCGTGAAGCCCCTCACCCTCATTATGTTAACAGGAATTCTGCTCGGCGTGCTCGGTTTCCTCTGCGCCATTTTCATCACGATACTCGGCGGCTACGGCGTGATCAAGGGGCTTGCCGAGTTCGCGGGAAGTGAAGTTCGGGGGCATCTTACGATGTTGTTCGGCGGCTCTTGGAAGCAGCTCTTTACCGCAATTTTAATATTTGCGCTTGCGCGCGGCGTCCTGCACTACGGCGAGCAGTATTGTAACCACTACATTGCCTTCCGCATTCTGGCCATCATCCGCCATAAGGTCTTCGCGGTTCTTAGAAAACTCTGCCCGGCAAAGCTTGAGGGCAGGGATAAGGGCAACCTGATTGCCGTCATCACGAGCGATATCGAACTGCTGGAAGTGTTCTTTGCCCACACCATATCCCCGATTGCGATTGCCGTTCTGACCTCGCTTATCATGGTGGGCTTTATCGGGGCGCAGCACAGACTTGCGGGCTTGCTTGCCGTTCTCGCATATGTGACGGTCGGCATAGGCCTTCCGATTCGGAACGGCAGGCGGAGCGCCGAAGCCGGTATGGCCCTTCGAAGCGAGATGGGAGAACTCAATCACTTTGTGTTGGAGAGCCTCTACGGCGTGGACGAGCTCCTGCAGTTCAACCGGGGAGAAGCGAAGCTCACGGAAATGGAGCAAAGATCCGAACGGCTTGCGGGCTTTCAGAAAAAGCTGAGCGGCTTTGAGGGTTCGCAGCGCGCACTCACCAATCTGGTCATTCAGCTCTATTCCTTCGGGATGCTCTTTTTGATGCTCTTCCTCTATCGGCGGGGTGAGGCCACGTTCTCGGGTATGCTGCTTGCGACCCTCGCGATGATGGGATCCTTCGGTCCCGTCGTTGCGCTCTCCTCGCTCTCAAATCACTTAAATCAGACCCTGGCCTGCGGAGAGCGCGTGCTCTCGCTGCTTGAAGAGACGCCCGAGGTTGCGGAGCGAAGCGACGGGGAAAGGCCGCGCTTCGAGGGCGCAGAGTTTGATCGCGTTAGCTTTTCCTACCTGGAGGAGAAGATTTTGAGCGAGTTCTCTCTGCAAATCGAAAGAGGGAAGGTGCTCGGCATTCACGGCGCGAGCGGCTCCGGGAAATCGACACTCTTAAAGCTCCTGATGCGCTTTTGGGATGTGCGGAAGGGGGCAGTGCGAATCTCGGGGCAGGATGTGCGGGACATTCAAACCGCGGCGCTCCGAGAAATGACAAGCTATGTGACCCAGGACACCGTGCTCTTTCGCGATACGATTGCAAAGAACATAGCGGTCGCAAAGCTCGATGCGACACAGGCGGAGATTGAGGCCGCGGCGGCAAAGGCGAGCATCCATGACTTCATCATGAGCCTCCCGAAGGGCTATGAGACCGAACTCGGCGAGCTCGGCGACAGGCTCTCGGGCGGAGAAAAGCAGAGGATAGGCCTCGCAAGAGCCTTTCTCCACGAGGCCGATTTTATCCTATTGGATGAGCCTACCAGCAATCTGGACGTGCTGAACGAGGGCATTATCTTAAAATCGCTCTTAGCGGAAAAAGAAGGCAAAACCATAGTGCTGGTCTCGCATCGGCAGTCCACGATGTCTATTGCGGATTGCCGCTATCACATGGACAACGGGCGGATTTCGTAAGCGCGGAAGGGAAAAGCGACAGGGCAAGGGCCGGTCGCTTTTTTGTTGCCATTGTTTATGCCTTGGTTATGTGATAAGCAGACAGAGCCAAGAACGAATGTTCGAAAAAGAGCTTGCCATTTGCATAGGTTTATGCGATACTCTCAAAAGAACAAATGTTCTTGACGCGGAAGGGGGAGGTTTTATGGAAGAGTCAAAACAACTCTGGCAGGAGGTGAAGCTTCATTGCCCAAATTGCGGGCGTTACCTGCACGGAAATCTTCGAGCGGATGGCAGTGCGAGACTGAAGTGTCAGTCCTGCGGTCTTATCATTGTTCGAACGGTGAAGAGTCGGAGACGTTGTGAGTTGCAGCTTTTGGCGGTGGAAAACAAAATAGAAAAAGGAAGAGGCATGACGACGATGCGGCATAAAAACTAAGCCCGCATCAGGTCCGTGCAAGAGAACGGTGTGTTGTACCAGTATTGAGAGGCAGCCGGTAGAGTGAATACTCTGCCGGCTTTTTCGTTGTCGAAAGGAGAGATTTTGTTGCTGATTGAGATGATACGAAGGCTTCGGACAGGTAATAGCAAGGTGATGGAAGAAATTTATAAGAAGATGTATCCGCTGCTGGCTGCGGAAGCAAGCAGAACTCATTTCATGGAATATGACGATGCGATGCAAGAATATTGTCTCGCACTGTTTCTTGCTTTGCGACAGGTGCGTGAGCTTGCAACGGAAGCACAGGCATTGGCTTACTGCAAGACAGTTGTGCGTCATCATTTTTGTAAACTCTATCGCAGCTATGTGAGAAAAGGGCAAGCGGAATACGCGGAGGAAGAACTTCCGGAGAGGACATGTCATGACGGTGAGATAGAACGAATTTTATTGGAGACGGCCTTGCGAAGAGAATTACAAGGATTCACGGAAAAGAAGCGGAATATTCTGGCGGAACTGTATCTTTCCGGGGAAACGGAGACAGCGGTTGTACAGAAATACGCAGTCAGTAGGCAGTATGTGAACCGCTTAAAGTACGAATTTCGTGTACAGGCCGAGCAGTATCTGTGCTAATTCGGGAAGAAGGAAATCAGATAAATCAGGAGGAAAATGCGTTGGAAGAAATACTGTATGGATTATTGCGGGAACAAGGTATTTGGGCAGTCTTGTTTGTTGCTCTGCTTTGCTATGTGCTCAGAAAAAATGAGGAACAGGACAAACAGGAAGCTGCGCGGGAGGCTGCGTGCCAAGAGCTGTTAAAACAATTTGCGGAGGAACTGCATGCACTGCGAGAAGAAAAGGAGAAGAAGAACACAGCGAATAGAAAATAAGAAACGGAGTTGCTTTTTTCGCTTGTCCGGGTTTCTTCTCTTATGAATTTGCAAATTCAGAAAGATGAAGGAGGACAAGAGAATGTTATTGAAGGCAGGAAGCAGTGGTGAGCAGGTCAAGGCGTTGCAGCGAGGTTTAAAGATGCTTTGCTGCTACAGTGGCACACCGGACGGAAAGTACGGAGGCGGCACGGAGGCAGCCGTTCAGAAGTTCCAGAAACAGCAGGGAATTGAAGCGGATGGTATTGTGGGAGATGAGACTTGGCATTGCCTGGTAGAAGAGCTTTTTTCGCTTGGAACTGCGTTAAAGGAGCAAGGCTTTTATAAGGGCTATGTGAGCGGAGCTCCGAGTGTGAAACTTTATGAGGCTCTCTGTGCTTTTCAGCGGGCAAGAGGACTGCAGCCGGACGGCATGGCGGGGGCAGCGACGCGCGCCAGGTTGTTTCGTTACGGAGAAAGCGTAGTATTTCCACTCGGCTTGGGCAGCAAGGGCGATTATGTGTGGAATCTACAGTATGCTCTTTTTGCGCTTTGCTGTAATCCCGGTGGAATGGACGGTGTCTATGGCAGTGCAACGGCAGAGGCGGTTCGGAAGTACCGGAAGCGCTATGGTTTCCCGGATAATGTAGTTGTTGACAGTACACTGTTCGAACACAGCAAAGAAAAAATTCGGCGGATTCAGCGCGCACTTCGTGAAAAGGGATATCCGACTGCCGCGGAGGAAGGTTACGCGGATGCGAATCTGATTGAACAGATTCGTGCGTATCAGAAGCAAAATTGGCTTACGGCGGATGGTCAGGTGGGACCCGCCACGGAAGAGTTGCTGTTCGGAGCTGTTCAGGGGGATGCGCTGGATTCGCTGCCGCTTAAGCGGAAATCGCGGGGCGAACGTGTACAGAACCTGCAGTATGCGCTTCGAATGCTCTGTATCGATCCGAATGGCACAGACGGAATCTTTGGAGGCGGCACCGAGGCAGCAGTCAAGAAGTATCAGAAGAGAAGTCAGCTTGCGGAGAGCGGCGTGGTGGATACCGCACTCTGGGGAAGATTGAGTGCGGAAATCAAGCTGCTGCAGGAGGCGCTGCGCAACAAGGGATACAGCTGTCGCACAGACGGAGTGGTAGACACAGCTTGCTATCAGGCAGTGCTGGATTTTCAGCGCAAGCATGCACTCAGTGCCGACGGTATGATCGGAAAAGGAACAAAAACCCTGTTATTTGGCGATGCGAATGCAGGGGGAACTTTAAGCGCAGTGCTTCGAGAGGGAAGCAGCGGTTCGCTGACGCGTTATCTTCAGCAGCTGCTCGCAGAGCAAAATTACGCAGTGACTGTGGACGGTGTCTTTGGAGCGGAGATGAAACGCGCAGTTGAAAATTTCCAGCAGAAACACGGGCTTACGTCGGATGGAATTTTTGGCGCACAGAGCTGGAAAAAACTGTTCGAGGTAAGAAGCAAGTTAGTGCTTTTCAGCGATACAATGCGCTTTGTACAGGCAGCTGAGGCGGAGTTGCAGCTTGGGTTTGCCGAGGACTATGGGAACAATATTACGCCCTATGGGGAGTGGTACGGTTTGAACGGAGAGCCTTGGTGTGCGATGTTTGTGAGCTACTGCGCTTATCGGGCGAACATGCTGCCGGTGTTTGTACCGCGCTTTGCCTACTGCCCGGACGGCGTAAACTACTATCGCAAGATGAAGCGCTACTATAAAAGGGACAGCGGTTATATCCCGAAAGTGGGAGATGTTATCTTCTTCTATAATTACAGTAAGGGGCGAGTAGCACATACCGGAATTGTGGTAGAGGGTGATGCACGCGGTATTTTCGTGATTGATGGCAACGGGATCGAAAATAGCGTGAGAAAGTCCTGGCATTCTCTGAAAGAGGATACGATTGATGGGTATGGTGACAATGGAGGGAAACCGGTATATGGAAGTTTAATCACAGAACTGGAAGCGCAGGAAAAGGCGGATCAGCTGGCCCTTGAATTTGTGAAAGGGGTTATGGTTTCGCCGGAATTGGTTCAAAAACTGGAGAGTTGGGGGCTTGACAAGGATGTCTTCCTTTATCAAAATGTGGATAGTAAGCTTAGCGTTAAAGTCAGCAGAGGGGCTTCGTGGTATCTTTCCTGTGATGAAAATGCGAGTTTGGATATCTCGTCAGATGGTGTGGAAATGTCTAGTCGGCTAGGACCGATTACTTTGAGTTTTGGTGGACTGGATGCTGGAACGAGATTGAAGTTGTCGAGTCTATCATTGGAGCTTGAGGGAGTACCCGGAAGAATTGAAATATCAGCGGAGGGAGCTTGGTTAAAGGTGTCTCTTGTTTTTGAAAAGACTTTCCGTATTGCAGAGAATATGGATTTCAATTACTCAGTCGGATTGACATTATGGGTACACCCCGACACGAAAAATTTACCGCCAGCAGTTTCCATGGAGGCCTATGAGGCTACTATCTATAATATCAGGACTTTACAGGGAACAGTGCGATACGAAGGGAACCCGGCTGTGTTGATAGCGAGCGCAGGTGTTCTAGCAGTCGTTTTACTGGTAGTATTCGTACAGAGAGCTGAGGCTTCAGAGGTGGTGACAGAAACGATGATAGAAAATGTTGTGAAGATCCATGAGAGGACGATAGATAAGCTTCCGCAGGTGGAGGAATATTTGAAGCAAGCAGCTTGAAAACAGAAGCGAGGACAGCGAAGCTGTCCTTGCTTCTGTTTTTTTGTTAAAACGCACGAAGGAGCACATTATGGAAGAGAAAATAGTTCTGTCATATCCTGCTGAAATGGAAGATGACTGCTTAAATTGGTCCTATGATCAGATCGGCAATATAAAAGCGGATCATTGGGTGGCGAGAGTTATAACTTGTCTCGGTGTGGCGGGATTTATTTATAACGTGAAAAATGTTGATTATGCGCAAGTATTTGCTGTGCTGATAGCAATCGGATGTATCAGACTTTTATCCTTGAGACTGCAGAAGTCGGCTTTTTTGCGCAGCACGATAAAAATGAGAACGGAACAGCCATATAAGAACAAGAAAATTCTCTGTGAGAGCGGAATTTTATCTGAGCTGGGAAAAAGGAGCTGGAGAGGGGTACGCTTGATTCTCAGAAAGAACAAACTAATCTTGATCAGCTGGGTGGCAATTTATTTGATTGTTCCCAAGAAAATGCTCGGGGAAGAGGATATTGCCAAAATTCGGAGATGGATTCAAACAGCAAATGGGCATAAGACAAGGGAGGATTCCGACAGCGCCGGGATTGATTGGAATGAGGTCAGAAAGATGAAATTTCTTGGCTTTATTCATCTGGGAACTCCGGTATTGGGAACGGCATTTAGTTTTGTATTCACAGTGGTGAGTATTGTGCTTTTTCGAAGTGTGGAGGGGGTTCTTTGGCGAACCCTGATAGGCTTGGAACTTGGCTTTTGCTTATATTGGATTATTTATATTGCTTTAAGCGCTTGTAGGGAATGCTTCTGGACAGTCGCTGAGGACATGGAGCGAGATCCGGCGGCAAAAGAGATGGAAGTTTTTAGGCGCGTTTTCCCGTCGGCGGAAGGGCCCGTTAATTGGACGGAGCTGATACGCTCACATCCGGAGGAGGTCAATATCATCCCGTGCAAGCACGGGCGCATCCTGATGTTCGGACATAGGAGATATTTCGTGCAGTATGAGGGCTGTGACAGGTTGCTGTAATCCGGTGTGCGAGGCCTTGTATGTTATAAGCCAAATTGCTACACTCGAAGATAACAAGGGGGCTTCAAATCCAAAGAAAGGGGGCTGAGTTACTATGAAAATGCGAGGGTTCAAGTTGTTTGCTGCGGTGCTCACCGCGACCATGCTCAGCGTGACGGCTGCGATTCCGGCAGCTGCCTATCCGAATACGGCAGGACATTGGACACAGAGCGGGGGAAAATGGTACTTTTTGGACGAGCAGGGGAATACAGTGTACGGCTGGATTTACGACAACAACAGTTGGTACTATTTCTCGCCGCGTTGGGGGGCCTTGCACAGCGACTGGCTGGAGCTTCGGGACGGAAGACAGTACTACTTCAGCACGAAGCATGACGGGAGCTTTGGAAAAATGCTGACAGGCTGGCAGTGGATTTATGATGCTTGGTACTACTTCGGAACTGCGGCAGATGGGCGAGAGGGACTGCTGTTTACGAATGAGACAACGCCGGACGGCTATCGCGTAGACAAGGACGGAAAGTGGATCGGTCAGGCGAATGCGAGCGGAGACAGCAGAGCGGCTGTTTTGGCGGCGTGGCCTGGAATTTATTATTTGAATGAGGATACCTACATTGAGGTTTTTGATGTTTCGGCCGGAGGGACCATACATTTCGGCAGACGCATATTGGATGCTTCTGGAGAATTCCCGATTTACCACGAGTATACCGTCCCCTTCACGAATGCGGAAATGACCGAGTTCCGGAACCCATATCAGGGTGGAATCAATGAGGTATTTACCTTGGTCGACGGCGGAATCAATGCGACTTTGGAAGGCGGTGGCAGAGGCGCGGACAGCGGTTTCTATGTGAAACGTCGCTGAGGTTTTGACGAAAAACAGAGAGCGGCAGAGCGTAGGCTCTGCCGCTCTCTGTTTCTGGCAGGAGGTGAGGCTTCATTGCCCAAATTGCGGGCGTTACCTGCATGGAAATCTTCGAGCGGATGGCAGTGCGAGACTAAAGTGTCAGTCCTGCGGTCTTATCATTGTTCGGACGGTAAAGAGTCGGAGACGTTGTGAGCTGCAGCTTTTGGCGGTGGAAAAATAGAAAGAAGGAAGAGGAATGACGACGATGCGGCATGAAAACTAAGCCGCATCAGGTCCGTGCAAGAGAACGGTGTGTTGTACCAGTATTGAGAGGCGGCCGGCAGAGTGAATCCCTCTGCCGGCTTTTTCGTTGTCGAAAGGAAAGATTTTGTTGCTGATTGAGATGATACGAAGGCTTCGGATGGGGAATAGCAAGGTGATGGAAGAAATTTATAACATCAGAACTTAGCAGGGCAAGGTAAGCTATGAGAAGCGGTACCGTTGGGAGCGGACGCTATTACTTTAGTCATTCTGGTGCTCGCTGTACTGATACAAAATTTAGAAACTTTGAAGAATATAGTAGAGGAATTACCGGAGTTTTTGGTAGAATGTTATAAAGGACTGTTAAGGGCACAGCCTCAGTTAACACCGCGGTTAGCACATTGAAGATATAATATATGGGCAGGGGATCCTGCTCATATATTTTTATAAAAGGTGGAAAGAATGCGAGATGTAATTGTCGTGGAATATTACGATACAGAAGAATCCGTGCGCTGTATGCAGTGGGCTGATAAAAAAAGAGGGTTGGATGTGGCAAAGCATTGGCTTGCTTGTTGCTTTGCAGGTGTCGGGGGGGTGGGCTTTGCAGAATCGCTGGGAGATATTAAACGTACGCAGATATTTTGCATTCTAATGGGGTTCGGATTCACTTGGTTGCTCATGCAACATATTTGGCGGAGATCAAAAACGATTCGTCAGATGAGAAGGCAGGAATACGAGTTGCAAGGCATTAGAATGATTCTGTGCGAGAGAGGGATCGTATCCAATACCGGTAGGCGAAGTTGGCAAGGCATTAAATTGGTTATTGGCAAGGAGAGCTTAGCATTGCTGAGTTCCATACGAGTTTACCTAGCCATTCCAAAGACAGAATTGTCAGAGGAACAGATTTCGCAAATTCGTATATGGATGCAAGAGGCAAAGAAAGCGGAAGCAAGGGGAGAGAAGCAAGAAGATCAATCCGGCATTTGTTGGGTAGAAGTCAAGAAGATGTGCTTACTGGGTTTTCTCAATATGGGATTCCCGGTCCTTGCACTGAGCTTTTCGCTGGTGTTGGGACTTATTGTGTGGGTTTTGTTATACAGGGCATCCGATATGTTTTGGAGTGTACTTCTGAGTGTTGAGATGGGAATCATACTTCTGATAATCGTTAGTACACTCGAAGGAATGCTCTATAGATGTATATGGTCAGTGGATGAGGCGAAAAAGGTGGATCCGAATGCTCCGGAAATGGAATTTTATCGGGAAGTGTTTCCTAAAAAAGAGATTTCTGAGGAAGAAGCGCGGAAACTTTTCCCGGATATAGATACGATTTACACGATTTCCTGTAAGCATGGGAGAATTATTATGTACGGCTATCAGGGATTTATTGTCCTGTATAAAAACATAGAGCGTGCCCTGTAGCTGAAAAGCAGATGTTACAATGCGGTTTTGTCGGAAGAAGTATAGCGCGGCATTCGCTTTGTATATTTGGCACTGACTGCAGCAGAAATGGCAGTTCTGGAATTTATCGAGTGGTGTTGTCAGAGGGCAGTTGAACTTGCTCCGGTAATTAACGCGCAATAGAATGAATCCCAGACAGCAGTGAAATCTGCTGTCTGGGATTATATTGAGGACTGATATGAACGATAAAATAGTTGTTCCAAAGCTGGAAAAGAAACGCTTAATGGAATATTTCTGGGCGGTGAGAAAAATGCCGTTATTTCAGCGTCTTGATAAAATAACGGGAATCGCATTGCTTTCTGTGATTGTTATGCGAAACACCGGTATTCTGACAAGCGAATATTGGAATTTTCTTTTGGGATTCAGCGGACTTATTTTTTTCGTTCAGTGGTTGCTTCGAGTGGAACAAGTGACGAGGCTATTGCAGGCCGATGACGAAAAGTTTCTCCTTTCAAAGGAGGGATTTCTAATGCGAGAAGGCATGCGGACTTGGAAGAATAAACGCTTGCTGGTGCGGAAGGATTATGCGACGATTGTATCGGAAACGAGTATCTATTTTGTTTTTTCCGTGAGAGATATGTCAGATGAACAGTTGCAGCGGCTCATACAATGGGTTTCGGAGGGGAAGTAGCAATGGAAGAGCAAATGAATCAAATTGAGATTCCCAACAGACCGCTTAGCGGAAATCAGCAACTGAATTGGCAGGAGATTCGAATATTTCGCTTTTGGTGTCTGCTTCAAAAAAACTTTGCCTGGGGACTGTTTTTCATTCTACCGTTTTCCGTTCTGATTTCCGGTGATTATATGGCTACAGCGAAAACCCATGTGCATCATCTGTTTGCTTTTCTGCTACATGGGGCTAGCATCGGATTGATTTTTGAATATGCGATGACAATCATACGGACTGTGCTTTGGGATGTAAGGGATATGCGTGAGAGTCGCTATACAGAGGAAACGATAGCGGATTTGGAAATGCTCTATGAAGGAAGGACGTCACTCTGTTTGGATGCGGATGATTGGGAATCCGCTCGATGGATTCGAGGCAGAAACGGATATGTGCTAAAACTGAAGAGAAAGGTTCCGAGACCTTTTGAACAGCGGGAATTGCAGTATTGGTTTTATAAGACGCAGCTTGATGAAGCGGAGGGAAATTTGTCAATACAGCCAATTGCTGAGATGCGGAAAGCCAGAGGGAGGAAAGCATAGGATGCAAAGCATCATTACGGTAGAGTACGACAATGTCGAGGAAGAGGTGCGTTGTATACGATGGGCGGCAGGAAAAACACGCTTGGCGCTGGCAAAGCATTGGAGTAGCTGCCTGATTGCGGGACTCGGAATTGTGGGTTTTTTAGGGTCTTTGGCAGATACAGACCGAGCACAAATGTTTTGTGTTTTGATGGGCTTCGGTTTAATCGGCTTGCTTCTTCGAGCTATTCGGCGGAGACTCAAAAACAGCGATGAGATGCTGAAGCGAATGCTTCAAATACAGGGGATACGGCTGATTCTATACGAGAAGGGAATTCTATCCGATACCGGAAAGCGAAGCTGGCTAGGCATTAAGTTGCTTGTCGGGAAAGAAACAGTAGCGCTTATGAGTTCCGTGCAAGTCTACCTGGCTATACCGAAGGCAGAATTGACAGACGAACAGCTTGCGCAGATTCGTGGCTGGATCCAAGCTGCAAAGAAATTAAGGCAAGCGGAAGAGAGACGAGAAGATCAAGAGTATATTTGCTGGGGGGAGGTCAAGAGGATGTGCTTCCTCGGGTTTATCCATTTGGGAATTCCGGTCCTTTTGCTGTCTTTTTTACTGGTCTTGGCATTGATTGTTCTGGTTTTATTTCACAGTATGTCGGCTATGGTTTGGCGTGCACTGATGGG